>OFHO01001170.1_pt1 | contig 20249 bp, 19 predicted proteins | sample 1521531 | NCBI WGS metagenome assembly OFHO01 (sample SAMEA3504124, study PRJEB24116) | mouse gut metagenome | biome: mouse gut; feature: mouse-associated habitat; material: faeces | place: Denmark | collected 2011
GCCTGACTGCTTCGGCCGTTTCCGCGTCCGTTTTTTCCCCTTTGATCACCTCGATCAAGGGACAGATGTGGGGTGGATTTAACCAGTGCATGCCGCAAAAGCGCCGCGGGCACTTTACAGCCTCCGCTATCTGCGTGACGGATAATCCCGATGTATTAGTGGTCAGAATCGCCCTCTCAGATACAATGGAAGAAATCTCCCGCCAGAATAAATGTTTTGCTTCTATGTTTTCCACAATGGCCTCAACCACAAATCCCGCCCTTGCAAAACACTCTTTCTCTCTGGTAAAAATAATCTCTGCTCCAGCAATTTCCTTCTGTATTCTCTTCCGGCATCGATCCAACCCCTTTTGCTCAATGTCATATACAGCCACTTCATATCCGTGCCTGGCAAAAAGCAGGGCGATAGAGCCTCCCATCACCCCGGCCCCCGCGATTACAATCCGTCTTTTTTCATCCATTTTCCCCTTCTCCTTCCTTTCGGGGCAGTTTGACCAGCGCATAACCATCCACCACGGTTTCCCCCTTCTGATTCTCCACAAATGTATGCAGTCGAACCCTCCCCCGATCCAGCAATTCCTCTATCACCACTGTCGCCGTTATGGTATCTCCAAACCGCACAGGATTTAAAAAACGCACTTCCTGTCCCATATAGATTGTCCCCGGACCGGGAAGCCTGGTAGCGATCACCGTGGAAATAAAGGAAGCGCTCAGCATACCGTGGGCGATTCGCTCACCGAACCGGCCTGCCTCCGCTTTCACTGCGTCAACATGCAGTGGATTAAAATCTCCCGTAATTCCCGCAAATCCATATACATCCGTTTCTGTTATCGTTTTTGAAAAGCTTGCCATCTGGCCTACCGCACATCCCATATCTGCCCCTTCTCAATATCGTCCTTCAAACCTGTGGCCACTTTCTGCCTCGCTCAGAAAGCAACCTCTCCTTTTCCTTTCAGACAAAGCATCGCTCTGGCTTCTTCAGAATCAGCAATCTCATAATCCAGGAGTTCCAAAATCTCCTTCAGTTTGGCAACCTGCTGCGCATTATCCAGGGCGAGCTCCCCATTGGGCTTTATGTACAGACCGTCTTCCATCCCCACCCGTACATTTCCTCCGCAGACCGCCATCATTGTCTCATAGCGGAACATTCTTCTTCCGCCGCCTACAGTGCTGTATCGAATATCAGTTCCCAGCAGTTTTTTGGCCTGATCAATCATGAACAGCATGGACTCGGGGGTCATCGGCATGGCTCCCATTACTCCTGGCACAAACTGAATATAGATTGGTTGCGTTATCGTACCCCTTTTTTTGAAAAAAGCCAGATTTGCCAGCTGTCCGTAATCAAACACCTCATATTCCGGAAGCGTACCGCACCGGTTCATAGTTTCTATGCAATATTGAATATCTTTAAATGTATTTTTGAATACATTGTCATATGTTTTTTCGACGAAAGGATATTCCCAGCCATAAACGGGATTTTCCAGAAAATCTGTCAATCGGCTGAAGCAAAAATTCATGGAACCGGCGTTCGCCGATGCCATTTCCGGCCGAAACCTCTCAATGACGGAAAAACGTTCTTCCACAGACATTCCCGCTGCTCCCCCGGTGGTAATTCCGATCACCGCATCGCACTCCTGCTTAATACCTGATAAAATATACTCAAAAATCCCGTGATCGGAGGTGGGCTCCCCTTTTTGATCCCTCGCGTGAATGTGGATGATTGCGGCGCCGGCCCGATGGGCATCCAGTGCCTGCCGGATGATTTCATCCGGAGTAACCGGCAGATAGGGAGACATTCCCGGAGTATGAATCGCTCCCGTAACAGCCGCGGATATGATTATTTTTTTCTGTCTTGGCATTTTACACGCCCCCTTTGCCTTTCATGATTCTCAGCGATTCTTCGGCAGCCCCCAATTTTGCCGGAACATCAATTTCCAGACTCACTGCGCCCGCGTATCCATTTTCGTACAATCTGCCCAGCCTTCTCTGATGTATCTGCGCCTTTTCTTCTTTCAGGTAACTGCGCCGCCAGGGACTTCCCTCGTCATCCGAAATATGTACGTGCAAAAGCCTCTGCATATACCTCCCCATATCCTCATCGGCCTCTTCCGCCTTCTCCAGATTATAAAAGTCGCCCAGCAGACCGATATCGCTCCAGTTTATCCTGTCCACGATTTCCATGCCCTCTTCCATACTGTTGATATAATTGCAGTAGCATGGCGCTAAAGGCTCCAGGCATATCTGGATTCCCTGCTTTCCGAATACCTCCGCTGTCTTTTTTAAAAAATCAATCAACTGCAGATCCGCCTTTTTCCTGTCATAACCCTCCGGCAGCCTCCTTGAACGGGGAGAGCCAATGCCGACACGCTTAACTCCAACCGCTCCGGCTCTCCCGGCGCACAGGCGCGCATACTCCTCCGCCCTTTTCAGGTCAAAACCCGGCCCTGCCATAATCAGGCTTTCTGGACAGTATGCATTGATTCCTTTACAGAGAAAGTTGTTTTCATACAATATCTTTTCTACATGCCAAAAATCCCGGCCGTCCATCTGTACAAGAGATTTCCCCCGCCATTTCTATGTAGTCATATCCCGCGGCCTTTGCCGTTTCTACTTCGGATATATGTAAAATGCTGCATCCTGTTTCCATTTCTGCCTCCTTGACACCGCGGAGCGGCATTTCAGATTCCAATGAGAAATGCCCTAAAAAGGGCATTCCTCCAAAGACATTCCAAAACCACTGCATTATTCCATACTCATCTGCTCCACATAGGCCTTCTCTTTTTTCAGACGGTTCTGAAACGCGTCATAAAGCCCGTCCGCATTTTCCCGAAGCGTACGTCTGGAATTGGTATGCGGATTTATGCTTGTCGCATAGTCCAACTGGGTAATCCATTTCTCCGGCAGAGAGGCGGAGCCGCAAAGGGCGCCTGAAATCCCTCCCGCAACAGCGGCTACGCAGTCCGTATCGCGTCCCATATTCACACCGGCAAGAACCGCATCTTTGGTATTTCCTCCCACCATCCGGAAAATTGCCACTCCCTTCGTGACAACCTCATTCGCGTAGCTGAAAGGATACGGCATTCCAAAACCGCTGTACACACCGTCAAAGTAACTGCGCATTTCGATAATGTCTTTACATCCGCTCGTTTTCTTTAACTGCTCATCAATCTCTTTTACTACCATGTCCTTGTCGCAGTTATCATAAATTGCACCAATGACGAAATCCACGGTGGCGCCGGGCATAGTCCCTGCGGCAATTGCCACGCCCGTCACACAGGCCCACTTCAGCCCTCTGCTCTCAGCGGTCTGATACAGCTGTCCCACCTGAAGAACATCCTCCTTCGCAGTCTCGATATTACCCGCGTTGATCAGGCCCACAGCATGGCACGCCCTGGAAAAGCTGTTCAAACCGGCATAATCGCAATAACGGCCTAAATCGGTTGCGGGAATACCCGTTTTCGCCATATTCAGGAGCGTCCCCTCAAATGGTTCGGATACCCAGCCGCCCGCATTGGGATTGGCATATTTCACCCATGCGGCACGCACATCCTCAGCCGTGACCCGCCCTCCTTTTTCCATAATGGCAGTTATCATCAGCTTCTGCCTCTCAACGCCGTCCTCCGTAGTTCCCGGCTCCCTCTTCCACCCGTTTCCGTAATGCTCATAGGGCAGAAAGCCTTCCACAAAACCGTATTTCTCATCAATTTCAGGCCAGGTCATTCCCTCCACGGCCGCTCCCATCGCAGAGCCAATATGACAGCCACAGATACAGCCAAAAAATTTATCCCTTAATGTAATATCCATTGATATCATCCTCTCTTATCCTTATATTCCGCATTGATCTCTTCTGTCCACCGAGTGCCGCCACGGCTGTTCCACTCTTCTACAAACTTATCCCATTCGTCCAGCGAAGTCTTTCCTGTAATAAAGTTTGTATAGTATTCCATGGCAAATGCCTGAAGATCCGCACCGTATTCTACCTCCGCCTCTGTAATCAGGCCGTCTCCGTCATTGGAAATGGTGGGCCAGTTAAAGGAGTCCCTGCGGGACTGCACCAGAGGCGTCTCCACCTGCAGCAGCGGCCACTCCGCTTCAAACGCGGAATACCATTGAATCCAAGCCGCGTCCTCCTCATACTGGGGAAGCGTCACATAGGTACCATCGTCATTCTTCTGCCAGTGAATCCCCTCCACGCCGGTATAGGTGGTCATCATACCTTCTTCCGAATACATCCAGTCCAGAAGACGCATGCAGGCTTCCGGATCCTTTGCGCCTTGAAGCATCACTACACAGCCGTTCAGCATACCCACACCGCGGATACCGGATTGTCCGTCCGGACCCACAGGAGGAGCGATTCTCCTGAAAGAGATATTGGGATCCACTTCCTGAAGCTGTGCTTCAATCTTAGGTTCCCATGTCCACCAGTGATAGCTTATGCCGAACTGGTTCTTCATCGCCTTATTGTTCAAATCGTCATCCGTAGTGCATGTGACAAATTCCGGATCGATCAGCCCTTCCTCGTACCAGCTTCTGATGGTCTCCAGGGCTTCCTTTACCTTCGGATTGGTAACCTGGGGTTTTAATTCCCCGTTATCCAGATACCAGTAGGTGCTGGCCGCATTATAAGAAGGAATCGGGGCCATTGCGCCAAAAGCTCCGTAAATAAAGTCAAAAGTCTCCATGCTCAGGCCGGTCATTCCATAAGTATCGTCCTGGCCGTTCCCATCGGGATCTTCAAAGGTAAAAGCCCTCATCACCTCATGATAATCCTCCAGCGTCACGGGAGTCTCCAGATTCAGATTGTCCAGCCAATCCTGCCTGATCACTACATTATAGCGGTTAGGGCTGCAGAAGACCGGAATCGCATACAGCTTTCCGTCCACACTGCATCTGTCCAACGCTTCCTGCGGCACGTTTTCCAAAATGTTGGGGCACTGCTTCACCAGCTCGGACATATCCATCAGCGCACCTTGATCCACATAATCGTATAAATCGTTGAACATCGCCGAATTCAGCTTAACCAAATCCGGCAGCCCGGACTTATCTCCCGACAGAATAATATTTACCTGTTCTGCATAGTTTGCGGAAGGAGGCGCAATGTGATTCAAGACGACATCGCTGGCTTCTTCCAGTTTTTGAAGGATTACGTCATTGTCGGGGCATCCCTCAAATCCGCCTTTTGTAAAAACAAAGCTGACTGTAGGCCTTTCCGAATCTGCCTGTTCGTTATCGGAACCTGATTCGCTGCTCTGACTGCTTTCTTCCGACTTTTCCGCTGAATCTGTACTCTCCGGCCGGGAATTCTCAGAACTTCCTTCTCCGCTTCCGCCGCATCCGGCCAGCCCGGTCATGACCAGTCCCCAACCCAACAGCATCGCTAATACTTTTTTCTTCATTCTTCCTCCTTCTGCCGCCCAGGCGGCTTCCTTTGTCTGTCCGGAAACTCATTCCTTAAGATTCCATATGTTCTAATCTATTTTCGTTTCCCGGTTTTGCAGCGTTCCCCTCCTTTCCGCTTTGCTGCATGATTTATTACCGTTCTTTTAACCCTTTACCGCTCCTACCATTACGCCTTTAACAAAATATTTCTGCAGGAATGGATAGACCGCTAAAATCGGGACCGTGGACACCATAACGGTAGCAGCGATTACCGATGAGGAAGGAGGTGCCGCCACATCTGCCATCTGTGCATTGAGCTCCGCCATGCTCATTGTCAGTACGACCTCCCTCAGCAAAGTCTGCAGCGGCCACAGCTTCCTGTCCGTGATATAGAGCACCACATCAAAGAATGAATTCCAGTGCCATACCGCATAAAACAGGGCAATGGATGCCAATGTAGGCTTCGACACGGGCAGGACAATCTTCAGAAGCGTTTTCCACTCCGAACAGCCGTCAATCCTTGCCGCGTCTTCCAGTTCCTCCGATATTCCTTCAAAAAATGTCCTCATGATAATCATGTTATACACATTTAAAAGAGAAGGTATGATCAAGGCCCATATAGTATTACTCAGCTTAAATGTCTTGACTACCAGATAAGTGGGAATCATTCCTCCGCTGAAGATCATGGTAAAAAAGAAAATCTGCATCAGGACATTCCTTCCCGGCAAAAACTTTTTCGACAACGGATACGCCGTCATCACGGTTATCACCAAATTCAGCAATGTTCCCACAACCGTTCTGAATACCGTTACCCCGTAAGCCCTGAAAATACTGTTTCCGCTCAATACGTACTTATAATTCTCCAATGTGGGGTGTTTGGGAATGGCGATTACCGCCTTCGCATTTTCCACCAGCTCCTTTGAGGATGTCAGAGAGTTGAAAACCACATCCATGAAAGGAAAAAGCGTCATCAGCCCTATGATTACCAAAATGATATAGATTAATATCGTAACTATACAATCTACCTTTGACTGCCTTACCTTTTGTCTAGATCTGCCCATTTTCACCTCCACGTTCTCAGAACAGGCTTTCCTGTCCTGCCTTAGACGACAGCCAGTTACATGTTACGACCATGATGAATGAAATAATCGATTTAAACAGTCCTGCTGCCGCCGAAAACCCATACTGTGTCTGAATGATACCCACTCGGTATACATAGGTGTCAATAATATCCGCTACGTCATATACAGAAGAATTATACATGGTAAATACCTGTTCAAAATTGCTGTTGAGTATCCCTCCTATTCTCAGCAGCAGCATGATAATAACCGTGGGCAGAATACATGGAAATGTAACATACCGCATTTTCTGCAGCTTGCTCGCCCCATCCACTGTGGCCGCTTCATACAAATCCGTTGGGACGCCTGCCAGAGCGGCCAGATATATAATTGCCGACCAGCCCATCTCCTTCCAGATATCCGTCGCTACCAGGACTCCTCTGAAGTATTCGGAATCGCCCATAAAGAAAATGGATTCCACTCCAAGCTTGTTCAAAAACAGATTAACGGCCCCGTCAGCCGGCGACAGGAGGTTCGATGCCAGCGTGGAAATAATCACCCAGGAAATAAAATGAGGCAGATATACCACCGTCTGCACGGTTCTTTGGAATATCCGATTCCCCACTTCGTTGATCAGCAGCGCCAGCAGAATCGGAACGGGAAAGCCAATCAATATTTTCCAGAAACACAACGCAAACGTGTTTCTCATAATCCGGATAAAATCTGGTGTCCTGAAAAGCTTTTCAAAATTGTCCAGGCCGCACCACGGACTTCCGAATGGCCCCATAAAAATCTTGTAGTCCTTGAAGGCAATAAAATTATATAGTATCGGCAAATAGAGGAACAGTATAACAAATATCAGTCCTGGCAAGAGCATTAAATAATAATTGTGGTATTTTCTAAGCACATATCCTATGCCACGCCGTGTTTTTAGTTCTTTACCTTTCTTCACTGTACATCCTCCTTTTCTCCAATCTGAATCTGTTGTGTAATCGTTTACACATTGTGATGTCTATTTTATACTCACATTCCGCATTTGTCAATAGGCATAATTACATTTTACTATTCCCACATTTTTCCGGCATAATCCCCATTCCTTCAGGCGATATATCGGCCAGATGCCGAACACGCTTCTTGCGGGATTGACAAATTCCCTGATAATCATTTATTATCAGATTAGAATATATCCCATGGAAATGAGTATTTTCATATCCGTGCGAAAGGAAAGGTTGCCGAAAATGTGGGGAAAAACGACAATTAAGGATGTGGCCAGTAAATGCGGGGTTTCTACCGCCACAGTTTCAAGGGCTATAAACAACAACGGGTATGTGTCAAAGGAATTGAAGGATATGATTTTAAGTGCCTGCAGCGAACTGGGATATATTCCCAACTCTACTGCGAGAAGCCTGAAAATCAACTCAACCGGCATTATCGGCTATATTACCTCGGATATCTCCAACCAATATCATATCACCGTGGCCAAAGCCATTGAGGACATCATCCGCCCCAGCAATTATAATCTGATTGTCTGCAGTACCCGCAACAGCCGGATTTCTGAAGAGCAGTATTTAAAGCTGCTCCTGGGGCGCAATATTGATGCCCTTGTCATCAATACCACTTGCGAAAATGACGACTTCATTGTCTCCATCAGTCAGAAGCTCCCCACTGTTCTGGTAAACCGGCGGCTAAGCGTTTCCGGATTCCACGGTGATTTTGCCGACGGAAATAATGTTCTGGGTACTTATCTGCTCACAAAAAGCCTGCTGGAGCATGGCCACAGGAATATCTATGTTCTGGAAGGTTCTTATAAGTTCAGTAACGCGAGAGAGCGCTATGAGGGCTTTCGCAAGGCAATGGCCGAAGCGGGAATCGACACAGAGACGGATTACCCTTACCGCTATGAAGGGGATTTCACGGAAAAATCCGGTTTTGACGGCGTTGTACACATGCTTCATCATTTCGACCATGCCCCCACCGCCATATTGGGCACCAATAACGCAATGACCATCGGCACTCTCAAAGCGCTTCATACCTATCATATCTCGGTTCCGGAACAGATGTCTGTCGTTGGCTTTAACGGAATCGACAATCTGGAGCTCATGACTACCCGCCCCACCATAGCCAACTATAATCCCTATGAGATTGGACCCGCCGCCGGTCAGTTTGTCCTGGACAGAATCGATGATCTGTCTCTGGAAAATCGGGAAGCAATCTTTGACCCGGTAATAATTCCCGGAAATGCCACATCCACTCCCAGGATCATATAGATCCGATGGGCAGGATTCCGAAAATTTTTATTTTCTCTTGCAAAATACTCCTTTTTCTGTTATTGTATGTGTAAACGTTTTCACACATGAAGGCGCAAAGAGAAGGGAGAAATTGCATATGAGAACCTATACAACCAGTCAACTTGGACGCATAGTCCTCATCCATCTTGGAAAAGGAGAGGGGGTTTTAGAGAGCGTAGAAGCGGAGGTATCCCGCCTCGGCATTAAAAACGGTATTCTTCTTTCCGCAATCGGTTCCCTCAGAAAAGCCTGTCTGCATTTCATAACAAATACCGATGACACTGCGGTGAATCGGTTTATTACCATTGAGCGCCCTATCGAGCTTTCCTCCGCACAGGGACTGATAATAGACGGCGTACCGCATTTCCATCTCACCATTTCAGAACCGGATGGCATGTATGCAGGCCATATGGAACCCTGTTGCGAAGTGCAGTATCTTGCGGAGCTTGCGATTTTGGAACTTAGGGGAATTTCATTGACCAGAAGGCAGGATGAATATGGGATTTCTTACATCGACACTGTTTGAGGAAAGGAGAATACCTCATGTCTTTGATGACCGGAGAAGAATATATAGACAGTATAAAAAAATTAAATATGCAAATCTATCTGCTCGGCAAAAAAATAAACAATCCTGTAGGAAACCCTATCCTTGCGCCTTCTCTCAATGCCGTTAAAATGACCTATGACCTGGCGCAGGATGTCGAATACCGCTCTCTTTTAACGGCCGTCTCCCACCTTACGGGCCATGTAATCAATCGTTTTACCCATATCCATCAGAGCAGGGAGGATCTTATCCGCAAAGTGAAAATGCAGAGGCTTTTAGGGCAGAAAACCGCCTCCTGCTTCCAGCGCTGTGTGGGCATGGATGCCATGAATGCCGTTTTTACCATCACCTTCCAAATCGACCAGAAATACGGAACGGATTATCACACACGCTTTCTTCGGTACCTGCAAAACTGCCAGGAACAGGATCTGGTGGTCGATGGGGCCATGACGGATCCGAAAGGCAGCCGACATCTGCCGCCGGACAGACAGAGCAATCCGGATGCCTACCTGCGCGTGACCGAACGCCGTCCGGACGGCATTGTAGTCTGTGGAGCAAAATGCCATCAGACAGGGGCCTGCAATTCCCATGAACTTCTTGTCATGCCCACTATTTCCCTCAACATGAACTGCAGGGATTATGCGGTTTCCTTTTCTGTTCCTGTCAATACTCCGGGAATCGTTATGATTATCGGTAGACAAAGCTGTGATACCAGGAAGCAGGAAGCCGCTCCCATGGACACCGGAAACCCCGCTTTCGGCGGAGTAGAGGCATTGGTCATTTTTGATCATGTATTTGTCCCCAATGACCGTATTTTCATGAACGGAGAAACGGAATTCGCCGCCCCTCTCGTAGAACATTTCGCCGGTTACCACCGCCAGAGCTACGGCGGTTGCAAAACCGGAGTGGGGGATGTCCTCATCGGGGCTGCTGCCCTGGCAGCAGAGCAAAATGGCATTTCAGCCTCCTCTCATATCAGAGACAAGCTGGTGGAAATGACCCACCTGAATGAGACCATGTATTCCTGCGGCATTGCCTGTTCCTGTGAAGGATGCCGGACGGTGGCCGGGAATTATTTTCCCGATTTACTGCTGGCCAATGTCTGTAAACAAAACGTGACTCGTTTTCCCTTTGAAATCGCCCGCCTCGCCCAGGACATTGCCGGCGGACTCATGGTAACCGCGCCTTCTCAAAAGGACATGGCGAACCCTGAGACATCAGCCTATATCCAAAAATATCTTGCGGGAACGGACTGTGTTTCCGCACAGAAACGTCTACAGTTACTGCGTCTCATTGAAAATCTTACCCTAGGAACCGCCGCCGTCGGCTATCTGACGGAATCTCTGCACGGCGCTGGAAGTCCTCAGGCACAGCGAATCGTGATTGAAAAGCAGAGCGGTCTGGAGCGAAAGAAAGAGCTGGCCAAAGACATTGCCGCCATTCAAACAGAAAAATGCAGGGAAGAGGATTTATAACCGCATTCCCATGAAATCCACACAGGAACCAAAAATCAGCCGCCCAAAGGACTTTATGCGGTTCGTCCCTCTGCCACGGTTTTATCCGGCAATAATTTGCCTTGAAAAAATTTATGAAGTCGTATAAGATATCATTGATTGCAACCAGGCAATGCCCACATAAGAACGCAACAGAAAGGACTGCAGATATGTCCAACAACAAAACCGCTTTCGCTGACGGCCTACGGGACGGCATCCCCATCGCCGCCGGATACTTCGCCGTGGCCTTTTCCCTGGGGATAGTGGCCAAAAAAGCCGGGCTCACCCCTTTCCAGGGGTTCCTCTCCAGCATATTGAACCATGCCTCCGCCGGGGAATACGCGGAATTCACGGTCATCTCGGCCGGCGCGCCCTATCTGGAGATGGCTTTCGTCATCCTGATAACCAACATGCGCTATCTCCTCATGAGCTGCGCCCTGAGCCAGAAATTCGACTCCGCCGCCCGCTGCGGCCACCGCCTGCTGGTAGGCTTCGGCATCACGGACGAAATCTTCGGCATCAGCATCGGTAAGCCGGGCCCGCTGAACCCCTTCTACACCTACGGGGCCATGACGATCGCCCTGCCAAGCTGGGCTTTTGGCACGGCCATGGGCGTGGTGGCGGGCAATGTCCTGCCGGCGTCTCTGGTCAGCGCACTGAGCGTGGCCCTGTACGGCATGTTCATCGCCATCATCATCCCTGCCGCAAAGGCCAGCCGGATTGTGGGGGGCGTGGTCCTCGTGAGCTTCCTGGCCAGCTTCATCGTGTCCAGGATCCCCTTATTCGACAGGCTCTCCGACAGCATGAAGATCAGCCTGCTCACGGTGCTGATTGCCGGAGCGGCGGCCATACTCTTCCCCATAAAGGAAAAGGACGGGGCAGGCAGCGCGCCAGACACAAATCAAAAGACGGAGGTGACGGGACATGACGCATAATATTTATCTGTACATACTGGTGGCCGCGGCGGTGTCCAGCCTGATCCGCATCCTGCCCCTGACCTTAATCCGCAGGAAAATCAGGAATCCGTTCATCCGTTCCTTTTTATACTATGTGCCGTATGTGACGCTGGCGGTGATGACCTTTCCCGCCATCCTCGCCGCGCCCCAGGTGCCCCTGGCCGGAGTCCTGGCGCTCATCATCGGCGTCATCGCCGCCTGGAGGGGCATGAACATGATTGGAATCGCCGTGCTGTGCTGCGGGGTGGTGTTCCTGTGCGAGACATTCATGAGGTTTCTCTTGTCATAGACATCTGCCGCTCCCTGATATGAGGAAGCCAAAGAGGATGACCCGGCTGGTACTGGAGGCGTCTCTGTTGAAGGGAACCGATATCGGCCTCTCCGGCGCTGCCAGGGCTCATACCACCGCCTCGACGATTCTCTTCCCCTCCAGCACGATTTCCTTCATCCCGCGCCGCTTCCTTTTGCTGAAATCAAAGCTGAGCAGATATCCCGTATCTTCCTGATAGTGTTCAAGATAGCCAAAGAGTTGTCTCTCCCCCCGCTCATGATACGCATCGCCCCGCCAAAGCTTTAATTCGATAATGAAACGCTGTCCCCTGTAATCCACGATCACATCTGTCCTGGTACGGTCGCGGGTCTGGGCCTCCACATAATAATTTCCAGAACCGTTGATAATCGGCCTTAAATACAAAAGGAATAGCCGACGGCCGTCCTCCTCCAGGAAACGTTCTTCCCTTTCCCCGTATATTTCCCCATAATACTGGCAGAACTTCTCCAGCACCAGCTTCATCTGCAGCATCCCGCGCACCACGAACTGGCTTCTCATTTCCATGGCATCGCAGAATGACCGGCTTCCCATCTCCTCCGACAGAAACAGATTGTACAGCTTCATCTCAAATATCCGGTTCGCCACGACTACCGCATTGTCCCGCTCCGCCACAAAACCGAACATGACACCAATGTCAATCAGACGGTTATTTACCTCAAAGGTATATCTCGTCCCCCGGAACAGGATATCGCTCAGCATTGTCTTTAAATCCGGGTTGTCCTGCAGCTTTTTTACCATATCGTCAAAAAGCATGTTCGGTTCCTTTAAGAACAGGCGAATCGCCTCCTGGAACCCCTCTCCTGTCCATGCGTCCTTCTTATCCGGAAAGGCCTCCGCCCCTGCTACCCTCTCGTCCAGCAGCTTGCACATACGGGATACCATGTAGGGATATCCCTCCGTATATTCGAAAATCCATCTGCCGATCTGACGGATATCCATTCCGGTATGGTAATCCGCCTCATACTCAGAAAGCATTCTCTCTATATCATCTGCCTGAAAGCCCAAATCGATTCTGAAATCAGCCGCGATGTTCCAGGGGCTGTTGTACTTTGGTTCTGTCCCCTCATGCAGCTTCAGATTCTTAATATCATACACGCCCGCCAGGATAACGGATTGGAACGTGTCATCCTTTCCGCTCTCCCTGGCCAGATACTTGGCGCGCAGCAGACCCAGAAAGGACAGGAAAATCTGGTTGTCCGAGCTCTTGTCCACCTCGTCTATCATCAGGACGACGCCACCGTCATACTGCCTGCACAGCTCTGAAATGCGCTCTCCCAAATCCTCCATGGGAAATCCCTCCGAGACGGGGCGGCTCCATCTATCTAGAACAGCCTTCTCTACCCCCTGGGCGGAAAGCTCCCTCCCTATCCGGCGGATCAGGCCTGCCGCCAATGTGTAAAACGATGTGAACAGCTCGTCCGCGGACTCAAAGCTGAGGGAAAGCACCACATAGCTTTCCTTCAACTGCCTTTCCAGCAGATACATGATGGTAGTCTTCCCATACTGCCTGGCGCGGTTGATGGTAAAATATTTTCCTTTTTCTATATAGTCTGCCACAATCCGCTTCACACGGCCGCTGACATCCACCATATAATGCTTTTCGGGAATACAGGTTCCTGTCACATGAAACTCTTTCGGCATAGTCTCCCCTTTCTGCAGAACTGTCCGCCCGCTTTCCGCAAGGCATCCCAGGACCGCTGCCGTTCGGCATCTTTATGCTTCCAGTATATCGAAAAACAGGCCGGACCTCAATATATACTGCTTAACGATTTCACTTGCCGTGAAATCAGACTGCATAACGCTGACCGGTTCAATCGCATGATTGCATTAGGCAGTATTCAGCGTTATGCAGTATAAAAATCGGAAATTCACCGGACATCCTTCCCGCAATACTTCCCATAAGCCGCCCCGATGCCGATTGCCCCAAGCGCCAGCCCGATAGCCACCAGCGTCCCGTCCAGGCAGCCCTTCTCGATGATGTCCGCGCCCTCCGCATAACCGAAAGGCGTGACATATTTCAGGAACTCCGCCGCCTGGGCGATATTGGCCACCAGGTTCAGGAAATACATCCCCGCGGCTATCCCCAGTCCTATCCCCGCGCTGCCCCGCCTCACAAAGGCGGATATCCCGAAGCAGATGCCCGCCAGCTCCGCCTGCAGGAGGAAATAGGCCAGGTGCAGGAGGTTCAGCTCCTTCCAGGGAACGGACTCCCCGATGGCCGCGATGGAGCCCAGGGATATCCCGTAGATGACCAGGTTCATGGCGATGATTTGGGCATACACCGAGACAAGCTTCTCGGTGACGATCCGCGCCCTGCTGACCGGATGGGTCAACAGGAATTCCGCCGTCCGGTCCTTCTCCTCCTTGCTGAGGATGCCGGCCCCGCACAGGGCCGCGAAGAAAGCCCCTCCCAGCCCCAGCACGTTTCCGCACTCAATGGCATAGAAGCCCAGGAGCGTCCCGAAGTTCAGCCTGTCCATGCCGAAAGCGCCGCTGAACGCCCCCATGGAGGAGAACACATCGCCCACATCCTCCATCTGCCCCTCCATCTCCGGGAACAGGAACACGCACACCGCCAGGAGGAACCCGACGGATGCCGTCCAGATGAGGAAAGAGATCCTTCCCTGTCTTAATTCATGCTTTATCAGTGTCATATGCTGCCGCCTTTCTTTCCATATTATAAAATCGGTCTGTTGCCACTTTGTCATGCAATACAGCTATCCGTTCATATCCGTTCGTCCATTGGTGTTCCCCTTCCGATGCCATGTCCACACCATCTGCCCGCTCCCCCGGGCACCGGATGCTCAGCTTTCATAATAATGCAGGAACATCTCCTCTAGGTCCGGCTCCGACACGGACAGGTCCGATACCCTGCCTGCCGCCAGCCTCTGCAGCAGCAGGTTCATGTCCCCGCTGTAGAGGAAGCTCATCGCCCCCGGGGCATCCTCCCTGTCCCGGATGCCCCCAAGCCCCTCCAGCGACACCTCTCCCCGGACGCTGACCCGCCTGGCCGTGGTGCGTGAAAGGGCCTCCACGCTGTCGCAGGCGATGACCTGGCCCTCCCTGATGATGGCCGCCCGGGTGCAGTTGTGCTGAATCTCCGACAGGATATGGCTGGACAGGAACACCGTGGCCCCCGCCCGGTTCCGCTCCCTGAGGATGTCGAAGAATTCCCTCTGCATCAGCGGATCCAGGCCGCTGGTGGGCTCGTCCAGGATCAGCAGCGCAGGCTCATGCTGCAGGGCGCAGACGATCCCCACCTTTTTCCGGTTGCCGAAGGAAAGCTCCTCCACTTTTCTGGCGGTGTCCAGCTGCAGCCGTTCGCAGAGCCTGGCCGCCTCCTCTCCGCAGTCCTTCCCCCGCAGATTCGCGGAGAGCTTCAGCACCTCCCGCACCCGCATGCCAGAGTAGAACACCGCCTCGGAGGGCAGATAGCCCACCCGGGCCAGGATCTCCTTATTCTGTTTTACGATATCCAGCCCATAAATATACGCCCTGCCAGATGTAGGGCTAATCAGCCCCAGCAAGGTACGTATGGTGGTGGACTTCCCCGCGCCGTTTGGCCCGATGAAGCCGAAGAACTCCCCCTCCGCCACGGTCAGGTCTATCTCCCGGATTCCCCGGGCTTTTCCGTAATATTTCGTCAGATTCTCGATTTTGATCGCGTCCATGTTCTCCATGCCTTTCTTTGCTATAAAAACCTTCTTATTTATCGCATCATGCCTTATGCTGCCTCGTGCCCCATTGCAGCCATCCCTGCGTGCCGCCTGCCATAGCCCTGGCACGTTCTTCATCACAGAACCCCGGTATTCTGTGTCTGTCAGTAATCCGCGGCATATTACCAGTGGGGCAACTCCTGTCTTTCGCGGAGCCGCCCCTCCCGCATTATGATTTGCGCATATACACACTCTTCCAGAAAGCGATGAGCCGCCCAAAGTCCCGCTCCATCTGCTCCATGTCCACGTCCCCCCGCTGCACCATCTCCCAGAGATACCCCTCCGAGGCCCAGTACATCTCCCGGTACATCATTGGGATGTCCAGCCCCGGGATGAACTGCTCCGGGTCAAAGTTCATCCTGGCCTTATCGGCCTTCAGGTTGAAATACCGATGGTAGCTCTCCTGGACGGCGACGTTGACCTCCGGATCCTTTTCATAGAAAGCCTTGATGGTGAAGCTGGCCATGTCCGGGTAGCGGCGGACGATCTCCATCTTGGCCCGCATCCCCCGCTCCATGCTCTCGAACAGGCCCGACTGGCTGTAGCATCCATATTTGGTCATAAGCTCGATGGTAATCTGGGCGCATTTGTCCCAGAGGAACAGGTACAGCTCCTTCTTATTATGGAAATAATGGAACAGCAGGGACTTGCTGATGCCCGCGTCCTGAGCAATCTCGCTCATGGGGCTGTTCTTATAGGTATTGCGGGAAAATACCCTGTATCCGGCATTGATGATGGCCTGCTGCCTTTCCTCCGGCAGGGAAAAGAACCTCTCGTTCATCCTGTCACCTCCGTTGACCCTCCGGTCAATTACAGGATAAACCCGTTGACCGATTTTGGGAAGACCCATTTGTCAAAAACCCCAGGCTTTATCGAAGTCTTTAACTGGGTCTGGTGACTTTTAGCAGAGAATGTGGTATAATATCGACACAAAAGGACGTTGTGTCAACTTCTGATTCCATGTGCGCTGAAGCGCACGAAATTATAGTATAGCGTCATCAAGGCAGAAGCGATAAAGGATGCGGACGGGATGAAAATAGCCATCGTAGAGGACGAAGCGAAAGAACAGGAAATCATCGTAAAATATATAGGGGAATGGGCTGAGGCGAGAAGGGAACTGGTGGAATTCAGCTGTTTTCCCAGCAGCGAGAGTTTCCTCTTCGCCTGGGAGGACGGGAAGGATTATCGTCTCCTGGTCCTTGACATCGAGATGGGCGGGATGAACGGCCTGGGGCTGGCCGAAAAAGTACGCCTGGAGGACAGGGAGGTTCCCATTCTGTTCGTCACCGGGTACGACGAATACATGCAGCGCGGATACGATGTGTCGGCGCTTCACTATCTGATGAAGCCGGTGGACAAGGAGAGGCTGTTCCAGGCGCTGGACCGGATGGCGGAGGCGAAGCGGGAGGAAGGGGAGAGGAAGGTATAAACCTTGTGCTGAACGGGGCGGACGAGGTGAGGCGGGTGCAGACAGGCAGCATTCTGTACGTGGAGGCCGCAGGGCACGGCAGCGTGATGCACACATGGGACGGGGCGTTCCCGCTGAGGGAATCCCTGGGGGAGATCGAGAAGCGGGTGAACGGAGTTCCCGGGATAGCAAAGTGCCACAGGGCGTACCTGGTGAATCTGCGGTTTGTCTCGGCCATCCGGAATGCGGAGCTGATCCTGGACAACGGCGAGAGGCTCCCGGTCTCGAGAACGCGGATCAAACAGGTACAGCGGGAATTCCTGAGGTACTATAAAAGCAGATAGATGCGAAGGCGGGGAGTGCGCGGAATGAATCTGGTGCCATATGTGATTGTCGGGGCGGTTCTTTTGATCAATGTTCTTCTGTGGATCTTCTGGATGCCGCGGTATGTGGACAGAAGGATAAGCCGGTTTCAGAATGAGCTGGTGGACAGGCATTACGCGGAGGTGGAGACCATGTACCGCAAGATGCGGGGCTGGAGGCATGATTACCACAACCATATCCAGGTGCTGAAGGCCCATATGGAGCTTGGGGATTACGGGGATGCGCTGCGGTATCTGGACATGCTGAACGACGACCTGACCACGGTTGACACGGTGATAAAGACCGGGAATGTGATGGTGGACGCCATCTTGAACAGCAAGCTGACCATAATCCGGGAGAAGGGAATCCAGGTGGACGCGACGGCGGTGGTCCCCCAGGACGTTCCGTTCTCGGGGATAGATCTGTCTGCGCTGATTGGCAATCTCCTGGACAATGCCCTGGAGGCCTGCCTGCAGATGGGGGACGGGGAGGAGCCGTTCATCCGGATTTATATCGACATCGTGAAAAAGCAGCTCTATATCGCGGTCACGAATTCCATGAGCGGGAGGGCCAGGAGGAGCGGACTGCAATATCTCACCACCAAGTCCGGGGGGCATGCGGGGGTGCACGGCTTCGGTCTCGTCCGCATTGACCGGATCGTGTCGAAATACGGCGGCTTTCTCAACCGGCAGGATGAGGAGGGCGTGTTCGCGACGGAGGTGATGCTGCCGCTGGTGGAAGGGTGACTGCGCGGCGCAGGGAAAACTCAGAAAAAATACGGAAAAAATGCAATTCGTGCGTGTGGGGATACCATTCGTGCGAAATTGTTTTTTTCGGGAAATCCTGTGCTATATTTACGTATACTCAAGACCGCCAGAATTAACCAAATCGCTTACGGCAAGATTACAGATGGCGGTCTTAAGGTCACTGTCACAACAGTGACCTTGTTATACATTTACATTGGCAAATGTTTCTGAGCACGAGTATAAAATGCCGCGGGGACGTGAAATCCGGCTGTACTGTTGGCGTGGACTGCGGCTGGATTGTGGGCATTTGATGCGGGAGAAAGAGGAGATATATGAGACGCAGGGGACAGGCAGGGCAGACGGAACAGGCAGGACAGACAGGCCAAACAGGACACGCAAAACAGGGATGTCCTGGGGGCCGCAGGGAGCCCGCGGGCTACACCCTGGCCTCCAATCTGTTTTTTCATCTGAAAAGCGCGAAGCAGTGGAACAAATGGGTGTGCTATTTCCAGTTTCTGGCTGTGGTCCCCGGCATGACCGCGACCTTTCTGGGGATATGGCTGCCGTCCCTGATCGTCTCGCAGCTACAGGCGAAGGTATCGCTGGCCGCCCTGCTGACGAGCGTGATTGCGGTGGCCGCGGCCATCCTGGCGTGCAGCGTGGTGAACTCCAGCATGCAGCAGTATCTCTATCGGAACGGCATGTCGCTGACCCTGTATTACGACAAACTGGCCTTCCGTAAGACGATGAAGATTGACTATGAGCTTCTGGAGAGGCAGGAGACCCAGAAGCTGGTGGGAAATATCTGGAATGTCCTCAGAAACGAGTTCGCCATCCGCAATTCGGTCACCTCCATGCCCGTTTTGATTGCCTCCTTCCTGAGCTCTCTGCTGTACGGCGTCCTCCTGTGCCTGGTGAATCCGGGGCTGGCGGCGATGCACATCCTGACCATAGGAATCAACATTTTCCTGTTGAAGAGGGTGGAAAGGGTACACGGGAGGAACCACGAGGAGCTGGGCAGGCACACGAAGGAGATCGCGTACATCAACCGCCACGCCATGGAGCGCAGCGACGGCAAGGATATCCGTATCTACCAGATGCAGGACTGGTTCATGGAGAAATACGACCAGGCCATCCTGGGCATGGACCGCATCTACGGCCGCATACACACACAGTATTTCATCCGCCGGGTGCAGGAACTGGGGCTGGGGTTCCTGACAGAGCTCGCCTCGTATGGCTATCTCGCCTGGCTGCTGACGCTAGGTCAGCAGAGCGTCGCACAGTTTGTCTTCTCCGTGGGCCTGGTGGGGACGTTTTCCGCCAATTTCTCGGAGCTGATTCGGAAGGTGCAGGGGTTGAATGCCATCAACTCCTTTCTCTCCTATCTCCGAAAGCTCCTAGATCTCCCGGAGGCGGAGCGCAGAGAATGCAGGAATCCGGACAGGACGAGGGGAGTGGAGGTGGAATTCCGGCATGTGTCGTTTCGGTATCCCGGGGCGGAGACGGACATCCTGCATGACATCAACCTGACCATACATTCCAATGAGAAGCTGGCGCTCATCGGCTTAAACGGCGCGGGGAAGACCACGCTGGTGAAGCTCCTCTGCGGCTTTTATAAACCTGTGGAGGGAGCAATCTATATCAACGGCACAGAGCAGGGCGACTATGACCCGGAAGAATACAGGAGCCTCATCTCCGCGCTGTTCCAGGATTCCATGCTGTTCCCGCTGACCCTGGACGAGAACCTGACGGCCGCTCCGGCGGAGGAGGCGAACTGGGAGGAGCTGGAGCTTGCCCTGGAATGGTCCGGGTTCGGCGGGCGCTACGAGAGTCTGCCGAACAGGGGGAGGACGAGGGTGGTGCGGGAAGTGTACGGGGACGCCACGGATTTCTCCGGGGGCGAGAAGCAGAAGCTGCTATTCGCGAGGGCCCTCTACAGAAAAGCGCCGCTGCTGATCCTGGACGAGC
>OFHO01001183.1_pt1 | contig 20165 bp, 22 predicted proteins | sample 1521531 | NCBI WGS metagenome assembly OFHO01 (sample SAMEA3504124, study PRJEB24116) | mouse gut metagenome | biome: mouse gut; feature: mouse-associated habitat; material: faeces | place: Denmark | collected 2011
TGAGAATTTCTCCTTAAGTGCCATTTATTGTCATATTTTAATATTTAAATATTTTAAGTTTTCCTTCCATTCTTCTGGTTCACATCTTCGCGCAGCAATGCATAAACGGTAGACACGATCGGGATGAAAATAAGCATCCCTGCAACCCCCATCAGGCTTCCGCCAATTGTCACTGCCGCCAGCACCCATATCGAAGGAAGCCCGACCGAATTCCCCACTACATGGGGGTAAATCAAGTTTCCCTCCACCTGCTGCAGCACGATAAACAGAACCAAAAACCATATCGCTTTTATCGGATCATCCACCATAATAAGGAAGGTTCCTACGAAGCAGCCGATAAAAGCCCCCACGATCGGTATCAAGGCGGTAAAGGCAATCAACACCCCTACCAGCACGGCATAAGGAAAGCGGAAGATCGCCATGGACACCACGAACATGCTGCCGAGGATCACCGCTTCCGTGCATTGCCCGGTAATAAAATTGGAAAAATTCCGGTTTGCCAGGGAAGCCACTTCCAGCACCTTCTCATATACCCCCTTGGGAAAATACGCATGCATCACCCTTTTCAGCTGGTCCCCCAGCTTCTCCTTCTGAGCCAGTATGTAGAAAGAAAATACAAGCGCCACAAACAGGTTCACAACGCCGCCTATAATGGTGGATGCCACCATCACTGTGGAAGTCACCACATTGCCCAGGCCGTTCTTCATAAAATCCACGATTGTGTTAAAAATCGAACCCCAGTTTATACTCTCGAAATCCAGTTCCTCCAGCATAGCCACCAGTTCCGGCCGCTCCGCCAGAAGCTGTTCCAGGGATGTCTGTACGCTGCTGAAAAACAACGGGATCTTATTCCCCAGCTCTATCATTGTTTTCCCCAGCTGGGGAACTACCGTTAATGCAACAATTACCATAACCAAAATCACTGACACGAAGGCAAGAAAAATGCTCGCCGGCCTCTTCGCCTTCTGCATTTTCGCATTTTTCCCGCCCTCGAACAGCCTTTTCTCAATCGCGCTCATAGGGATATTCAGCACAAAAGCAACTACCGCTCCATAGATAAAAGGTTTCAATATTCCTATGACAAAAAAGACTCCCTTTAATACAAGATCAATTTTGATGACTGCCAGACATACCACCGCCGTAAAAATAATCAGCCCTCTTATTTTCTTTAAATTATTTCTGTTCAAATCCATAACTTTCCCCGTTTCTTTCGCATCGCTTCCTTTCGGAAGTTCCTCTCATGACTTTTTTCGCTTTAAAATCTCCAGGACATAATTCCATACCCGTTCCGTAGAAGAAATGCTCAGCCGCTCCTCCGTCGTATGGATATTTTTCATATCCGGCCCGATGGAAATGCATTCGAGGCCCGGGATTTTCGAAGACAATATCCCGCATTCCAGCCCGGCATGTATCGCCTGTATCTCCGGTTCTTTTCCATATAAATCGCGAAATGCCTCTACCGCCATATCCCGGAACGGCGATTCCTTCCGATAGGCCCAGCCCGGATAATCTCCCCGGACTTCCTGCGCCGCCCCTGCCATAGCCGCTATATTCTCCAGCTTTTCGATCAAAGCCCTCTTCGCGCTTTCCAGCGAGCTTCTTACGGAAAACTGGATCATCGCCTTATCTTTCCCCAGGCTTAAGATTCCCAGATTCAAAGACGTTTCCACCAGCCCATCGATATCGGCGCTCATTGCCTGTACGCCGTTCGGTGCGGCAAATAAAAGCCCGATCAGCCTGCCCGTATCCCTGCCGTCCAGGCAGTTCCCTTTTCCATCCCCCAATTCCTCTATTTCGCAAAAAATGCCGGGATCCTTTGTCTGCAACTCCTGTTTCCATTCCGCTTCGACGGCCTTCACGATATCCTTCAGCTCTTTGCCATTTTCTGTTTCCGTCAGCAAGACTGCATCCGCTTCCCTCGGAATCGCATTGTCGGCCAGTCCCCCCTCCAATTCTTCCACATATACCGCCATTTCTTTATGCAGTCTGTACAGCAACCTTCCCATAAGGACGTTGGCATTCCCTCTTTCTTTATCGATCTCCGCGCCGGAATGGCCTCCCTGGAGTCCTTTCACGCTGATTTTATACCGGCTCCCCCTTTTTTCCTCCCTGCACACAGGAAATGTCCAGTCCACCCTGGCGCCTCCTGCGCATCCTGCGAGAAGGATCCCTTCCTCCTCGGAATCCAGGTTCAGCATCCGTTTTCCCTTCAACATGGAAACATCCAGCTCCCTCGCGCCGTCCATCCCCACTTCCTCGTCCACTGTAATAATCACTTCCAGCCTCGGATGGGCGATATCATCCGCATCCAGAAGAGCCATCGCATAAGCCACCGCAATGCCGTCGTCCCCTCCCAGGCTTGTATCCTTTGCAAATATATCATCCCCTTCCACGGCGAGGCGCAGGCCGTCCTCCGACATATTAATGGGCGCTCCCGGCTTTTTTACTGCCACCATATCCATATGCCCCTGCAGGATTATAGGCGCTTCCTCTTCATATCCCTGCGAAGCTTCCTTGATCATAATTACATTCTTCCACTCGTCCTGGATACAAGCCAAACCCCTCTCTTTCGCAAAATCCATCAGATAATCGCTCAATTTATCTACATTCCCCGATCCATGGGGAATCCCGCATATCTCTTCAAAATACCGAAATACTTTTTCTGGTTTTAATCCGTCCAGCACTGCCATTTTTCTATTCCCTCTTTTCCTTTCCCATTGTTTCGCCCGTCCCGGCTTTTCTTCTTCTCATTAGTATACACCCAATCCTGCACAAAAAGTAATTAAAAAAAAATGAAAACTCCACAAGGTTCCTTCTTGCGGAGTTTTTATTTTTTCTTATCTGTTTTTGTCAAAAACTATTCTTTTATAAAAATCGGATTATGCAATCTTGCTTTTTGCCAGTTCTGCCAATTCCTTGAAGCCTTCCGCATCGTTTACTGCCATTTCGGAAAGCATCTTGCGGTTGATATCCACCTCTGCAAGCTTCAAACCATGCATAAATTTGCTGTAGGAAAGGCCGTTCATCCTTGCCGCCGCATTGATACGGGTAATCCACAATTTCCGGAACTCGCGCTTTCTCTGTTTTCTTCCCGCATAGGAAGAATTCAAAGCCCTCATTACTGACTGTTTTGCGATTCTATACTGTTTCGACCTCGCGCCTCTGTATCCTTTCGCAAGCTTTAATACTCTGTTATGTCTTCTTCTGGCTTTCATTCCGCCTTTAATTCTTGCCATGTCCTGTTTCCTCCTTACGACTTATAAAAATGTTACTCTTACAGATACGGTAAAATCTTCTTCATATTCTTAACGTTCGTCTTATCTGTAATCGTCGATTTCCTGAGATTCCTCTTTCTCTTAGGGGATTTCTTTGTTAAGATATGGCTTTTATAAGCTTTGTTTCTTTTTAACTTACCTGTTCCCGTTACTTTAAAACGTTTCGCAGCAGCTCTGCTTGTCTTCATTTTAGGCATATCAATTCCTCCTATACTTCCTCATTTTTATCTATTTTAACTGTACGAACTAACGCTTTTCAGTTAAAAACATGGTCATGCTTCTTCCTTCCACTTTCGGCGCTTTTTCTATAGAAGCAATATCGGAAAGCGCCTCTGCAAAATCATCCAGAATATGCTTGCTGTTTGCCATATGCGCCATTTCGCGCCCTCTGAAACGAAGGGTGATCTTTACCTTATCCCCCTTGGTAATAAATTTCCTGGCCGCGCTTATTTTCGTGTTTAGATCATTGGTATCGATATTCGGGGATAAGCGGATCTCCTTGATCTCGATCGTCTTCTGTTTCTTTCTCGCTTCCTTCTCTTTCCTCGCCTGCTCATACCGGAACTTTCCGTAATCCACGATCTTGCAGACCGGCGGCTTGGCCGTGGGGGCGATTTTCACCAGATCCAATCCAGCTTCCTCCGCTAAACGGAGCGCCTCCCTGGAAGGCATGATACCTAACTGTTCCCCATCCTCACCGATAACACGTACTTCCCTGTCTCTAATCTGCTCGTTAATAAATAAATCGCTAATGGCTTTGTCCTCCTCATAATACGCTAAAAAATGGATAGCATAGCTATCCACTTATCTTCAAACTGCCATAGTCCGCACGCGTAAAATAATACGGAACTTTGACCTATGAACGCCTGCCAGCCCGCTCGCCGCAGGGTGAGAGTGGATACTCTGCTTGATCTCTGTTCGGCATACGCATATGCTTTCGCATGTCGTCTGCCAAATCCTTAAGAATTATAACACTGCTTCCATGATATGTCAACATTTTTCTTTAGATTTAGAAACTATTTTTTTAAGGAAATCTATCATTTGTTTGATCATCGGCACTACGCAAATACCAACCGTATCGTCTCCGCGCTCTTACGGAACTCTTCCATTCTTTCATCATCTGCCGACTGGGAATAGGTGATCGTATACACTTTATCCGCAATAATGATATAAATCAGCTGTTCCATCTTCGTTTCGCCCGCCTTGCAGGACAATTCCACTTTATGGGCGGGACATCCGCTCACTTCCGTTTTCGTATGTTGGAAACGGTCCACCGCTGCGTTTTGTCCGTAAGTTTCTTTCAATTTTTCTTCCATCCGCTTTTTATATTCATCCGTACCAAGCATCTGGTCCAGCGCTTCCCCGTCCACATTTTCCGATGCGGTATAATAAATATTGGAAGAATCCAGAGGGTTGCGCTCCGACAAATACATGCCTTTTTTGTCTTCGCTCGGGACATAGCCATCCGGCAGAACCACCGTACACCCGATGTCCCCATATACTTCTTTTTTATACGCCTTTTTTGCTTCCATGCCAGTCAACGCATGAAGCTGCGTTCCAGACATGCCGCTTTCCATCGCGGCTTTCTGCTCCGCCGCAAAAACGGTGTTTACCGCAAACATTCCTCCAAAGAAAAGCAGTACCGCAGCCCCGGCTCCTGCCAATACGATCATCCACTTATTTTTCATTGTCACTCCCATATCAAAATACGCTGTTCTCGATTCCGCTATTTATTATAGTGAAAATGAAGGACATATGCAAGTCCAAAAAATCGCTTTCTCTTAATATATTCTAAAATCCAGGATACGGATACAAACGCAAAAAGGAACCCCGTTTCCGGGATTCCCTTCCTGTCTCTGGAATGATTCCTGTCTCCTGCTTATCTTTCCTTAAAAGTCGCGCATGCCGTTTCCCTGCAATCGCAGGCGCCGCAGCCCTTGATGTCCACATGTTCCGCATGGCATTTGTAATTGCTGTTATAAACGCATTTTACCGCTTCGCAGTCGATGCTGATCGTCCTGCAGGGATGTTCCAGCGCGCTCGTATAAGAGTCGCCGCGTTTCTCCGCAAAGCTCTCACAGCAAGTATCATCCTTTTTGTCCGCATGTTTCCCGCCGACCATAATATCGCCTTTACAGCAGCACTCTTCTTTGTTATAAACACAATTCTCTACCGAACAGTCTAATTGAGCCATAGTTTAACCTCCTGATTTTCCCAGACTTGTCTTAACATGATGTTTCTTTATCAGTATGGCTGAAAACGATATGGCTTATTCATTTTTATGCATTTTATCTATCGTTATTTTTACGGTTCCTCCGCTGCTGTTGCTTTATACAGCCGGTACACCGTGACCCAATATACCTCCAGCATAACCTCCTGTTTTTCCTCGGCAAGAATACCCTTTTCTTTCCACTCTTCCAGCAAACCGCTGTCCTTATTTCCAATAAACCAGACGTTTTTTCCTTCTTCCAGCCAGCCTTTCAGTTCTTCCGCCGAAGACAGAGAAAAATATTTATTTTCAAAAATATCGCAGATCAGCTCCTCCGGCTCCGCACCCCAAAGATGCATATCGTTCTCCAGATAATAACCAACCACTCCCTGCACCTGGTTAAACTGTGTAATGACCGCATCTTCCGGCCCGATCTGCCCAAGCGCTTCCTCCACTTCCTCCATGCGCACCCTGCGCCATGTCTCATCATTGCGGAACCATCGGTAGTCGCCGATTCCCAGCAGGAATACCAGCGCCAAGACGGGAAGGAAAATTTTCCTGCTTCTTGCCGCCCTGCTGGCACAAAAAGCAAAGGAAAGCCAAAAACATCCGGCCGCCGGAACCATATACCTGACAATAAATACCGGCCTTAATAAAAAAGAAGCCGCAAACCCAAAAAGCACGACCCCGGCAAGCACTCCCGCCCCCGCCGCCGCCAGATAAGCCTCTTCCGCCTTTTTCCGACTCTGCCATAAGGCAGAAAGCATCAGGCCGACATAAACGGCAAAAAGAACGATGGCCGCCGCGACCTGGAAAGCGCCGCTGCCAAAAGGCGGCTTCATCAAAAACTTTACACAGGAACCGAAGGTCCTCCAGGTCAGCGGCAGTATCCAATAGTTTTCCTTCACCTGGGCCATCTGCCGGACCACTGCGGCCGTCCATGGAAGATAGGCCGCTATCGATGCCAGGACACAGAACACCCAGTTCCTCTTTTCTTCCCCCACCGCCCTCTTGACAATAAGATAAGCCAAAAGGAACAAATACACCATCGCTGCGGCCGCTCCGGCAAAATAATGAGTGTAAGCTGCTAAAACTCCATAAACCGCCAGGCAGATCCAATCTTTTTTCCTGCTTCCCTCTCCGCCTCCGATTCCGCAGACGACCTCGTAAGCATGAAGGAAAGCGGCTGTTACAAAAAACATCGCCAGCGTATACATCCTGATTTCCACGGTATATTGGGACAGGCTCGGCATCGCTGTTATACCGAATGCAAACAGGCCGGCGCACAGCCAGCCAAAACGCCGCCGAACCATAGTTGCGGCATAAGCGAATAAACCGGCCAGGGGAAGGATCGAGCAAAGCTTGCCTACCACGATGCCGTTTGCCCCTTGCGCCATTCCCTGGACGATTTCCCTGGCTCCTTTTACAAAATAATAATAAACCGGCGGATGCACATCCCTTGCCGTCAAAGCGGTCAGATCCCTGAAGCTTCTTTCCGTAAGCCCCATCGTGAATAACTCGTCATACCATACCCCGTCGGCAAAGCAAAGCCTTGCCGACAGGAACAGCATTCCGCAGGCCGCCGCAAAAAAGGCTATTCCGAGCCAATCGTCGTATGTCCGTCGCTTCATGCTTCTTTTCCTTCTATGCCTTTTCTTCCGTTATCTCTTCTTTCCGAATCTCTTTTGTCCGAATCTCCTTGCAGATCTGTCCGATAAACTCATCCAAAGGCTTTACGCCCTCGTCCCCTGCAAAGCGGCTTCTGACCGAAACGGTCTTATCTTCTTCCTCTTTCTGCCCTATGATCAGCATATAAGGCAGTTTTGCCAGCCTTGCTTCCCGGATTTTAAAGCCGATCTTTTCGGAGCGGTTATCCACCGTGGCCAATATGCCGTTCTCCTTCAATTCTTTCTCCACTTCTTTGGCGTAATCTCCATACTTTTCTGAAATAGGGAGAACCCTCACCTGTTCCGGGCATAACCATGTGGGGAATTTGCCCTCGTATTTCTCGATCAGCCATGCCAGCGTCCTCTCATAACATCCCATCGAGGTCCTGTGGATAATATGAGGCCGTTTCTTCTCCCCGTCCTTATCCACATAAGTCATGTCAAAACGTTCCGCCAGGAACATATCCAGCTGGATCGTAATCATCGTGTCTTCCTTGCCATAAACGTTTTTCGCCTGAATATCCAGTTTCGGCCCGTAAAATGCCGCTTCCCCTTCCTCTTCCGTATATTCGATGCCGATATGGTTCAGGATCGACCGCATCATGTCCTGCACTTCATTCCACTGCTGCTCCGTTCCCAGATAGTGGCCCTGGTCGTTGGGATCCCACAAAGACAAACGGTAAGCCACGTCATCCTGAAGCCCCAGCGTCGTCATGCAATATTTCGCCAGATCCACGCATCCCCTGAACTCTTCCTCGATCTGGTCCGGACGCACGATCAGATGCCCCTCGGAGATCGTAAACTGGCGCACGCGGGTAAGCCCGTGCATTTCGCCGGAATCCTCATTGCGGAACATAGTGGAAGTTTCCCCGTAACGGCACGGCAGATCCCTGTATGACTTCTGGCTCTGTTTATAAACATAATACTGGAACGGACAGGTCATCGGACGCAGGGCGAATACTTCCGCCTTTTCATCCGTCTCATCGCCAAGCACGAACATCCCCTCTTTATAATGATCCCAATGGTCAGAAATGATATACAAATCCTTTTTTGCCATCAGAGGGGTCTTCGTCCTCATATAGCCCCGTTTTTCCTCTTCATCCTCGATCCAGCGCTGCATCGTCTGGATCATTTTCGCTCCTTTCGGCATAAGCAGAGGAAGCCCCTGGCCGATCACGTCCACTGTGGCGAATAATTCCATTTCCCTGCCCAGCTTGTTATGATCCCTTTTCTTAATATTATCCAAATATTCCAGATAATCCGCCAGTTCCTCTTTTTTATTAAACGCTGTGCCATAAATCCTCTGCAGCATGGTATTGTCGGAGTTCCCTCTCCAATAAGCGCCGGAAGAGGAGATCAATTTAAACGCTTTGATCCCTTTGGTACTCATCAAATGCGGCCCCGCACAAAGATCCACAAAGTCCCCTTGCTGATAAAAAGAAATCACCGCATCTTCCGGCAGGTCGCGGATCAGCTCCACTTTATAAGGCTCGCCCTTTTCTTCCATAAATTTTATGGCTTCTTCTCTGGGCAGCGTGAATTTCTCCAGCCTCTTTCCTTCTTTGATAATTTTTTTCATCTCCCCTTCCAGCTGATCCAAGTCTTCCCTGGAAAAAGGGACATGTTCAAAATCATAATAAAATCCGGTGTCGATGCTGGGGCCGATCGCCAGCTTCGCATCAGGATAAAGACGTTTCACCGCCTCCGCCAGCACATGGGAAGCCGTATGCCTTACTACCTGGAGCCCCTGCTTATCATTGGCCGTCAGAATATTAAGCTGGCAGTCAGACTCCACCATCGTCCGCAGATCCGCTTCTTTTCCGTCTATTTCCCCTGCGCATGCCGCCCTTGCCAGCCCTTCGCTGATGTCCGAGGCGATATCGATCACGCGCATAGGTGCCACATACTCTTTCTTGCTTCCGTCTTTCAGTGTAATAACCATCGTTTTCTTCTCCTTTCCCAAAATTCCCCTCTATCTTCCCGCGTCTTTAATCTTCCCAGTCATAATCTCCGTCTTCGCAGTCCCATTCCCCGCAGTCTCCTTTATGGCTGCGGTTATTGTTCCCATTATTACACCCTACCATAACCCGCTTCCTCGGCGAAACCAGCATCCCGACCACCAGGCCGAAAAGCAGGCAAACCGCCAGCATCAGAAAATACTCCCTTTTCTTCATCGTTTTCATTTCCTCTAAAACCACTTGTAATTCTTTCCATTTTTCCTGCATTTCTTTTCCTCCTTATTTTCTTTTTGAATTCCTTCCGCATGGGGCTGCGCATAAAAAATCCCTTGCACTGCTCGATTGCTCGCACAATGCAAGGGACGTATTATAATCTATTACGCGGTTCCACCCTTGTTGCTCTGCCTATAGCGGATGCAATGCTATTCATCCTCCCATATGCAGAACCACTTCATTAAGCCGATAACGGGGCCGCCGGACCGGATTAGGGCCGCTCGGAGCTGGTCTTCGGATGCATCCGGCTAAGATACTTCCAGCCTCCGGCCGGGAAAAACAACTGCCGCCCTCCGAACGCATATGCATCCCTTCACTGCTGGCATTTCACCCCGCCGACGGTATCTCTCTCTGGAACCCTCTGGCATCTTACTCGTCTCTTCAAAACTTTCTGATTATTCTTTTATCCTTCTGTCGTTATTCTATGACATTTCTGCGGATATGTAAAGAGCTAATTTTTGCATTTTGCAGGAGATCCGCATTGACTCCCGGCAAATGACGGTTTCAGGGAAATCAGTCCATATCCTTTAACAGGATTTCTTCCAGAATCTCCGCCGCGCTGGCCACCAGCCTGCTGCAAGGCCGACTCGCATAGTATTCCTCCGTCCGCTTTTCCGGCCTGGCGCTCTGCTCTCTTTCCAATATCCCCAGCAGCTCCCGGCAAATAATCGTCCCGTTTTTCTCCCGGAACTTGTCGCTCATTTCCCGGACAAGAGCGTAAATTCTTTCCTTCCCCTCTTCATTTTCAGGGTCGGTATTGCCATCCTTCAGTCCCGCCAGCAATGCCATGGCCGAAACTGCGCCGCATACTTCCCGCATCCGCCCGATGCCGCCGCCCATAGGGCTTGCCAGCTTCAAAGCTGTTTCCCTGTCCATGCCGAACAAATCCGCATAGGTGGAAAAAACGGACTGGGCGCAGCCAAAACCGGATTCAAAAGTTTGTACCGCCTTTTCAACTCTGCTCTCCATAGCCAGCCGCCTTACTGATTCCTGCCGCAGCATTTTTTATATTTTTTGCCGCTTCCGCAAGGACATGGATCGTTAGGGTATACCTTGTCCCCCTTTACGATGGTAGTAGAAGACTTCTGCTCCTTATAAAGGGCTTTTTGTGTTTCCGCATCGAAAATATCGTTCCATTCTTCCAAGCCATAGAGCCAGTCAGCCCCTGCGGCCACCATATTTTTATAAAGAAGCTCTTTATCAAAACCGAGCTGAACCCTGGTATCCTCCTCCATCTCCTCGATCGGATTCGCCTCTTTCAGACTATCGTTAATACCGTCCAGAAAACCGGTCATCGTCATGATATCCACGCTGAATTTCTCTGCCAGCTCTTTTACCGTTCCTTCCTCCACTTCGTCCGGCGTCTTTAATAACTGCGCATAAATTTCCTTCTCTTTCTCAAAATAATCAGCCCATAACCTCTGCAGGTCTCCTTTATTCGCCGTTTCCGAATATGCCATTTCTTTCCATTTCTTTAATAAAGCCATCTCTTATACCACCTTTTGTTCGATTATCGTCTATTTTTCTTTCCGCGCTCCCCCGTCTAAAACAGACGCAAAGCGTTCAAACTAACGATAGTATATACCACTTTTAAAAAAAAGTAAATTTTTTTATTTTGGGTGAATAAACTTTTTCATCCTGTCAATAATAAGAGTAGTCAATGGATCCCCCTCCATTGGCAAAGGCAGGTGAAAAACCTGATGATATCGCAAAAGATAAGAAAAATACTTATCCTCCCCTAAGGAAGCCTTTAGGACTGCGGATGGCGCGGTTTTAGGGGCTTCCGTTATGTTTTAGGGCTTTAAAATGGAGATTTGCGGGTGTTGCCAAGTGTTGCCAGCACCCTTTTCATGAAAAGGGTGTGGGGAATGCCAGTGTTTATCAGGGTTTCCGGGTTTTCTATGGGTTTTCATAATGTTTGCTTTATTATCCGTAATGCCAGTATTTTAGGCGCTTTCTGCATGAATTTTTCTTTAAATCTCATCGCTGAACACACGTTCTTTTCTTCTGTTATATCAGCAAAAAATTTATTGATTCATGTCACTATTGCCGTCAATCTTTTTAATAACATTATGCAAACATAGTTTCCACTTGCCCACTGCCAAAATCGAGATCATATATTTTAAAGATTTCATTCTGTATAGCCAGATTGTTTTCGTAATCATTTTTGCACTTATAATAGGTGTTTAAGGTTGTGCTTTTGTTGCAATAAGCCGCAGGCGTTTGCTCATATGCCCTACGTTTTTTGAAACTAATGCCAGCTTCATGCCTTTATCCAGGCAGTTCGTCACGTAGCTTCTTCTGCATGTGTGGGATGGTTTATATTCCACGCCTACATAATTGCAGAAAGCCTTGAAAGTTCCAGTAATGCTGCTTTCCTTTACCAACATATTCGCTTTCTATCCCTGCCTGTTCTGTCCTGCGTTTCTGCTCCAGCAGCCATTGGTAGGTGAAATTATTGATGACCACTGTTCTTCGGGATGTCCTGTTCTTTGGCGTGCTTTCCTCATATATTTTAGAGTTTGTTCCATAGTCTGTATATTCCGTCTGTGTCCTCTCAATCTTTATCGTCCTTTGTTCCAGGTTGACCCTGCCCCATTTCAAGGCAAGCAGTTCACCCAGCCGCAGACCAGTGCCGCAGAGGATAAAGAGAGCCGGTGAATTGCGGTATTTCCTGCATCCGTTCCAACATTCCATTGAACCGGCCTGCAAAGTTTTAATTTCATCGTCCTCCCATACACCCAGCTCTCTGTCTTCTGGTTCTTTGCACTTGTCCTCATTGACTTTTACTTTCCGCATAAATAAGAATAAGCAATCGTTCCGTTTGTCAAGGTACGGATAAAGTCATCACAATGGTACTTTTTAACCTTCCGGGCGGGGATTGCCCCAAAGCTGCTGCCCCTCACATAGTTTATATAGACCCTATAATATCTGCTGTGAGTCTGCTTTTTGATATCCCCTTTGGCAAATTCCAGAAACATTTCCACCACTTGTTCCACCGTATCATCTTTATGCTTCTCAAAATCCATCTGACCAGCCATAGCCCTTTTCGCTTCCTTGCGGAACTTCTTCTTTACTTCCTCCTCCGAAGCCCCCGTAATTTGGTGGCGCTTTCCGGTTTCCGAATATTTCGTGGAAATTGTGGTATAAAATTGTATCTGCAATCCCTTCTGCCGGGAATTGATTTTTGGAATCTTTATCTCACTCATGGTAATCTCCTCTTGCGTTTTACACAAAAGGACATCTGCCACGTCCTCCAAATCCAAATTTATTATACCACTTTTTATCAGATTCAGCAATTCTCTGTTTGATATTTCGATTTTAAATCAGCCCCCAATCGTCTCCTTTCCTGATTTTTTTCTTATGTATTGCATATAAACATCATTTCTTGTTTCTGATGTTGCCCCCTGGCTTTTATGCACAAGACTATCATAGTTGAAACAGACTGTCTGGTGGAGTGCTGAAATGAACTGTTTATGGCTCATATGTGACACCATAATAAAAATGGCTTTACCACTCCACAATTTGATTCCCCTCTGGCAAATAGCTTCCCCACAAAGCAAAAAACTGCCTATCCAATGGCAGCCCCCATAGGCTATTAAATTGCAATAAAATGTTTCTTATCTGTTGTGCCTCCTCACCCAGATATGCTATTTCATATATAAGCTAACATTTATTCACATTGCATAAAACAATTAACAGGAAGGAAAGAATCCCACTCCCTCCTTGTCTTTCCACGGACTTAAATTCCAACAGGAATTTGCCAGATACGCACTTTGTAATACACGTGCCTTCGGTTAGGGGAATCACCCCTAAAACCCTTTATTTATAAGTAAGCCAGCACTTTTTGACGGCACTTTTTCAAAATGCCTCCACTTTTTATCTCCATTTTTCACTTATGGCGACACTTTTTAACGGCACTTTTTTCTCCGCAAAAAAATTCTATAAATTTCAATTTTAAATTTGCCTCCACTTTTTGCTGGCATTTTTTTATAATGGCTCCACCTTTTGTCGACATTTTCCGAAAATGCCTCCACTTTTTGACGGCACTTTTCAAATACCTATATATCATTTTAGAAAAGCCGGAATCAAAAGGAAATAGATTTCCTCATTAAATGCTACCATACTTTACGGGGCAATCTGTTGATATGTGAAATTCAAAAAAGACATTCTTTCCGAATGCCTTTTTATCGTTCCCCTTCCTCTATCCCCAATTTATCTTTCCCCAAGCCAATAATGGTTTAGGAATTTTGCCATAAATTTATCAAATTCTTCTTCATGGAAAATGATACTATCCATCACATGGCTGAATAAGCCACTGTCAATGAAACCCATTTCCTCCAGTTTCTTAAAAACCATAAAATAGAAATAGAATCCCGGATGCTTTTTCATCGCGTTCATGACATCCTTGGCAAATTCCTCATCCGTATGGGACATGAAATATTCGTCTATCTCTCTTCTATTACTTTCGCTATGTATGAAAGCCCCTTTCGATTCCATTATATTAACGAAAAAGCTGAATTGGTTGTCACAACTAACCAAAACGGAATGCTCGGATTCCATAATATGGGTTATTTCTTCCCGCTCTTCCAAAGAACTGACAACTATTGCCTGAAAGTCTTTTACCGTCATCTTTTCCTCATTTCTGCGCCGCTTTATTATACAAAACCAATCTGGCTTTCCCATCTGTGGATGCAGCGCAGACACAAGCAGGGAAGCGAATGTTGAAAAAAATGCTTCGCATTATTGATTTTAGGTCTTTCAGAATGGATACAAAATATCTGCGTAAGAAATATCTTACATATGGTTTCCATATTAATGATTTTTCAATCAGTACAATTTCATATTCAAATTGTATATTCGCTATAGCGAAGATATTCACGCATAAAAATATACATTATGCTATATACGAAAATAATACAAGGAGGTTCTGCAATGATTGACTATTCTCCGTTCTGGGAAACACTTGAAAAATCATCAGAAAATTGGTATACGCTTACCAATAAACACCACATGTCGCATAGCACCTTACACCGCCTGAAACACAACAAGGCAGTCTCGACCAATACCATTAATGACATATGTTGCATATTGAACTGCAATGTGCAGGATATTATGCGGTATGTCCGTTCTGAACAAGACCAAAAGCTTTAGATTATAAATAGGGAGACTGCTTGGATGAAAAAGCTTTTCTTCCTCTATTTATCATTTTTGTAACAGAAATAAATCCTGTTACAATGCAGATTATTTTTATTTATCATTCTACCGCTCCTTTCCTATCGAATTTATTCTCTCTCCTATTATATTCGTTTTGCCGAAGATATTCAAGTGTGAAAATATATTCTATACTTGAAATATACATATAAGAAAGGGGCATTAAAATGATTAACTATTCTCCATTCTGGGAAACGCTTGAAAAATCAACCGAAAACTGGTATACCCTGACGGAGTTCCATAAAATATCGAATAGTACCTTAAGCCGGTTCAAACATGATAAAGCAGTTTCCACCAAGACTATTAATGACATGTGCCGGATATTAGACTGCAAGGTGCAAGATGTTATGCAGTATATCCCTTCCGACCAGGACCAGAAACTATAGAAATAGTGTAAGACAATATTGGGCAGAAGATGAAAACCTTGGTAATCCCGGGTTTTCTCTTCTGCCATTATAATAACTCAACTACTTTCCCAATTCATATACTCTAAATAATTATAGATAATGAAATGATTGTTCATATATAAATAATACCTTTTTTATATTTTTGACCTGCTAATTCTCCATTTTATCTATTTCAAAATAACAAACTATTTTTCAAGCGGTAATACTAATTGCAATATTTCATCTATAGTATTCTCTTCATCTATTGAAATTTCTATATCTGGAAGACCTTCTTCATATTTCTCCAATTCACTTAGATTTTCTTTCTGTAGCATATTAGACTGCAAACTTTTTAATATATTTTGAATTTCTAGAGAAATGTCCTTTTCCTCCATTACTTCCAATAAGTCATCCTTATTTAGATTTAATTTTATTTCACTATTAAGCCAATTAAAAACCTGTTTTAGCGATTCTTTCCCCATCCCTATTTTCTTAAGTATTTCTTTATCATTAATTTCTTCATAACCCATTCTAATCTTTTCAGCCTCACGCTTTACCTCATTATTATTTCTATATTCCTGCAAATTTAAAATTAGGCTAACTTTGAAAATACTATCTTCCAAATTATCATCATATTTATATCTTGACATGATAATTGTATTTTTTAAAGCTTCAAATATCTTGTCTTCAATTTGTTCTATAGATGGGATATTACTTTCTGGATATTTTTTATAAAGTGCCCTATATATCAAATCCCCATTTAACAGATAATTTTCTATTTCGTATTTTTCCAACAAAAATAATTGTACTTCTTTCTTCTCTCCATACTCAATTAACCTTTTCTTCCATTCATCGGATACACCATCGCTATCACGAATAAAAATTATATCAATATCTTTATTTAAAAAATCCTTTAGTAAGGGTTTGATCTGAAATGGTATTTTATCATCCTTACTCCTCCCCTTATGTATTGATACTGTATTCGCTCCATAAAAAACTTTAGTTCCTAAAATCTTATCCGCAGTTTCCCATATTTCAATATTCGCGTCTTCTATAAAAACCATTTTTCCACTAATCACAGATTTTGCTAACTCATAATTATCAAGCTGCGCTATTTGTTCTTCAACATCCTCTTTTGCTGATAATGGTCTGCATATCAAATTATTTGCAGCAATCGGAACTACACTCGAAGGCTTGACCGTCTTAATAATTGCTGCTGAATGAGTAGATATTATAATTTGTATATTTAATTCTTTTTGAATTTTCTGCAACGATTTTGCCAAAGCAATTTGCATATTGGGGTGTAAATGTGCATCCGGCTCATCCAGCAGAACTACCTTGCATTCATTAGGGCATACTGTATATATTGGTGCTAAAATCTGCAATACCTGCATAAACCCACTACCTGATGAATTAAAATCAAATGCAATCCTTTTGTCCTCTAATTTTTCACTATAAGCTGCCTTTATAAACATATCCTTTTGTTCGTTAAAAACTACATCATCCAGATAAAATCCAAAGTCTTGTATCAATCTTAATTGTAGCATCTTATAGTTTGCCTCGTTATTCTTTTTCAAATCCAAAACAAGATTCCTAATAACTGCACTTACATTTCCCGATGACAAATGTTGTCTTATATTAACAGGAAATGACCTTTGTTCCGTTTCTTGCAAACCAACAAATCCAGATATCAGAAGAGGCGTATAGCTGTAAATTATAGGTGAATTCTTTAAATCAGAAATATCTGATAAACATTTCAAATTAAAGCCACCAAAAAGAGAAGACACTTGTAACTTATATATATTATATTTATCATCTTCTAACTCAACTATAGCTCCAAAAGATTTGTTACTCTTTTTACTTTGACGAGACACTTTTCCATAATATAATTCTCTAAAATCTGATATATTTATTCCCGGCAAAACTGTCGCACCTATACCCCTAGTTTTAGGCACTGTCTTCCCATTTTTTGATGTAATTAAATCACTTTTAGCAAAAGTATTTAAGGATAAATTAACTGCTTGTATAACTGTAGTTTTTCCACAGCTATTTTCTCCCATTAAAACTGTAAACGGTTTCAATATTATTTCATTATCCTTAAATTTTTTAAATCTTTGAAGCCTTACTCTTGTAATCATAATACTATTATTCTCCCTTTCATTGTACATTTTTTATCCCCAGATTTACTGTTCTTATTGTGCTTCAATGTTTATTTTATAAACAACAGTAATGCCTTCCTATGATAACATATTTTCTACCCCTACATCAACATATCAGAATTTATTGTGAATATATCTGCCCCGTTTAACTTTAAGAATTTTTTATACAAATCTGCAAAAATAAATAAATCATCTGCAATAGTGTTCCTATTAGATGATTTATTTTGTTCCTATCCAATTTTACAATATACCCTTCCGCTAATTTGGCAATATTCTTTCCTGCTATTTTACGATACGTTGCTTTTTCACTCTTTGTTCTGTTTTTCATTCATTTCAGGCGATTTTATATCTTTCATTCCCCTGTTTTTTGCATTTTGGGAAAACCTAGTACCGGCCTTATGAGGTGATGCTTTCTATATTTTCTATTCCCTTTAACCACATCACCGTGCCTTCCTCACAAGAATAAAGCCGTTCCTCACCCATAGAATTTTCCTCCAACACGGGATCTCTTATTCTACATATTTTTTCAATTTTTTACATTCTTTCTGTTTCATTTGATTGCACAAAAATATCCCATACACTTAACTGTGAATGAGATATTCCTGCCATATACCTGATTCCATTTTTAGTTAAATATCTTTCCACCCTTCCTGCGCATTTCAAATATTTCATTACAAATCATGGTTTTTACAAAACTCGTCAGGGAATTTTTTAAACCTTCATAGCTTTTCGCTGTTCCAGCATCTGCATTAATTTTTCCGCTCCGGCTTGCGTTTCTGCTATAATTTCCTTTGGTGTCATATGAATATGACGCAGGGAATTGTATTCGCGGATTTTTCTAATATCATCTACATCAAATTTGCTGCTTACTTCCGGTTTACTCATAATCATCTTCGTCCTCCTCAATCAATGCTGATGGCGGGTATATCAGCATATCTTTATACCCCTCCAACGTTGTAATGGTTTTCACTCCCCTTGCCGTCTTTACATTTACAATATGTTTAAAATTCCACGAGGTAATAATGTCACATCCTGCAAGGATTGCCGCCGCAATATGTTGGCAATCATCAAAACTTTTCTGTCGCAGTATACCAAAATCAATAAACTTCCCGGCAAGCCTTATCGTATCTTCATCCGCTTTAACCATATTATAGTCTATTTGCTTCAGATATTCCAATAATATGAAAAGCTTTTCCTCTCCACATTCATAAATCTCATTCATCACGATATTGGAAATGCAGACCTCATACCTGCCTCTTTTGATAGCCTCCCACAATTTCAAAGTATCCTTCATTTTTTCTGGTGCATCTTCCTGATATAAATAACTGATTACAGACGTATCAAGATATATTTTCTGTCTCCTCATACATTTTCTCCTATCTTTTAGGTATAGCCTCCTTGGAAACATTTCTGTTATCATAATATACCACATTTACTTAAAAACAGCTATATTAATATATCAACATATATTCACAATTTTATAAAATATCCCATGCACTGCCAATCAACACATGGGATATCCTTTTACATGCCGCCAAAGCATCACTTATCCGTTCTCCTTTCTCCGGCACGCCTTCTCCATATTCAGTTTTTTCTACTAAACAAATCCAAAACTTAACCTCTTCCACACCGACAAAAAAATCTGTTGCCAAGTGTTGCCAACACCTTCAGAGGACGCGCAAATGCCCTGTTTATCAGGTTTCTTCTACTTCCCTTATCCTCCCCTAAGGAAGCCTTTAGGACTGCGGATGGCGCGGTTTTAGGGGCTTCCGTTTTGTTTTATAGGGCAAATTTAAAGCATCAGTCCCATATATTTCTGATTTCATAATTATCAATAACTTTTGCCTCCGCAACGCAATCTTCTAATTCCCGCGATATTTTTATCTGTGAATCTAATATACAACCATAATAAATATGCAGTGCATTTACACAGTTATACAATCCATCCATGTAAAATCTCTCCCCTTTTTCAGCTGGTTCCTTATAAAGCTCCATGCATTTTCTGACCGCAGACGCAATATATTTTTGTAGCCTTATATCTAAAAAATAATCCTGCATCATCAGAGACGTTAGTTCAATCCAAATTGTTTTTGCATATTCAACATCCAAATACCTTATAGAACCCATAAAGTTTTCAAACGAACTATCTATATCAGCATTCCTTTCCCCTTTGCTTTCCAAGCAGAACAGCAAACACCTTATACCTGTAAATGCACTGGAATATTTTTTCTTATTTCTGGATAAAACAATGTTCTCAAAAATCTCCATGCACAAATGATACTGCTCATTGTTAATTTCATTGACCATACGGATAACATCCGTCACAATTTGGTTTTCATCCAATATCCTCCAGATCTTATTAATTTTGCCATTTACCGATGTTGCAAATCCTCTGTCAATGGCCTGAATATAAATCAGAGCAGTCAACTCCCCAATATATTCAAATTTCTTTTCTGCACTATATTTTTCAAAACAATCTTTCAAAAGGCTCTTTTCATGCAATATATAATTATACGCTGTATCCAGCATGAATATAGCCAGCTCTTCGTCTAACTCCACCTTTTCAATCTTCCGTTTTGACATTCTTGACGTTGAATAGAAAAAATACAAATAATTGTGTACACTGTCCAGAGAATTTGCTCTAATCACGCCAAAATTGGTTACAGATGTCAAATACTTGTCTTCGAAAAGATACTGATAATACAATTCTGAAAATTTAGCAGTATTAGGATGCGGCAATTCTTCCCATATAAACGGATAATATAACTCCGAACACGGCAATTCATCACCATCCCATAAAACATCTTCTATTCTTTTCCTCAAGTCTTCCAATTTATAATTTTTCCACAACAACAAAAGCTGTGCTATCCCACAATCCCGCTCTTTTATGTCTTCTTTACCCGCCAGTTGAATTGCACTAAGATAATAATCCCGTACACTCCCCTCATCCACAACAAACGAAAATCTAGGGAACCGCTGATTAATTAGTTTTATTTTCAGCATTATCCCGTTTTGTCAGTTTTT
>OFHO01001185.1_pt1 | contig 20149 bp, 18 predicted proteins | sample 1521531 | NCBI WGS metagenome assembly OFHO01 (sample SAMEA3504124, study PRJEB24116) | mouse gut metagenome | biome: mouse gut; feature: mouse-associated habitat; material: faeces | place: Denmark | collected 2011
GGCGGTTTTGGCTGTGCTGAGCCGCGCCGTCGCAGTACCCCACGCCGTCGTGGGTGTGATAGCCCTCCGCAGTGCAGCCCGTCACCGTGCACACGGGGTCTACCAGGATACAGCGCTCTCCCTGGTGCTGGTGCAACCGGGTCTCATTGCAGCCCTCCAGCCCGCACTCGGTCGTGGGGGCGGTGGGCAGGCTGCACAATTCGCCTTCGGCCACGGGGTTGCCGACGCCAAACTGCCCAATCACATTCCCCTCGCTGTCGTACAGGGGGACATAGCGTGTCGCCGGCTGGGTCTTCAGCCATTCCATATAGGCCAGGGCCTCCTCCGGGTTGTTCACTCCGCCGGGGTAGTTGCAATCAAGGTCACTGGCCCGGACATAGCCCGTCTCCCCCTTTGTCCCTTCCGCAAGGATCAGGTCGGGGGAGGAACCATATACCTCCGGCATATTGGGTCCGTAGGTCTCCCCTCTGCTGTTCACGGGGTAGCCCGATGCCACCCGGTCGGACTTATAAAAAGCCGAGGCCCATTTTGTCCCGTTGTAGATATTGTAATAAAATGCGTCGGAATCTCCCGCTTGTACATGGTCATAGCAGGTCTGGAAGATCTCCAGCCAACCGTCGGCCTCCGCCTGGGTCACTCCGCCCAGCGCCACCCAGGCGTCCAGCGCGTCTGCGTACTGTTCAGGGGTAAGATTGGCGGTGCACGCCTGATAGGATACTCCTTCGTGCTCATGAACACCGCTGGCCGTGCAGTCGGCGCGGGTGCACAGTTGGCCAGGCATCTGATAGTGCACCTGCACCACCTTGCCATCCCTGTCGTGGTAGTGGGCTTCCGTCACTTGGCAGCCAGGCTCTTCACAGAGGGATTCCATCCCGCAGGCCGTCCGAATCCCCACCATAACGATGTCTCCGTTCTCATCTCGGACGATGGAGTTCCCCTGCCCGTCGATTTCCGGCTCCACCACCGCGAAATCATCGGGATTATACACCGTCCCGGTGTCCTCCCCCATCAGCGCCTGGGGCAGAATGAACCTGGAGACAATCTGGGAGATATTCACCGGCACAAACTTCCCGTCCTGGTCCCAATAGCCGTTGGCGCTGACAGTGGTGGTGTCGGCGCTCTCCTTCCTCAGTTCCTCGTGGCGCAGACCGTTATCCTGCGCAAAGGTCCAGTCAATGACGCCGTCCACGGCGATGGACTGGACCTGGGAGAAAATCAGCTCCGCCTCCGCTTTGGGCATAGAGCCCTCGTCCACCCGGATGCCCAGGTCCTCCTCCAGCACGTCCAGGCTCACAATCACCCGGGTCACCACGCTGCCGTCCATCTGCACGGCAAACCCGTTCAGGCCGTCCGGCGCGCCGCTGGGTACCGGCGCCGTGTCCGAATTGAGGATCACAAACTCCCCCGCCTGTCCTGCGTACTGCACCCCGTCATGCGCGTGGGGCCCCTCAATGTCGCAGTCCGGGTGGGCGCACAGCAGGCCGGGGTTCTGCTCGTAGGCCCGCACCACCTTGCCGTCGATGTGGCAGTGCTGGTAGTCCACCGTACACAGCGGGTTGGTACACACCTCATAGGGCGTGTCGTTGTTGGGGCTGCCGTCCTGCTCCCCCGCCGGGGCCTTGGGGGCGCTGGCAAAGGCCACCGTTACCCCCGCCACCAGTGCCAGGGACAGAACAATCCCCAGCACAGAAGTTTTCTTCCATTTCATAATAGATAATATCCTTTCCTCGGCCGCCTTCCGGCCGAACGTCTGGCAGAACGCCGGCCCCTCCGCCTGGGTGGCCATGCTCACCAGCGCCCGAGCGTAGTCCGCCCGCCTGTCCGACCCCAGCTTCTTCACCGCCGCTTTGTCGCAGGCCAGCTCAATGTCCCGGCGCAGCAGACGGCTCATGAGCCACACCGCCGGATTCCACCAGTGGACCACCAGGGCCAGCGCCATCACGTAGTGCCACAAATTGTCCCTGCGCCGGGCGTGGACCGCCTCGTGGGCCAGCACGCACGCCAGCTCCTCCCCGGACAGGCCGGGGGACAGCACCACCGTGGGCCGCGCCGCGCCGAAGGTGAGGGGTGCGCCCTCCATCACCCCTTCCCGCAGACGGGCAAAGCGGGGCAGGAACAAGTACCGGGGGTCGCCCTGGACCACAGGGATGGCGCACTCCACCGCCCGCCGGGTACGCAGCCAGCTGTGCACATACCAAGCCGCCAGGGCCAGCCCCACCCCGACCCACACCGCCGGCGCCACCATTTCCCAGGGAAAGGCGGCGGGCGTCACGGGCTGGACAGGGTTTGCCGTCCCCGTCACCGGGAATTGGGCGGCGGGCACGTCCCCCAGCGTCCCGCTGGGCAGGGGGAGCAGCTCAAGATTCTGGACGGGCGCGGACGGGGCGTCCGTTCCCATCCGCCCCACCAGTCCCCACAGGGACCACACGCTCTCCGGCGACACCGGGGTCAGCAGCCGGAACAGGCACACCGCCCACAGCGCCAAACGCACCTCTGGAATCAGCCGGTCCTTCAGCAGCCGGCGCAGAAGGACCGCGGCCAAAATCAGCGCCGCGCCATACGCCGCGTTTTCTAACAGCTGGGTCATGCCCTTCACCTCGCTTCCAGTTTATCAATCAGCTCCCTCAGCTGCTGGGCCTCCGCCGCGGTTAGATTCCTTTCCCCCAAAAAGGCGGACAGAAACTGGGCCTTGGACCCGTCGAACAGCCGGGCAATCAGGCTGTTCGTCTCCAGCCGCTGCACCTCCGCCCGAGAGATCACCGGCGCGCACACAAACCCCGGGTCGGAGCGGGCCACCGCCCCCTTGTCCACCAGCTTTTTGATGACGGTGTACGTGGTATTCCGGTTCCACCCACAGGAGTCCGCCAGCCGTCTGGCCAGCGCCCCGGCGGTCTGCGGCCCGTCCGCCCACAGCGGCTCCATCACTTTCAGCTCCGAATCAAACAGCTTTTCCATGGGTATGACCTCCTCAAGCATTTGCGAAACGCAGGGTTACTATTGCAATAGTACCATTATACTACTATAATAGTCATCTCCTGTCAAGCCCATCGCCGCATTTTTCTCTGCCATTGGGCACGTTTCATACCGACAGCCATTTTTCTCCCGCCGCCCACCCGCCGAAATCCCTGATTTTGCGCAAAAACACCGGGGGACGGCGAACGCCGCCCCCCGGTATTTCATCTCTTGCAGCCCTATCTGATGCGGAAGCGGCCGATGAGACCGTTCAGCGTCCGGGCCTGGCTCGACAGCTCCTTCGACACAGCCGCGCTCTTTTCTGCGGCCACGGAGTTTGTCTGCACTACGGTGGATATTTCCTTGATCCCGCTCTCCACCAGGGCGATCATGTCGGCCTGCTGAACGCTGGCCGCGGCGATCTCGTCCGTCAGCGACTTAATGGACTGGATGCAGTCGTTAATCAGCTGCATGGCGGAAACCGCCTGGTCCGTGGACTCCGTCCCCGTCTTCACATCCTGAATCGAGCGGTTAATCAGGTTGTTTGTATTCTGGGCGGCCTGGGCGGACTTGGCCGCCAGCGTCCTGACCTCGTCGGCCACCACGGAGAATCCCTTCCCGGCGGTTCCCGCCCGGACGGCCTCTACCGCAGCATTCAGCGCCAAGATATTGGTCTGAAATGCAATATCCTCAATGGTTTTGATGATCGTGCCGATCTGGGTGGAGGACTGGTCAATGTTTTTGGTGGCTGTCAATAGCTGCTCCATCTTGGCGTCGGCCTGTGCTGCGTAGCCGGTGGCCTTATCCACCAGCTGGGTCGCGTCGCCGCAGCGCACGGTGCTGCTCTGGATTTGCGCCGTGATGTCCGTCACGTGGGACACCAGCCCCGTGATGGAGGCCGCCTGTTCCACCGTCCCTTGGGACAGAGCCTGGGCCCCGGAAGAAACCAGGTCCGCGCTGGCGTCCACCTGGCCCGCCACCTGGGTGATGTCCCGGATCACCCCCGTCAGGTTGGCGCGGATGGACTGAAGGCTCTCCGACAGCGCCTGGAAGTCGCCGATATAGAGGGCCGAATTTTTCTCCACATCCACCGTAAAATCGCCGTCGGCCATCTGGCCCAGGATGCGGCTCACGTCGTCAATCGTCTCCCGCAGGCAGCCGCAAACCCGGTGGGTTGTCTGGGCAATCATGCCGATCTCATCCGAGCGGCCATAGAAAACCTCCAGCTCCCGGTCCGCAGACAGGTTCAAATCCCCCAGGCGGCCAATGGCCCGCTCCACAGCCATCAGCTCCCGGCCCTCCCGGCGGAGAATCGCCAAGGTGATCATAACAATCGCCCCAGCCATCACCGCGCACAGTGCGGCCACCACCAGGCGGATGGTTGTCACTGAGGCATAGACCTCCGTGGCGCTGTCCCGCACCATAAAGACCCAGCCCCGGTCCTTTAGATACTTGTAAACCACCAGCTGCTTGGTGCCGTTCTCATCCCGGTAGGAGTATGTACTGGCCTCGGTGCTGCCATCCGCCTGAATGCGCCGGATGATTTCCTGATAGCCCACGTCGGTGGTCTGCGTATTCAAAAGCGTTTCATCCTCGTGATAGAGGTATACGCCGGTCTCCACATTCAAAAACACGTATTCGCTGTCGGGCAGTCCCTTGATATTCAGGTTCAGCAGAGAGTCCATGAGATGACTGGCATAAACGCCCGCCCCCACATAACCAATACACCGCTGTCCGTCAAAAATAGGGTAGTACATGGACAAAATCATGCTACCCGTGCCGGGGGATTTCATGATTCCCGAATTGGTCAGCTCGCGCTGCGCCAGTATGGTATTTTGAAACGTCTCCAGGGAATCCCCCGTCCGGGTGGTAATTCCAATGGCCCCTTGGGAGGTGTGGGTCAACACATAGGTGCCGGGCGTGGCGATATATAGGCCCTCAAAAATTCCTTTCACGGCGGCAAAATCCTCCGTATACTGCTGGGCCCGCTCCAGCAGCTCAGGATTATCTGGATCCTGCAAAAGCGCTTGAACCTCGCCGCTCAAGGCAAAGGCGGTCATGTACTCCTCCGCAGAAATCACGTATTCGTTGATAATCGCCGCTCTGGACTCCACCGCATCCACCATCTGATTGGTGATGTCGCTCTCCACCATCGCGGCGGCATTGGTGGACACCACTCCCCACAGGAAAAGCATCCCCACCAAGGTGATCGCTGTGGTGATGATGCCAATGCGCGCGGCAAGCCGCTTGTTGACCAGGAATTTCATAAAGATCTCCTCCGCAGAAAAAGGTTATGGGGATGAGTCGCTTTGTCTGCCGAATGACTTCCCTATTCAGATTGCACGCCCAGGGTGTACTTAGTTATTATAGCATATCGCCGGCCCAGTGTCCATATTCTGGTAAAAAAACAATCGCCTGCGTTGCCTGCGCCTCTGCCCACCCTTCTCTATACCTGTTCTTTGCCATGCAGCCCGCTTCCCTGGGTTCCCCAGGGGCCCGAGCCTACTCCCGCACCAGCCGTCCGTCCCGGCTGACGCAATCCACCCCGTTAATCTTCACACGGAAGGTGTTGTCCAGGTGCTCCTTCTGGATAATCTGGGTGGGGGCGCACACCGCCACTGAGTGGGGCGGCATATCCTTCACCACCACGGCGTTGGCCCCCACGCGGCAGTGGTCGCCCACGGTGACACCGCCGATAATCTTGGCCCCCGCGCCCAAATAGGCCCCATCTCCAATGATGGGCGCGCCGGGACGCTTGCTGTCGGGGAGGGTGTTGGACCCGATCGTCACCTGCTGGAAAATCACCGCGTCCCGGCCGATGACCGCGTCGTTGGAGATGAACACCCCCACGCAGCCGTGGGGGAAGTAGGGCCGGCCCGCGATTTTAGAGTCGATGCCGATGAAGCTGCCGTACCCCATGAAATACTTCTCATAGGCCTGCTTCAGCAGCGGCGCGGGCTTTTTTTGCAGCCGCTCCTTCAGCGCCCAGTAGTCCCCGTACCGGACCTTGATGTACACCCGCAGAAAGGGATAAAGCAGGGCGAAGATGACGCTTTTTATGGTTCCCATGACGATCCCTCCTAAAATGGACAAGGGGCGGCCAGCGCCGCCCCTTGTTTTGATGTTTCACGTGAAACACACGTTTGGAGTTACTTCACAATCTCGCCCCGGGCCTTCTTCTCCTCGATCTCCCGGAGGGCGTCCTTGTAGGACAGGTTCACCCGGCCCTTCTCGTCGATGTCGGTGACCTTCACCCAGATCATGTCGCCGATATTGATCACGTCCTCCACCTTGGCAACGCGATGATTGGCCAGCTTGGAGATATGCACCATGCCGTCCTTGCCGGGAGCCAGCTCCACGAAGGCGCCGAACTGGAGGATGCGCACCACCTTGCCGTAGTACAGGGAGCCCACCTCGGGGACAAACACGATGGTGTCGATCATCTTCTTGGCGATCTCGCAGGACTCGGCGTTGGGGGAGGCGATGTGGATGGTGCCGTCGTCCTCGATGTCGATCTGGGCGCCGGACTCGGCAGTGATCTTCTGAATCACAGAACCGCCCTTGCCGATGACCTCCCGAATCTTGTCCGGGTCGATCTTCACCGTCATCATCTTGGGCGCGTACTTGCTCACCTCAGCCCTGGGCTGGGCGATGCAGGGCAGCATGATCTCGTCCAGAATGGCAAAGCGGGCGTCCTTGGTGATGTCCAGCGCCTCCTGGATGATGGCGTGGGACAGGCCATCGTTCTTGATGTCCATCTGGATGGCGGTGATGCCCTTCTTGGTGCCCGCCACCTTGAAGTCCATCTCGCCGTGGAAGTCCTCCACGCCCTGGATGTCGATGAAGGTGGTGAAGCCGCCGTCGTCGTCCTGGATGAGACCGCAGGAGATGCCGGCCACGGGGGCGGAGATGGGCACGCCCGCGTCCATCAGGGCCAGGGTGGAGCCGCAGATGGAGCCCTGGGAGGTGGAGCCGTTGGAGCTGAGCACCTCGGACACCACCCGGATGGCGTAGGGGAAATCGTCCACAGAGGGGATGACGGGCTCCAGCGCCCGCTCGGCCAGGGCGCCGTGCCCCTTCTCCCGGCGGTTGGTGGACCGGGCGGCCCGGGCCTCGCCGGTGGAGAAGGCGGGGAAGTTGTAGTGGTGCATATACCGCTTCTCCTCCTCCTCCCAGATGGTATCCAGCTTCTGGGCGGCGGAGAGGGTGTTCAGGGTGCAAATGGACAGCACCTGGGTCTGTCCGCGGGTAAACAGGCCGGAGCCGTGGACCCGGGGCAGGATGCCCACCTCGGCGGCCAGGGGCCGGATCTCGTTCTTGGCGCGGCCGTCCACACGGTGGCCCTCCAGTAGCCAGGCCTTCACGATCTTCTTCTGGAACTTGTAGGTGATCTCCTCCAGATACTGGTCCATATCGGGGTGATCCTCCAGGTACTTCTCGTGCCATTTCTCGATCATGGCGTTCCAGCGGTCCTCCCGCACGTTCTTGTCGTCGGTGTCCATGGCGGCCTTGGCCTCGTCCATGAAGTCGGCGGTGATCTTGTCAAACAGCTCCTGGTCGAAGGCGGCGTGGTCGTAGCTCATCTTCTCCCTGCCGATCTCAGCCACCATCTGGTTGATGAGCGCCACCTGCTTCTGAATCTCCTCGTGGGCCTTGACGATGGCGTCGTACATGATGGCGTCGGGCAGCTCCTTGGCCCCCGCCTCAATCATGATGACCTTGCCCGCCGTGGCGGCCACGGTCAGGTCCAGCTGAGAGCTGTGCTTCTGCTCCGTGGTGGGGTTGTAGACCAGCTGGCCGTCCACATAGCCCATCTCCACGCAGCCGATGGGGCCCGCCCAGGGGATGCAGGACACGGCCAAGCAGGCGGACACGCCGATCATGGCTGTGACCTCGGGAGAGCAGTCCCGGTCCACGCTCATGACGGTGCAGGTGCACACCACATCGTTGCGGAAATCATAGGGGAACAGTGGGCGGATGGAGCGGTCGATGACGCGCCCGGCCAGCACGGCGGGCAGAGAGGGCTGGCCCTCCCGGCGCATGAAGGAGCCGGGAATGCGGCCCACGGCGTACAGCTTCTCCTCGAAGTCCACAGACAGGGGGAAGAAGTCGATGCCGTCCCGGGGCCGGGGGGAGACGGTGGTGGCCACCATGACGGTGGTTTCGCCGTAAGTGACCATGGCGGAGGCGGTGGCCAGCTCGGCCACCTTGCCCATGTTGATGGTCAGGGGGCGTCCGCACAGGTCCATGGACCAGGTGCGCTCGTTGGCAAACTGCTTGTGGGTAATGACGGTTGACATTGGGTGTGCTCCTTTCGTTTTGTGAATTTGACGTTTGGAGCCGCGTTGTCACGCTCGGATTGCCGTGCGGCCAATCCGAGCGCTTCCTCTTAGCACTTGAACATAAGCCCCAACTATTGCCGGGACCCATGTTCAACTGCTAAAAGCGCGGCTCTGGGTGGATGGGACAACGGGGCAAGGGCGGTACGGATTGTCCGCACCGCCCTTGCTGAAATCTTACTTGCGGATACCGAGTTTCGCGATGACGGCGCGGTAACGCTCGATGTCCTTCTTCGCCAGGTAATCCAGCAGCTTGCGGCGCTTACCGATCATTTTGTACAGGCCGCGGCGGCTGTGGTTGTCGTGGATGTGCACCCGCAGGTGCTCGGTGAGCTCCTGGATGCGGGCGGTGAGAATGGCGATCTGCACCTCGGGGGAGCCGGTGTCGGTCTCGTGGGTGCGGTTGGCCTCGATGACGGAGGTCTTCTGGTCCTTACGGATCATGTTGGTGTTCCACCTTTCTTCTAAATTTCCCAGCCGCTGAGTGATGGGCGGGTGAAGCCCCGCGCAGCGGGCTTTGCCCCAGGACTAAGCCGGCGGGCGCTCTTGTGGAGCGTACTTAGGAAGCATATCACAGCTTTCCCAGTTTGTAAAGCAAAAAATACCCCCAAGCCCCGTTTTTTGCAAAATAAATGAAAGCGGACCGATGTTCCGGTCCGCTTTCCGCTCGATACATCTTTACTCGCTTAAAACACCAGCATCCGCACCAGCAGCGCCAGCATCACGCACGCCACCGACACCGTGGCCGCCAGCTCGCCCTTGGCCTGGGCGTTCCAGTGCAGACGGGGCCGCCGGACCAGCTCCCGGCCCTCGTACAGCGCCAGCCCGCTGTCCAGCGACTCGAACTGGTCCTGGCTGTCCGGCTGCTCCACCCGCTCCATGTTCTCCGCCTTCCACGCCGCCATGTCGATGACCTTGCTTCTCTCGTCCGCGGTAAAGCGGGGCTCCGGGCGGCTCACGGACGCAGTCTCCCCCACGGCACGGCCCAGAGTTCGGTTTTCCCAGGCGCTGTGTGCGTAGTATACACGTTTCATCGCTTAAAGCCTCCTTTTCGACTTGGCTTCAGCATAGCATATTTAAGGTCCTATAAATCGGGCTTAATCAGAGTTTCACAATCAACTCTTTGTTTTACTTTTCTACATAGTAATATAGTTGTTCGATGTTGTCAACCCCTTTTTGCAATTTTGTTCGATAAATTTTAAAAATCCGCCTCCGGCCAAAGCCGGAAGCGGATTTTTGCTGGCTATTTTTTACAAATAGTTGCGGGGATTGACGCTGGTGCCGTTGACCCGAACCTCAAAGTGGCAGTGGGGACCGCTGGCGTTGCCGGTCATGCCGGCCTTGGCGATGATCTGGCCCTGGTACACCTTCTGGCCCACGCTCACCAGGATGGACGAATTGTGGGCGTAGTAAGTGACGATGCCGTTGTCGTGGCGGATGGCCACCAGGTAGCCATAGCTGCCGCTCCACCCCGCCTTGATGACGGTGCCGCCGTCAGCGGCCTTGATGCCGGTACCGGTGCGGCAGGCGATGTCCAGACCCAGGTGGAAGTCGTAGCTGCCCCACAGGTTGCGCCCGCCAAAGTTGGAGGTGATGGTACCCCGCACCGGCCAGATGAAGTAGCCGTTGGAGGCCGTGACGGGCCGGGGCGCGGTGCCCGTATAGGTGTAGGTGGTGGTGGCCTCCTGCAGGGTGGTGGTGGAAATCACATTCCGGCCCATCTCCACGCCGTTCACGTAGATCACCTGGGCGTTGACCAGGGCCAGGCCGTCCTCGCCCTGCTCCTTCACCTTGGTGTCGCCCACATACAGGTCGGCGGTCTCGATATATTCCACAGGGCTGGTGACGACCTCCTCATAGGTCTCGTCGGTGGTCACCTTTACCGACAGGTAGGGCACCGCCTGCTGAATCACCAGCTCCTGGCCTACCCACAGCTTATCGACGATGACGTCGGGGTTCAGCACGGACAGGTCGTTGGGCCACATATCCAGGGAGTAGGCGATGGCGTTGAAGGTGTCCCCCTTCTTCACTTCATAGGTGGCCTGTTCAATCTCCAGGGCGCTGAGGGTCTCCCGCACGGCTTGGGTGTCGAACTGGGTGTTGGCGGGCACCTCAATGGGATAGACCTGCACGTCCTCCATAAACTCATAGCGGATGGCGTCCTCCGGGATATAAGGCTGAGCCACCTCGTCCAGCATCTGGTACAGCTCATCCTTGGTGGCAGCCCGGCCCAACTCCGTGCCGTCCACGGAGATGGCGTAAGCCGTCATATAGGCCCCCACTTCTTCAAACAGGGTGTCCTCAATCTGGGTGGTGTCGCTCAGTTCATCGGGGGTGACGTACACCGGGGTGGTGGACACCTTCGGCTCATAGGCGTAGTCCTCGCCCAGCACATCGGCGGCGCGGGACTCCACGTTGCTCACGATGCTGGCCACCTCGTCCGGACTGCTCACCACGCCCAGGCTCTGACCATTGACGCTGACGGCGTAAGCCCGGGTGTAGCTGCCGTTAAAAATCGCCGCGCCCACGATCACCGTCACCAAGGTGACGTAAAACAGCGGGGAGATGGGGTGCCGTGCCACCACGCTGCGCACCTTGCCCGTGGCCTGGCCCATCCGGTCCCAGCCCTCGGCGGTGAGGCTGCTCACCTTTTCCCATGCGGCCTCCAGCCCCTTCAGCCCGCCCTTGGCGGCTTTGGCTGCGGTCTCCTTGGCTGCGGCAGGCAGCGCTCCGACCTTTTCTCCGGCGGCCTTGGCATTGCCGCCCTTCTCCGCCTGGGCCTCGACCTTGGCCGCCATCTCCCGGACTGGGGTGGACAGCGCCCCGGTTTTCTCTCCCGCGGCCCTGGCATTGCCGCCCTTTTCCGCCTGTGCCTTGACCTTGGCGGCTGTCTCCCGGACTGGAGCGGACAGCGTTCCGGCCTTCTCTCCAGCGGCCTTGGCGCCGCGGCTCTTTCTGGGGCGGCGCTGGGGCTGAGTCTGGGCGGCCGCCTTGGCCGCCGCCTCCTGCGTGGGCATGGTCTGCTCAATATACGCTCTCCAGGACTGAGGCTGACCGGGTTTACGCTGCATCGCAGCGTTTTCTCTCTGTTCGATCTGGCCGGGGCCGGTTTGCTCCGCCCCGGCTTCCTGGTGCTCTGTCTGGGTCTGCTTCACGGCTGTCCCTCCTGCTGTGTCAGATTGTCCGCAAATGGACCTGTTACAAATTGAGTTCAAACGGTTACAAAATGGTTACAGCATTATCTTACAACGATTTGTCCCGCTCGTCAACCCCTGAATTTTCTCCCCCTGGACAATCCGCCCAGAAGGGACAGCATATCTTGTTGCTTTTGGCGGGATTTTGGGGGGATGGAACACATTCTCTGGCGTCCCTGGCGAAATCGCCAAATTTTGGTCCCTTTTTTCGTCCTTTTGCCCATTCCTCTTGACAGCGCCGCCCCGGCAGTTTACAATAGATTCTACCGCAAAGTGAATGGAATATCACAGGGGCGCTGGGAGCCATTCCCGGCTGTGATGCAGGACAAAAGGCAGTCCTCGGTCCCTCGTACCTGATCCGGGTAATGCCGGCGTAGGAAGTGAATTCGACAAAAAGGGCCGTTGTCGTCTTTCCCGCTTACCGCATTGCACCGTTTGCATTGCGGTATACTTATTTAAGGAGGAACGACAATGAATCAATCCCGCAAGGCCGTGCGCGCCATGGTGGAGGGGGCCATTTTTGTGGCCCTGGCCGAAATCCTGGGCTATCTCAAGCTCTGGCATATGCCCGAGGGCGGCTCCATCTCCCTGATGATGCTTCCCATCATCATCTTCGCCCTGCGCTGGGGGGTGGGGCAGGGCTTGCTGGCCGGGCTTGCCCTGGGCATCCTGGACTTTATGCTCAGCGGCGGCATCGCCATCGGCTGGCAGTCCATCCTGGGCGACTATGTGATCGCCCTCACCCTGCTGGGCCTGGCCGGGGTGGGCCGCAAAAAGGGTCTGCCCGGCATTCTGCTGGGCTCCATCCTGGCCAGCCTGGGCCGCTTTGTCTCCATCTGGATCACCGGCGCCACCCTCTGGGGCGAGTATATGTACGACATCTATGGCCTGCCCATGGACAATGAATTTGTCTACTCGTTTTTATACAACCTGCCCGTGCTCATCTCCGGCGGGCTGGCGGTGCTTGTCTGCGCGGCGCTGTATAACATCAAATCGACACGGAAGTATATGATGGGCGAGGACATCGCCTGAGTTAGAATGGGAGGTCTCCTCGTGGGCAAATTTGACGGCGTGCTGTTCTACAGCGACTATGACGACACCTTATATAATAGCGCGCACACCGTCTCCCACGAGAACCACGCCGCCATCCGCTACTTCCAGCAAAACGGCGGGCGCTTCTCCGTGGCCACCGGCCGGGCGCACCGCACCTTCACCCCGCAAATCGAAAAGGAGCGGCTGGTGCTCACCGCCCCGGTGGTGCTGTCCAACGGCGCGGCCCTCTACGACTACGGGGAGGACCGCTACCTCCGGCGCACCTTTTTAGACAGGGACGCGCCGGAGCGCCTGGCCCAGCTGTGCCGCGCCTTTCCCGATCTGGCCTTCGAGGCCTACCACGATGACGACATCTATGTCCACAACCCCAACGCCGTCACCATGAACCACCTGAAGCTGGTGGGGGGCACCCAGATTCTCTGCCCCATTGAGGAGATGCCCACCCCCTGGAACAAGGTCATCATGGAGCAGGACGAGCCCTATCTGAAAGAGGTCCAGGCCCACCTTCTTCAGCACTGGGGCGACCGCTGCGAGGTCATTTTCTCCAACCACGTGCTGCTGGAGCTCACCGCCAAGGGCAGCCATAAGGGAGCGATGGTGGCCGCCGCGGCCCAGCTGCTGCACGTCGCCCCCCAAAACCTCTACTGTATGGGAGATAATCAGAACGACATCCCCATGCTGGCCCTCAGCGCCATCCCCTTCGCCCCGGCCAACTGTGCGCAGGAGGTCAAGGACTGGGGGGCGCGGGTGCTGGGCAGCTGCGACGAGCACGCCGTGGCCCAGGCCATCGAAATCCTGGATTCCATTTATTAAAGGAAGCGGCCCCCAGCTTGCGATGGGGGCCGCTTTTTCCGCGGGCGCTCAAATCCCGCTGAACTTCATCAGCTTGTCCAGCGTCCAGCCGTGCTGGGTCACATACCCCTCCAGCCAGTCCAGCTGGGCGGCGCTGGGGCAGTTAAAGGGCATCCAAAATTGAAGCCTGCCCTCCGGCGTGTACACAAACTCCGCGTACCGCACCTGGTCCCCGTCCCGGCAGGCCAGCACCTCGTGGCGGTTATAGCCGTAGACAGCGCTGTCCTCATAGGCCCTCACCTTGGCCGCCACCTCTGGGTCGCTCATGTCCCAGGGGGTCGGGCAGCCGGCAATGAGCGTCTCGTCCCGGCCGATCAGGCTGCGCTCCTCCCCTTCCACGGGGAGAATATAGAGCTCGCCTGCGCTCAGCTGCTGCGTGATGTCCACTTCCTCGCCCTTGACAGTTATGGTGACGCGCTGCGCCCCGGCGTCCGCCGTCCAGCCCTCCATCACAAGGCGCAGCTCTCTGTCATTGTAGCCGCCCAGGCTCCGCCACGTCCCGGGGGCATAATTCTCATAGCAGTAGGTCCGCCACCAGATGGGGTCCAGCTCCACCCGGTTTCCATAGATCAGCCTGCACTCCAAATCCCCCTCCTGGGCCTCTGGGTCGTGCATGAGAATCCAAGCGGCAATCCGGTCCCCGGAGCCGCCCAGCACGTACTTCAGGCAGTCGTACCCGCTGCTCTTCCCGTCCAGCTCCCGGACGTACACATAGGGCACCGTCTCGGAAAACTGCCCGGTGATGTCGATGGGCTCGCCGTCCTCCGTCACCTGGAGATAGTACCGGTCCTTGATTCGGAACACCCCCACGTTCACCGGCGCGTCAAAGGCGATGCACCCGTCCTCCCTTACCTCCGCCATGGCCACCAGGGCCACGGGCTGCCGGGCTATCACCTCCGCCGCCACCGTGACGGTGAGGGCTGCCGCCACCGCCGCCGCCACAAGGACGTTGCGCAACAGCTTCCCCCGTTTTCTCCCCGGCGGGGTTCTCCGCCCCGTCTCAGCGCACCGCTGGGCCAGCTCGGCCCGCAGCGCATCCGTCCGGGCCGGATCCGGCTGCGCCTGCCGGACGGCCTGCTCAAACATTCTGCGATAGTCCTGTTCCATTGCCCAAGCCCTCCAATCGTTTTTTCAGTTGGTTCTTCGCCCGGTACAGCCGGGCGGAGATGATCTGCGCCGTTGTGTGGTACTGCTCGGCCAGCTCCGCCGCCGAGAAGCCCTCATAATACCGCAGGTGGATCAGCGCCCGCTGGGCCGGGGGCAGCTCCCCCAGCGCCTCCCACAGACAGCCGTCCTCCGGCCGCTCAAAGCAGAGGCTCTCCAGCGCCTCCTCCTTCAGCTGCGCCCGGCGCTTCCGCCAGGGGGCCCGCAGCAGGCTGGCGCACTCGTTCACCGCCACCCGGGCCAGCCAGGGCTTTTCCTTCCCCTCCGCCGGCGGCCGCTCCAGCAGCTTGAGGAATGCCGTCTGGCACACGTCCTCCGCGTCCTGGGGGGAGCGGGTGTAGCTCAGCGCCAGCGCGTACACCATGGGGCGGTATTGGTCGAACAGGGCCAAAAACGCCTCCTCCGTCACTCCGCCGCCTCCTTTCTCAATGTTTTTTGCTCTACATCAATAAGACGCGCCGGCCTGCCCCAATCTGACGGCCGAAACGCAGTTTTTTAAAAATTCTTAATAAGCCGTTCGCTTATCTTTCCCCCGTTCCTGCCGACACATTGCGTAGAGCCGGAGTTCGGCCCAAATCATGAGAATAGGAGCGAGAAAACCATATGAAACTGTTCAAACGCGTTACCCTGCTGGCGCTGGCCCTGGCGCTGACCATGGGGCTGTCCGCCTGCGCCGCCGGGCCGGAGATGCCCATGGAGGCCACCATCGACGGCCACACCATCACCCTGGGCAAGACCACCATGGCGGATATGGCAGACTGGGGTTACGAGGTGTACTCCGCCGGCCGGCAGGACGCGGCCCGCGAAGGCGATAAATACATCTACTTCCATTATAGCCTGTCCAAAGGCGCTGGCAACCAGTTCTGGGTGTCAGTATACACCCCCTACTACGGCGGCACCAACATCAATAAGGAGGCGGGCGAGGCTGCCGAGTCGGGCATTGTCTTCGCCGTCACCCTGTCCAAGTCCGCCACCGAGAAGATTTCCGCCTCCTATAACGGCGTGGACATCAAGGACATGAGCTTCGACTCCGTAGCGGAGTGGGGCTGCAAGAAGGACGAGGAGGCCTCCGTGGCCACCTACAAGCTCACCGCCGCCCAGGGCTTTATCACCTGTAAGGCGGAGGGCACCTTCAGCGAGGAGATGGACGAGCTGCGGGTAAGCATGGAGAAGAAGACCTTCGAGGCCATGCAGAAATAATTACAACCACAAACGGCCTGCCTGAGTGTGACTCAGGCAGGCCGTTTGTTCATTTCTGGGAATCGGAGCAGTAGGTCTCCTGGTGGACCCGGTCCGGCAGATACCGATTGATCGGGGGCTTTTTCTCGGCGGGCACGCCGAAGGCCAGCAGAATCAGCGGCTCCACCTCCGCCGGCAGGGCGAGCAGGGAGCGCAGCGCGGCGCGCTGCCCGGGGGACAGCCCCATCCACAGCCCGCCCAGCCCCAGGGAAGCGGCGGCTACCAGCATATTCTGGGCCGCCGCGCTCAAATCCTGTACCCAGAACAGCTCCTCCGGCTCAGCCACCCGGCGCATATCAGCGCACAGGGCCACGCACACCGGCGCGCTTTTCAGCGCCCCGGCGTAGGAGTCCAGCTCCACAATCCGGGCCATAGTCTCGGCGCTGCGGATCACCACAAATTCCCACTCCTGGTTGTTGCCCGAGGTGGGCGCAGCCATCCCGGCCCGCAGCAGCTGCTCCATCTGCCGGGGAGGGACAGGGATAGGTTCATATCTGCGGATGCTCCTGCGCTGAAAAATGGCGTCCATGGCGTGCGCCTCCTTATATATTATATAGTATACTTTCCGGACAGGTCTCAGCGAGCCGCCTTCACCGCCTCAATGAGCATGGGCGCCACTTGGTACAGGTCCCCGGCGATGCCGTAGTCCGCCGCGCCGAAGATGGGGGCGTCCGCATTGCGGTTCACGGCGATGATGCACTGGGCGTCCTGCATTCCGGCCAGGTGCTGAATGGCGCCGGAGATGCCCAATGCCACGTAGATTTTGGGGTGGACGGTCTTGCCCGTCTGGCCCACCTGGTGGTCGGCGGGAATCCACCCCGCGTCCACGCAGGCGCGGGAGGCCCCCACCACGCCGCCCAGGGCGTCGGCCAGCTCTTGAGCCAGGGCCAGGCCCCGCTCCACGTCCTTGCTGATCCCGCGGCCCACGGACACCACCACTTCCGCGCCGATGAGGTCCACCAGCTCCCGGGCGGCCTTCACCACCTCGACCACCTCCACCGGCATATCCGCCGGCGACAGCTCCACCTGGATTCGTTCCACCGTCACCTTGTCCGCGCCGGCCTGGTCGAAGGGCTGGGTCCGCATCACGCCGGGGCGGACGGTGGACATCTGGGGCCGGAACCGGGGACAGACGATGGTGGCCATCAGGTGGCCGCCAAAGGCGGGGCGCGTCATCTTCAGGTTCCGGTTGTCCTCAAAGGGGGTGCTGTCCACGTCGATGGTGGACGCGCCCCGAAGAAAGTCCTTGTACTTCTCCACATCCACATCCAGATGGGTGCAGTCGGCGGTAAGGCCGGTGTGCAGCCGGGCCGCGCACCGGGGGGCCAGGTCCCGGCCGATGTTGGTGGCGCCCAGCAGAACGATCTCCGGCTTCTTGTCCTCCACCAAGGTGCACAGCGCCTTGGTATAGGCGTCGGTGGTGTAAACCTCCAGCAACTGGTGCTCGCAGTAATACACCTGGTCCGCGCCGTAACTTCACCTTGATCCTCGGCCTGATCGGTGCCAACGGCACCTCTTTAAACGGGTCGGTATCCCCACTCCCTTCAATGACAAGATCGTGGAGCTGGTTCTTGAAATTCAAGAGGGCCGCCAGACCCTGGACCAAGCGTGGGGCAATTTGGACCGTTTTCATATTCCCGCGTTATAACCAGCTTCATTTTAAACATTAAAAACAGCCGGCGCACCCAGCCCGGAGCGTCCCCACGGCCGCTCCGGGCTGCCGGCCATGTAGAAAGGGGAAGTGCAATGAAACCGTTTTCCGGCATCCGCATCATCGACTTTACTCAGGCCCACGCCGGGAGTCTGGCCACCATGCTGCTGGCCGACATGGGGGCGGAGGTGGTCAAAATCGAGCGGGCGGGCTCCGGCGACCTGGCCCGGTACTGGGCCCCCTTCCGAGGGGAAAGCAGCGGCTACTACGCCTTTTTGAACCGGGGGAAAAAGAGCGTCAGCCTGGACCTGTCCAAGCCCGAGGGCAAGCAGGCTGTGAAGGCCCTTATCGCCGGCGCCGACGTGGTGTGCGAAAATTTCAAGTACGGCAGCATGGAGCGCATGGGCCTGACCTACGAGGAGGTCCGCGCCATCAAGCCGGACGTGATCTACGCCTCCCTCAACGGCTTTGGGCAGACGGGACCCATGCGGCGCAATATCGGCCTGGACCTCCATCTCCAGGCCATGGGCGGCGTGATGGACGCCACCGGCTTCCCCGACGGAGACCCGGTGCGGGTGGGCGTGGCCTTCGGCGACCACCTCAGCGGCACCTATATGGCTCAGGCCATCAGCCTGGCCCTGCTGGAGCGGACCAAGACCGGCCGCGGCCAGTTCATCGACATCTCCATCCTGGACGCCCTTTTCTCCCTTCAGCGGGAACAGCTGGCCCAGGGCGCGGGCGGCCCGGCGGGGCAACCGCTCCGGGGCATACGCCCCCTGCGGCTGCTATCCCACGGCGGACGGCTGGCTCCTGCTTTACGTCACCCGGGACGAGCAGTGGCGGGCGCTGTGCGCCGCCCTGGCGCTGGACGAGCCGGCCGCCCGAGCGGACCTGGCTCACAACACCGGGCGCATGGCCCATGAGGAGGAGCTGTCCCAGCTTCTCGGCCAAGCCCTGGCCTCCCGCCCGCGGGAGGAACTGGAGCAGACCCTTCGGGCGGCGGGCGTGCCCTGCTCGGCGGTGCGCAGCGTGGCCCAGTCCATGGACGATCCCCGCTCTCAAGCCCTGCTGGCCCAGGTGGACGACAAGGCCCTGGGCCCCGTCCGCTTCCCGGACAGCCATTTCCATATCGACACCATCGACACCCGCGTGACCCAGGGCGCTCCCCTCCGGGGGGAGCACACCGCCCTCTATCTGGCCCAGGCCGGGTACGGCGAGGAACAGCTGGCGGCGCTGGTGAACAACGGCGCGGCGGAGACGGAGGTGCGGCCATGAGCATCCTGAATCAGTTGACTGTCATGGACCTGAGCCGGGGCCGGTGCGGCGCTTACGCCGTAGCCCAGCTGGCCGACTTCGGCGCCACCGTAGTGCGCCCCTGCCCCGCCCCGGACACGCCCGCCCAGCTGGCCCTCCACTGGGGGGTGCGCCTTCTGCCGGCGGACACCCCGCTGGACTCTCTGCTGCCCACGGCGGACGTGCTGGTGGCCGAGCGGGACGCTCTGCCCGCCTACCTGAACGAAAATACCCTGCGCCACACCCATCCCAAGCTGATCTGCGCCCTCATCCGGGAGGATGGGGAGAGCGGCGGCCCCTTGGCCGAAGCGGCCAGCGGCATGATGGACATGACCGGCTTTCCCGGCGGCGAGCCCACCCTGTCCGGCTGGGGTGCGGCGGAGTGCTTCGCCGGGGTGTCCCTCTCCTTCGCCATCACCGCCGCCCTCCACCAGCGCGCCCGCACCGGCGAAGGGGCCTGGATCGACTACTCCCTCTATGATACCTTCTTCTCCCTGCTGGAGAGCCCCATCCTCTTTCAAGAGCTCCAGGGGGTGGCCTCCACCCGCAGCGGCAGCGCCGACCCCGGCACTCTGGTGCCCTACGATGTGTTCCGCTGTCAGGACGGATACTTTTCCGTCGGCCTGGCCAGCGACGCGGGGTGGGACCGCTTCTGCGGCGCCATGGGTATGCCCGAGCTGGTGAGCGACCCCCGCTACGACACCAACGAGAAGCGGTGCCAGCGCTACGGGGAGATGACGGCCATTTTCGCCCCCTTCTTCGCCTCCCGCACCCGCCAGCAGCTTCAGGACATCTTCTCCGCGGCCAACATCCCCTGCGCCCCGGTGCTCACCGCCCACGAGACCGCCCGGCATCCCCAGATTCAGGCCCGGGAGATGCTCCGCCAGGCCGGCGGGCGCAGCGGCCCCCTATCCGTCCCCTGCACCCCCATGCGCATGAGCGTCACCAAACCGGTCCGCTGGGAATAGGGCGGCATGGGCGCACGCAAAGAACAAACCCTGGGCGCTGCCGCCGCCTTTGCCACCGTTCTGATCTGGAGCGCCGTGTACGGCGGCAAGGAGCTGCTGCTGGCCCACATGAGCCCGGCGGAGCTGGTGGCCTATCAGTACGTCCTGGCTGTCCCCGCCATCGCCCTGCTGGCCCTGCTGCGGAAGGAACGGCTGTGGCTCCCCCTCCGGGACATGGCGGCGGTGTGGGGCTCGGGCCTTTTGGGCATCGCCCTGGGGCAGCTTCTGGGCGCCGGACTCATCGTCTCGTCCGTGCTCATCCCGGCCAAACGCTCCGGATAACACAAAAGCCCCCTCCCCGCGTTGCGGGGAGAGGGCTTTTTTTACTTCCCCTCCAGAAAATACGATACCTCCATATCCGATGGGGATAACATCAAAGCCCCCTCCCCGCGTTGCGGGGAGGGG
>OFHO01001189.1_pt1 | contig 20116 bp, 14 predicted proteins | sample 1521531 | NCBI WGS metagenome assembly OFHO01 (sample SAMEA3504124, study PRJEB24116) | mouse gut metagenome | biome: mouse gut; feature: mouse-associated habitat; material: faeces | place: Denmark | collected 2011
GCTACGACCGCCTGGGCCGCAACTGCTGGGGCCCCAAGGAGTGCGCCGCCTTCCGGGATCAGATCGTCAAGGACCTGGTGCCCATCGTGGCCCGGGTGAAGGAGGACCAGGCCAAGCGCATCGGCATGGACCAGATGAAGATCTACGACGACGCCCTCATGTTCCCCGACGGCAACGCCAAGCCCCAGGGCACCCCCGACGAGATCCTGGCCGCCGGTCTGACGATGTACCAGGAGCTGAGCCCGGAGACGAAGGAGTTCGCGGAGTTCCTCTTCGGCAACGATCTGCTGGACGTGCTTAGCAAGGACGGCAAGGCCCCCGGCGGCTACTGCACCTCCTTCGACCTGTATCAGGCCCCCTTCATCTTCTCCAACTTCAACGGCACCAGCGGCGACGTGGACGTGCTGACCCACGAGGCGGGCCACGCCTTCGCCTTCTACCGCGCCGCCCGGAAGGGATATCTCTCCTCTCTGATGAGCCCCACCATGGAGGGCTGCGAGACCCACTCCATGTCCATGGAGTTCCTCACCGCTCCCTGGCACGAGAAGTTCTTCGGTCCCCAGACCCGGAAATATGAGATCGGCCACTGCGAGGACAGCCTGATCTTCATCCCCTACGGCTGCATGGTGGACGAGTTCCAGCATATCATGTACGAGCGCCCGGAGCTGACCCCCGATGAACGCAACCAGATCTGGCTGGAGCTGGAGAAGAAGTACCGCCCCTGGATCGACTACGCGGATCTGCCCTCCTACAGCCGGGGCGCCCGTTGGCAGCAGCAGCTGCACATCTATATGAACGCCTTCTACTACATTGACTACTGCATGGCCCAGACCATGGCCTTCCAGTTCTGGATGACCTCCCTGTCCAACCGGGAGGAGGCCTGGAAGAAGTATCTGGCCTTCGTGGACCTGGGCGGCACCAAGACCTTCGAGGAGCTGGCCCACGGCGCGGGGATGAAGGTCCCCTACGACCCCGGCTGCATCAAGGAGATCGGCGAGGTCATCTCCAAGTGGATCGACGAGAACCCGCTGTAATTGCAGAAATTCCCTTAACTTTTCCGCCCTGCCTGCCGAAAACCAGGATATATGGAACGGAAAAGGAGGGTCAGCGATGGAACTGCGCGTAGGAAACCGGCTGAGGACCGCCAGCCGGCCCATCCGGCCGGAGGGGAAGAAGGGGGATGCGGCCTCCGCCGCCAGTCCCCGGCCCCAGACGGACCGGTTCGTCCTGTCCCGCCAGATCGCGGAGCAGCTGGAGGCCCAGAACCGGCTGCTCATGGATCTGGCCCGGAAGGAGGAGAAGAAGCCCTTCGTCTGGGACATGATGGACGGCTGCGAGGAGACCGGGAACAGCGAGGCGGATGCCCTGGGGGAGCAGATGAAGACCATGGAGCGCTGCCACAAGATCGCCGCCCGGATCATGCGGGGCGACAAGGTCCCGCCCCAGGACGAGCGGTATCTGATGCTCAACGATCCGGAGGGCTATAAATTGGTCCTGGCGATGCGCGCCCACAAACGGAACCCCAAGAAGTGGGAGAGCGTCCTGGAGGAAGAAGACAAGGAGACCGGCCGGTCCTCCGGAGAGGAGACGGCCTCCTGCGAGGAGACCGGAGAAGGCGCCCCCTCGGGCGAAAGCGAATAGCGCGATAAAAAGGCAAGCCCCGGGACCAGATGGTCCCGGGGCTTACCCGCCCTTTCGGGCGGAAAGGAAGAGAGAGAAGAGAAATACTCGTAAGCTGATTTATCCGGCGCGGCGGCTGTAGCTGCCGAAGAACTCGTTGAAGAAGTCCTCCATGTCGCCGTAGCCGTAGGTCCCGCCGTTGCTGGTGCCGCCGTCCTGCTGGACACTGGACTGGGGCTCGGCCTCCTCCTCGGGCATCTCCGTGGTGGAGCCGAAGGTCAGTTCGGTGGTCATCACCTCGCCGTCACGGACGAAGGTGACAGTAGTGGTATCCCCGGCCTTGTAGGTCTTGCTGCCCATGGCGGAGGTCAGGTCCGTCCAGCTGCTGATGGTGGTGGTGCCCAGCATGGTGATGACGTCCCCCTCCTGGAGGCCCGCGGCGGCGGCGGGACCGTCTTCAACGGCTTCCGCCACGTACACGCCGCTGCGCATCCCGGACTGGGGATAATAGGACGCGCTCTGGCCGGAAATGCCCATCCAGGCGTGGGAGGTGACCTGTCCGTTCTCCATGATGTCCTTGAGCATGGAGAGCACGTCGTCGATGGGGATGGCGAAGCCCAGGCCCTCGGCGGCGTTGCCGTTGCCGTCGGAGGAGGTCTTTGCGGTGACGATGCCCACCACCTCGCCGTACTGGTTGAACAGGGGGCCTCCGGAGTTGCCGGGGTTAATGGAGGTGTCCACCTGGATCATGTTGAAGGGCGTGCCGTTGAGGTTGATCTCCCGGTCCAGGCAGGAGATGATGCCATGGGTCAGGGAGAAGGTCAGCTGGCCCAGGGGGTTGCCGATAGTGGACACGTTTTCCCCCACCTTCAGGGAGCTGGAGGTGCCGACGGTCACGGGCTTCAGCTCGTTCTCGCCGGGGTCCACCTTCAGGATGGCGATGTCGTAGTCGGCGTCGCCGCCGATGATCTTGGCCTCGTAGGTGGTCCCGTCGTCGAGGGTGACCTTCACCATGCTGGCGCCCTCGATGACGTGGTAGTTGGTGGCGATATAGCCGTCCTTGGTGAGGATGAAGCCGCTGCCCGCGCTGGCGAACTCCCGCTGGACCGGCTGGCGGAAGATGTTGTAGCCCATGGAGGCGGTGCCGGAGGTGTTGATGCTGACGCAGCTGTCCACGTTGGCGTCGTAGATCTGGGAGAAGGTGAGGGCATTGCTGCCGGTGACGCTGACGGTCTCCACCTTGGCCAGGGGGCGCTCGCTGACCATCATCTGGGTCTCGCCCCGGCCGTCCCGGCTGTTCAGATACCATCCGGCGCCGAAGCCGCCGCCAACAAGGAGCGCGCCGCACAGGACCAGGGCCACGGCCTTGCCGGCCCGGTTCTTTTTCTTGGGGGTCAGAGGCACGGGGGTCTGCTGGGGCTGGAAGCCGCTGGCGTCGGAACGGTAGCTGTAGTGGTATTCATTGTCGCTTCTGTTCTGGTCATTATAATCGTTATACATAAGATGGTCCTCCTTATGGTAAGTCCGTTTTCGGCGTCCGCCGCCGGCGGCGCTCTCGATGGTGGTAGGATACCGAAGATTTATGACAAAAATATGAAGAAACTGAGGAAAGATTTTAAACATTCCAAGGATATTTTGTGAAGGGCAGAAAATAAGAACGGCGGGAGGAGCGCTCCCGCCGTTCTTATATAGTTTGGAAGATTGGATGAAAAGAAGTTACTTGTCCCTTGCAAGTGTTATCATAGCGGAAAGGTGTTAAGAAAACCAGCATGGTTTGTTACAAAAGTCTTAAATCCCCGTGGGGGAAGCCGCCAAAAATTTCCATCCAGAAGAAAATTGATCCTCCGTGTACTTTACTTGTTCATATTTGCCTCTTATACTAATAGAAAAAGCGCGGAAACGGAGGCTTCATCCTCATGCGGAATTTCTTTTATCGGGTCACCGGGGCCATCGCCCGGTTCATGTACGGCCGCAACGGCACGGATCAGTTGAACGCCGCCCTGCTGGCGGCGTATCTCCTGGTCTGGCTGGTCCAGATCCTGCTGGGCCGGAACCAGACGGCGCGGCTGGTCCTGGAGGCGGTATCCCTGGCGCTGGCGTTCCTGGTGCTGTTCCGGACCTTCTCCCGGAACCTGCCCAAGCGGCGGGCGGAGAACGCCAAATTCCTGAACTGGTGGCAGCCCATCAAGAACCGCTTCGCCGCCGCCCGGCAGCGCCGTCAGGACAAGGAGCACAAATACTTCGTCTGCAAGAGCTGCAAGACCATCTGCCGCGTCCCCGCAGGCAAGGGCAAGGTGGAGATCACCTGCCCCAAGTGCGGGGGGAAGATCATCGGGAAGAGCTGATCCTTTGAGACAAAACCAGTGTAAGATATAGGACCCTCCCGGACTGGATGCCATGCGTCCGGGAGGGTCCTGCAAATACATTTTCAATAGAAGTAACCGCTTGTTTAGGCGGTCACTTCTTTTTTATTTCCTCCGAAAGGGCCGTCTCCGGATACCGGGTCTCCACATAGAACGACCGGTCGCCCTCCAGCTTTTCCCGGTCCAGCTCCCGGTCCCAGTGGATCGCGCCGTTATAGTTCCCTTCGGCAATGATGACGCTGTCCTCTTTCTTCTCCAGGACGATCACCGTATGGGTATTCCCATTCACCCGCAGCGTGTCCCCCACCCGGATGGCGTCAAAATCACTGTGCTTCCGGCTCACCGGCAGGTCTCCGAAGGCCGCGTCGCTGCAGATCAGCGCAAAGGCCACGCAGCCGTATCCGTTGATCCGCAGGGCGTGGCACTGGTAAAAATTGTCGTTGGTCCACTCCATCCCCTCGGGGTACTCGCTCCGGAAGCCCTCGATCACCGCACGGACGTTGGCCTCCGTCATAGGCTGGCCGTTGGCCAGGACGTGCTCCGGGGATCCCGCTTCCTCCGGGCCGGGCTCCGCCCCCAGGTCCAGCAGGCGGCAGAGGATCGCGGCGGCCTGGGCCCGTGTGACCGTGCCGCCGCCGCCAAAGGTCCCCCGGCTGTCCACGCCGGCCAGCAGGCCGTGGCAGAAGCAGAAGGCCGTGCTCTCCCGGTACCTTTCCGGGATGTCCTCCCAGTCGCCCACCGCCGCCGAACCTTCTTCTCCGGCCCAGTCCCGGGCGGTCTGGAAGTCCGCCTCCGTGAAGGGGAGCCCCGCCTCCTCCGCCCCGGCGGCGCGGTAGAGCATCACCGCCATGTCGTACCGGGGGATATCCCAGTCCATTCCGGCGCAGAGAAACCGGTCGTACTCCCCTTCCCCTCCGGACCGCTCCGCCGTGGACGTGCCCTCGTAGAGGCCCAGCGCGTCCGCCGCGGCGGTATAGGGGCCATACCACTGCCCCTCCGGCTCCTCCGCCGTGGTGGACACCTCCAGCCGGAGTCCCCGGAGGAGCATGGCCGTAAATTCCGCCGCGCTCAGGGGCCGCTCCGGGGAAAACAGTCCTCCGCCGGTCCCCTGCACCACGCCCTCCCGGGCGGCCCGCTCAATGCTCTCCCGGGCCCAGTAGTCCTCCGGCACGTCGGAAAAGGACGGCGCTTCCGCCGCCAGGGCCGGGGCGGAGGACAGGGCCCACGCCAGCATCAGCAGCACGCACAGGTATCTTTTCATATCGTTCTCCTTTGTTCTTCTCCAAAAAAGCGCCGAACGCGCGGCCAGGCTCCTTCTGGCCGCGCGTTCGCTTCCGTTGACCTCATATCGGTCCGCCGGGATTCAGGGCTCGGCGTCCTCCCGGACGCAGCGCACCGTTACCCGGTACTGTCCGCCCAGGGTGCAGGTGAACAGCGTCAGGTCCCAGTCTCCGGCCTCCATCTCCTTGACGTCCGTGCCCTCCAGCTGCTCCAGGTCCGCCACGGTATAACGGAAGATATTCCCGTCTACGTCGGTGAAGATCACCTCGTCGCCGGGGACCAGCTGGCTGATCGGCCCGAAATGCCGGGTGTAATTATGGGCCGCCAGGATCAGGTCGTCCAGGTAGGCCGAGCCCTTATAGCGGCAGGGGGCCTCCCTGAGGTTCTCATAGCTCCAGCTGTCCATCACCGGCAGGGACATCTCCACCACCGGGATCTCAATGCGGCCGATATACTTGCGGCCGTCCACCTCCTGGGTGGGCATATCCATCTTGGGGTTCAGGAGATAGTCCGGGATCAGCTCCTCCGGCAGGTCCAGCTCCTCCAGGACGGGGATCTGCCGGTCCAGGTCCTTCAGAACGGTCTGGGCGGCCTCGCCCGCCCGGTCCGCGTCCCACATGTTGAAGGCGGACAGCCCCGCCGCCGACAGCAGCAGCAGCACGCCCAGGGCCACAAGGACGAGTCCTTTTTTACCCTTCATCATCCTGGCTCCTTCTGTTCCAGATCAGCCCCAGCAGGAGCGATATCATCCCGCCCATGGCCAGCATCGGCACGGGCCACCAGAGCTGCCCCGTCTGGGGCAGACTGGCCAGGGGGACCTCCGGGTCCTCCAGCACGATCTCGTCCGGGTCCTCCGGCTCCATCGGCTCCTCCATATCCGGCTCGGGCTCTTGGGACGCCAGGGGGACCTCCGGGTCCTCCAGCACCTCGTCGGGCGGCGGGGGGACCGGGGGCGGCGCGTTGGGGGTGTCCGGCGGGTTATCCGACGTGCCATCCGGCGGGTCGCCGGGCGGGTTGACCGGCGGGGGCGGGTTATAGCTGTTGGTCACTACGAAGGTGACGCCCTGGAGGGAGACGGAGACGGTGTAGCCGCCGGAGCCGCTACTCTCCACGATCTGCCAGTCGGAGCTGCCGTCCAGCTCATCCCAGGCGTACCGCCAGTTGTTTTCCGCGTTCAGGTCCACCGTTTCGTAGGGTTCGCCGTCCTTCAGAAGGGTCACGCTGATCTGCGCGGGCCGGCTGATGGAGCCGCCGTCGTTCCACACCTTCAGCACCCGGCGCATGACGACATCGCCGTCCAGCGTGGTGTACTTGGGCCGGGCGGCCACGTTGTACTGCCAGCCGCCGGAGACGGTCCCCGTCTCCGGGTCCGTGCTCTGCTCCCAGTTGGGGAGGCAGATCATAAAGGGGGCGGGCTGGCGGTAGCCGTCGTCCTCCGTGGAGGCAATACGCTCCCCATCCACCAGATACAGCCCCACGGGCAGGTCCGAGAAGGTCAGACGGCCCGTCTCATCGCTGACGCCGGTGCGCAGGGGCTGGATGGCATCCAAAAAGACGTAGCCCCGCAGCGTCTGGGCCAGGGAGGCCCAGCCCGTGCTGGTCAGTCCGTCCAGGTCCACATTGTATCCCGCGAAGTCCCCGGTCAGGACGAACCGCACGTCCTCCGTGACCTCGGCGGCGCGGTACACCCGGACGGTCACCCCCGGCGCGCCCATATCCAGGGTCAGGGAGCAGGGGGTCTCCCGGTCCGTGATGGCGGGATAGGGATAGGAGGCCTGGGCGGCGGTGCGCATCAGCCCCAGACACAGCAGCAGGCATAGCGCCGCCGTCCGCCAGGTCCGTTGTTTCCGTTTCATATGATATGCCTGCCTTTCTACTTTTTCTTCGGTTTCTTCCGCCCGCCGCCGGCCATCAGCCAGATGAACAGCAGCAGCAGCATGGGTGCCGCCGCCGCGGGGGCGACCAGGATGGGGTCGATGCGGATGGCGTCCGCCGTGACCCGCACGTGGGCCACCGACTCCTCGTTGGCCACCCGGTGTCCCCGCACCAGAAGCCGGTGGGAGTTGACGCCGTAGGGCGTGCAGGTGACCAGGGTGCAGTAGTCCTTGCCCTTCTCGATGGTCAGATCGCTCACCTCCGTCGGCAGGACGATGCGTATCTGGTCTACCTCGTAGGTCAGCGTCTCATCCAGTATCTGGAGCAGGAAGAGGTCTCCCGCCACCAGCTGGTCCAGGTCCGTGAACAGCCGCGCGCTGGGCAGGCCCCGGTGGCCGGAAAGCACGCAGTGGGTCCCCCCGCCCCCTACGGGCAGGGAGGTCCCCTCCACGTGGCCCACGGCGATCTGCAGGACCGCGTGGCTCGTGCCGTGGTAGATGGGGAGGGTGCATTTGATCTCCGGGATGTCGATATAGCCCATGACGCCGGTGCCGGAGATATTCAGGCGGTCCTCATAGAGCTTCTGATCTTCTTCGGTAAAAAAGTAGGGATTGGCCTTTTCCGCCAGGGCGGCGTTGTAGGCCTCCGCTTCGCTCCAGATCCGGTCGTAGTCCGCGTTGTCCATGGTGGACACGGCGTCGGAGTAGCTGGCGATGGCCCGCGTCTGGTGGAACGAGTTCCAATAATCGCTCAGCGACGGGTAGACCAGCAGGCCCACGCCCACGATCAGCACCGCGACCAGGAGGATGGTGGACAGATTCTTCTTCATAGGCTTCTCGCAGTACGGGGAGGCCCGGGGGCCGAAGCCCCCGGGGCCATGATTCGCGTCTCTTACTTCTCGTCCGCGCTCATGCGCTTCTTAGTGACCAGCAGGACCACCGCGCCCACGGTCAGCAGACCGCCCAGGGCGTAGAAGATGGTGGTACCGATACCGCCGGTCTCGGGGAGGGTAGCGCCCTTGTTGTTCTCGATATCAGTGGTCAGAGAACCTGCGGTGAGCTCACCGGTGAATACATTTTCATTCTCTGCATTCGTACCCTCAAGCTTGGTCAGGCCTTCGACCGTATGCTCTGCGGTGATGGTGAAATAAATATCTTCAATGGTGTTGTAGCCCACGGGAGTTGTGGTCTCCTTCAGCATATAGTCACCGTCATCCAGGCCGCTGAACACGAACTGAGTCATCTCCTCGCCCTTCACTTCTTCGCCAACCTGAATATACTCGCCGCTAGCGTCCTTCTTGTACAGAGTGAACCCCGCGCCCTTCAGGGGAATGAACTCCTCGGAACCTTCCACATTTGGATCATAATTAGGATTCTTCTCGACCTTGTTAACAATGGTCTTCAGGGTGAATACAACAGCAACCTCCTCGGGAGTCGTGCCTGTGGGAGGGTTGCCATTACCATCCCAGTTGGGATCATTGGAGTACTCCAATGTAGCTTTGTTCACGCTGCCAGCACCGCCAGGAACAGCCTCTTCATTCAGCGTAGCAGTATACTCGACAGTGATAACGGCCTTGTTGCCAGCGCTCACAGGAGCAGCCTTAGCATCATCAATGGAAACTGTCAGGGTAGTGGTGCCATCAGCATTTTCTGCAGAAGTAATGCTGAAGGAATCTGTCACTTCGCGGGGTTCAGCCTCATTCTCATTCTTAATATAAACCTTAGCATCCTTGTTATAGGTCAGGCTTTTATCCATGGTATCAGTGAAAACCAGCTTATAGGTATCATAATCAGAAACTCTCTCGCCCAAGGTAGCTTTCAGCTGATAGGGGATCTCATCACCGATGTCGTAGTCGGCGGAATCCTGATATCCAGTCTCTTCGCCAGTGGAGTCGTTCTTATCCTTGACGCCCTTCTCAAGGGTCGTGTCGCTCGTCTTGGGGGTAATGGTGACATTGCCGACAAGCTGCACTACGTACAGGCTGTAACTCTCGCCTTCACCCACTTCGCCCATGTCTTTAATCAGGTAATAACCAGGCTCAACATCCAAGTAGCCTCCGTTAGAGATTTCACCGATGGCTTCACTCTTCAGATTGACATAGGTCTCAATAACAGCCAGCTTCTCGGTATCTGCACCACTGGTAACAGCCTCCAGAGCCTCCAGGGTAGCCGCGTCTACGGCATCGCCCACATTGCCAGTACCATTCTGGCCCCATTTGACGTTGCTCAGGATGCCATCTTCCAGTTTACCGGTGAAAATCTGGAAAACTTCATAGGTGCGCTTATTGCTGGGTGCGGTGATGCGTACGGGAGTTTCCGGAATTTCCGGAGCTTCCGGAGTTTCATTTTCCCCTGCCATTGCGGGGACGGCCAGGGCCAGGGCCATGACCAGAGCCAGCAGGAGGCTGGCATACTTTTTCAGTCGATTCATTGTATTTCTCCTTTCAACTCTTATAAATGAATATGCTTTCAATAGGGTTCAGCACATCGCGGTTTATGGATCGCCGGGGCAGACCTTTTTCAGAATGGAGTCCCCCCCTTCTTCCGCGACCGTTTATACAACAGGCCCGCCGCCGCGATCGTGGGCAGCGCCGCCATTGCATACCATAGCCCCCCGGCCTCGCCGGGTCCGCCCGTCTCAGGCAGGGCGTAGTAGAAGGTGTTGGTGTAGGTGACGACAATCGAGGTGCTTCCTGAAACGGTTCCACTAACTTGCTTGCTGTTGGTCTTGTCTACTACTTCCTCTATGCTTCCGTTTTCACTTCGGGTCATTGTGGTTTCATAGGAATTCAGACCATTAGAAAGTTCTTTGACGGTATACGTCATACCAGGTGTCAGGTCGTCTATAACCAAAGATTCGTTTGCTTTTAGAGTAAATGTGAATGTCTTGTTCGAACCTGCTTCGATTGTCTCGAAAATAACATTGCCGTCATCGTCCTTCTTTTCAACGCCATTGGCATCCAGATACTTGCAGTTATATTGGTTGTTGCTCCCGCGCAATTCCAGAGAGAAATTGAAGTCCGTATCGGCACTGACAAGGCCTTCTACCTTCTTCTCAATGCGAAGACGTCCGCTCTCCTCTCCCGGGGGAACATCGATTGGAACGGACCGCAGACCCGGCAGTGTGAACTGCATCCAGCAGGTAGAACCAGAAGCTCCTCGCTCGGTAAAGTACAAATGCAGCTGATACGTTCCAGAAGTCCCCTCCGGGATGTAATCTCTCAAATTGACATACTCACCGACAGAGCTGTGGACTCCACCGATATCGCATATCAACTGGTCATTCAGGAACAGCCACAGATCATCATCGCCGAAGAAGCAATAGTCCAGCGGCCCGGTGTACCCTTCCGGAATGGTGAACTCAAAATCAAACTGCATTCCGAAATAGGCGTTGTGCAACACTCCGTCATAGTCGGCATCAGGTGTCGGCTTTTCATTCACGCCATCGGACATTTTTCCTTGACCATCACCGAACTTGAGATCATGCCCATCTGTGCCGTGCGTCGCGTTGCCATCCATCGGCCAGAAATCATTTGAGTACATTGTCTTGCTTCCATTCCAATTCTTTCTGGTACGATAAAGTTTGTCAAGATTTTGTCCGTAGGTTCCAGCGCCATTCACTGCTACTAGTGTGTAGGTATCACCCTCGCGATTGAACTGAAGAGAATAATCTGTATAGGCTGTTTTGCCCGTCATGGCCTTACCAGATTCATTGAACAAATTCGGCACATCAAGTCCATTTGCATAGATAAGGTTACCGTTTTGACGGCCCGCAACAATTCCGAACGTACAACCTTTAAATTGCCCATCATTGGCCTTGTTCGGAGTATTGGAAATCCCGCTGCGATCCTTCCATACTACATCCCCTAAACCCTTTTTAGGCACAAGCCCCTCTGAGTTGCCAAAGCCAAATTTAGTTCCATTTCCAGAATAGTTTGCTGGGTCATTAATCCCATGCTGCGCGGTATTGGCGTACCAAAAGCCTGTGCCCTGCTGGCTTACCGCCGTTTTTCCACTCCAATTATTGTCCGTGTAGATATAGCCATCTGTAATATCATAGTCATAGAAGGCTACTGCATTTGTATGCTGCCCGATCGTCGGATCAAATTCCAATTTAATTGTCGCTCCGTTTTTGATCCAAATCGTATCTCCGTCAGTGCTCTGCATATTCGTAAGGTGAATCTGTGAAGGCTCCTTATTCAATTCCTTGAGATCAATTTCTATTACCTCTGTCTCTCCTTCTCCTGCTCCAGGCTGAGTAATGGTAGCCTTTATCAGCGTATAATTTGTTTCGCTTTCCTGATTCAACTGATCCAGAATATTAAACATGCCCAATGTTAAATCCCGCTGCGGATTGAACTTCAGATTCACAGGATTGAACATCTTAGTGGAACAATTTTCTGTCACAATGGTACCATCGCTCTCGCGCTGGAGGAAAAGTATGTCCGGATTACTTCCATTATTGGGCATGCAAGGAGTCCCGGTTGCCTCACCATTTGCTCCACTTGTATTAATCACGGCTAAATCATGATCTAAATTTCCCGTCTCAGCAAAATCCAATCGCTTAACATTGGCATAAAATTCGACCGTATACTCCGGATACGTCTCTGTTCCTGCCCGAACCGCCATCAAATCATTTTGCACCGAAAAGCAAATCGGTTCAATAACGGGATTAACGGCGGCCTCTATCTCCGGATCATCGCCCATATCCAAGTAAATGGACCCTGCTTCCACAAACTCCGGCGCGCCGTCGGCATCGACTTGCTCGCTCAGAGCAAACGCCTTCACCTCAACGCCGAAGCCCTTATCTCCCAGGGGCTCCTCCGGCTCCTCAACGGTGTAGTTCACCGTATGGGGCTCCTGATAATTCCGTAGCGCATCGGTAGGCGTCACCGCCGCCGTAATGTCGCAGTCTTCCAGGTTCAGCGTCACGCCGTTGTAGCGCATACCGACCTTCAGCACCTGCATATCCAGCAGCGCGGCCTCTTCGTCCGTCTCCGTGAGCGCGGCAAAAGCCTGATACTCTCCCGCGGTCTCGTCCAGGGGCTGCACCGTCATTTCGAAGCCCTGACCAGTGGTCTGCTCCAGCTTCTCCGCCGTCATGCCCACCGGCAGCTGCGCGTCGCCGTTGACGGTGAAGGTCACCTGGAAGGCCTCCGCCTCGTAGACGTGGGAAAAGCTCTCCACATGCTTGCTCTCCGGCCCGCCGTAGGTGGCGCGGGCGGAAGCGGAAAATTCCAGCTCCCCGCCGGACGCGGGGCAGACGGCCACGGCGGTATTGCGCACGGTCTCGCCGGACAGCTGCCCGGCCTTGACGGCGGCGTCCACCGCCTCCCGGTCCTCCGCGGTCATCCGGGCCATGTACCGGTATACGCGGCTCTCGCCGGGGGCCAGGTCGAAGGCGGGGAACTGGAGGATATCTCCTCCGTCATAGCCGTCGAAGGCCAGGGACTGCTCCCCATCTCCGGTGTCGAGGACGTAGTCCCCGCCATCCTCCAGGCCGCCCTGGACGAAGTGGAAGCGTTCCGCCTCCAGGGTATCCGTCAGGACGACGCCCTGTGCCTGCACCATGCCGGTGTTGGCCACGGTGACGGCGTAGTCCGCCCAGACGGAGCCGTCCTCCTCCACCCGCAGGCCGTCCTCACCCATGACCTTCTCCACGGTGAGCTCCGGCAGGGCGAAGAGCACGTCGCTGTACGCGCTGTTGCTCCACTGCACCTGGGTACTCTCTCCCAGGTCCTCGGCCCAGGAGGCCCGCAGGCTGAAGCTGGCGCTCACGCTCTCGACAGGCTTGTAGTAGGTGATGGAGAGCACGTTGTCCTGAATGGAATAGGTCAGGGCCTGCTCGCCGTTGTCATCGTTCAGGACTTGCTTGGCCACGTCCTCCACCAGCACCTGCCAGGGGAACTGGTAGGTATAGGTCATGGTGCCGAAGCCCGCCCCGCTCATGCTCCACTGCAGGAGGATGCCGAACTCCGCGCCGGCGTCCATGGGCCCCATGGACTCGCTGTAGAGCCGCCCGTCCACCTGGATGCCCACATTGCGGTCCAGGTACCGGGTCAGATCGGCCTCCGCCGCGCCGCGCAGCTCCTCCAGATAGACCGGGTCCATGGCGGAGGTATCGCTCCAGACGCCGCTGACCCGGGCGTCCAGGACCGCATCGCCGCCGTAGCTTTCCACCACGCCGCTCCAGAAGATGGCGTCCCACTGATCCTGGTTCTGGTCAGGAACCTCCGTCTCCTCCGGGGCGTAGCACTCCTCCCCGTGGGTGTGCTCGGGCATTCCGCAGACCGGCTCCTCCGGCTGGGTCTCCTCCTGGCCGGGCTCCTCCGGAGCGGCCTCCAGGAAGCACTCCGGCCCGTGGACGTGTTCCCGGGTCACCGGCCAGCCGCAGATCAGCTCGCCAAATTCATTGAGGCAGTCCGCGCCGTGCTCATGGACGATCCTCCGGTCGCCGCAGGCGGCCACGTATTCGCCCAGAATGTAGCACTCGTCTGTATGGACGTGGCCGGTCCCCTCTTCCGGAAGGGTCTCGTCTTCCGGGAGGGTCCCCTCTTCGGGACCGGTCTCGCCTTCCGGATCGGTCCCCTCCTCGGGACCGGTCTCGTCTTCCGGACCGTCTCCCTCTTCGGGGCCGGTCTCGTCCTCCGGAGCGGTCCCTTCTTCGGGACCGGGCGCCTCTTCCGGACCGGTCTCATCTTCCGGAACGGTCCCCTCTTCCGGGCCAGTCACGTCTTCGGGACTGCCGCCCTCTTCCGGACCGGCCTCATCCTCCGGACCAGTTTCCTCCTGGCCGCAGGCCAGCTCCTGCTGGTAGCAGTCCGGCGTATGGACGTGCCCCCCGGCCTCATCGCTCTGCTCCTGGCCGCAGGCCAGCACACCGGCGTAGCACGCCTCCGTGTGGAAGTGCTCCGTGGGGACCGGATTGTCCGGGATGCAGACTTCCTCCTCCTGTCCGCAGATCAGAATGCGCTCCTGAACGTAGCACTTCTCCTCATGGACATGGGGCGGGACCTCCGGCAGGGTGCAGATCAGCATCCCGTCCTGATAGCAGGACTCGTCATGGACGTGGATGATAAAGCCCGCGCGCTCCTCCGGCAGCAGGCCGGGGTAGACGCTCTCCAGGCCGCACACCTGCCGCGGCAGCGCCACCGCGGCGTCAATGGGCGCCGGCTCCGCCGCCGCCGCAAAACAGGCCGCGTCGTGCCGGTGCTCCTCCTGGCCGCAGATCGTGGGCCTCGTCATGGTGATCGCCGGCAGGACCAGAGCGTAGACCGTGCAGAACACGACCATAACGCTCAGGAAGCTGACGATCTTTCTCCATGCCGTCCTCCTGCGCAGATCTGCGAGATATTTTGCCGCCCGAGTCAAATGACTGCGTTCCATACCTGGCTCTCCTTTCCAAACCGTGTATCATGAAAAGAATTTGCGGCCCGCCAGCGGACCTTACCGCCGGAACGCGACCTTGCCACCGGCGGCGTTCCAGCAAAATGAGGGGGAGTTTTCTTCCCCGTTCTCTCCTTGTTAACCGTTTAACTGTCCCTTAAAAAACGCCAAATGCCCCTATAGGCCATACACGAAATACCAGCCGCCCCACGATGTCCTCATTGGCCACGCAGCCGATGGAGCTGCTGCGGGAATCCACCGACACGCTGCGGTGGTCCCCCATGACGAAGACCTTCGTCTCCGGGACCTGATAGGGCAGTTCGATGTCGCACTGTCCAAAGGCTTTTTCCACAACATAGGGCTCAACGATCTCCTGCTTGTTGACATACACAGTTCCATCCTGATCGATGTCCACCCAATCGCCCGGACCGGCAATGACTCGCTTGACCAATATCCGGTTGTTGTAGTAAAAGGCAACCACGTCTCCCGTGCTGAAATCAGAACTCTTCCAGGAAATGACCACGTCCCCGTCGAACAGCGTGGGGGTCATGGATTCGCCGTAGATCTGCAGAACCGGGAGCCACAGCGTAGCGATCAACACCGCGGCGGCCGCGACCACCAGCAGCGTATACACCGTGCTGCGCAGGACGTTCCGGTATTTCTGCCGGTACTTTTCCCGCTTCAGCTCTGCTTCCAGCCGTTCAACGGCGGGGAGCTGGGAAAGGACTTCCTCTCCGGTTCTGTTCTTCTTCACGGCTGCTGTCCTCCCTCAGCGTCCGGACCTGGTTCCGGCTCCTCCGCCCCTTCCTCCTCCGGAAGGGGGCCGCTCATACGGCGGATGTTCTCCAGATACTGCTGGGCGGCTGCCTGGGCGGCCTCAAACACCCCGTTGATCCGGAGCGCCGCCTCGGCGATGGAGCCCGCCTCCCGGAGCAGTATCTCCCGGCTGTCCAGAGCCGCCCGCGCGGCGTCCAGCTCAGCCTGCATCTGATCCATTTTTTTACTTTGCGCGATCAATATCTCCAGCAGCTCGTCGCGCCGCAGCCGCTTCAAGTCCTTATCCGTCACTGCTCCCGCTCCCATCCCGTTGGAATGTAATAAGCCGCTCTCATTGTATGCGCGCCGGTGGATCGGCGATCACCAGGCGGCGCGCTTTTTGGCGCGGGCAGGAGACAGTATTGTGACAACCCTCATTACCACCATTCCTGTAAGGAATGGTGGCAGGGGGACGTCCCCCTGCCGGACGCACTCAATTTTCGCCCCTATTATATCATCAATATTTTAGAAATCAAGCCCCTGCGCACCCGCCCCTTTCAGCGTTCCGCGAAATGTATTGTTAAATATTTACCAATATCTCGATCCAAATTTTTCCGAACAATTCCTTGCTCAATTCAATGTATCTCAGCAGTAATTCCGCATAAATCATATGTATCAGAAAAACCATTTTTTTCCAGGAGGTTTTTCAGCGTTAGAGTAATTCCCTTTTTCTGGGATTTTTTGAGCGCTATTTTCGGCGATTTGCACAAGCGCCGTTCTCATTGACAGATGGCCCCACCTGAAGGACAGCAGCAGAAGGAGTCCCACGAAAAAGGGCGGGCAAGCCGCCTTGCCTGCCCGCTTTTCTTACTCCTCTTCCGCCAGCGCCTGATAAAACGGCTTCATGGCCGGATACAGCTTCCGCCACACCCGGTAGCGCTTCTCATAGGCCGCCGTCAGGCCGGGTTCCGGCTGGGTGACGTCCTTCACTGCCGTGAGCTTCCGGGCGCACGTCTTCACGTCCGGGTACGCACCGCAGGCCACCGCCGCCAGCATGGCGCCGCCATACCCCGGCCCCTGTTCGGTCTGGGGCAGCTCCAGGGGGATGCCCAGCACGTTGGACAGGAGGGTCCGCCACAGGGCGCTCTTCGCGCCGCCGCCGCAGACGCGGCTGGCGCGAATGTCGATCCCCTGGTCCCGGGCGACCTCCACGCAGTCCCGGATGGCGAAGGCCACCCCCTCCAGCACCGACTGGGTCATGTCCGCCCGGCCCGTGTCCATCCGCAGTCCCGCAAAGGTCCCCCGGGCGGCGGGGTCGTTGTGAGGGCTGCGCTCCCCCATCAGGTAGGGCAGATAGTACACGTCGTTCCGCCCCAGCCGTTGGGGGGCGATCTTCGCCTCCTCGCCCTGGTAGTCCCCGCTGCCCAGGACCTCCTCCTGCCACCACTTGTTGCAGGAAGCCGCCGAGAGGATACACCCCATAAGGTGATAACCCCCGCCGGCATGGGCAAAGGAGTGCAGGGCGTTCTGCCGGTCCACCCCGAAGGAATCGCTGGTGATGAACACCGTGCCGGAGGTGCCCAGGGAGATATTGCAGCACCCGCCGCCTACCGCGCCGCAGCCCACGGCGGCGGCGGCGTTGTCCCCCGCTCCCGCGCACACGGCCACGTCCGTCCCCAGGCCCAGCCGGGCGGCGGCCTCCGGCAGGAGCGTCCCCACGGTCTCCCAGCTCTCATACAGCCGGGGGAGCTGCGCCTCCGTCACGCCGCAGATGTCCAGCATCTCCCGGCTCCAGCGTTTGTGTTCCACATCCAGCAACAGCATCCCCGAGGCGTCGGAGTAGTCGGTGCAGTGGACGCCGGTGAGGCGGTAATTGATGTAGTCCTTGGGCAGCATGATCTTGCGAATGCGCCCGAAAAGCTCCGGCTCGTTTTCCCGCATCCACAGCAGCTTGGGGGCGGTGAACCCGGCGAAGGCGATGTTGGCGGTGTACCGGCTCAGCTTCTCCCGCCCTATGACCTCGTTGAGGTACTCCACCTGTTTCTGGGTCCGCCCGTCGTTCCAGAGAATGGCGGGACGGATCACCGCGTCGTTTTCATCCAGGGCCACCAGCCCGTGCATCTGACCGCCCGCGCCGATGCCCCGGACTTGTCCGGCGTCCAGACCCTCCAGTAGCTCGGGGATACCGGCGCAGACCGCCCTCCACCAGTCCTCCGGGTCCTGCTGGCTCCAGCCCGGACGGGGAAATTCAATGGGATATTCCCTGCTGGCGATGCGGACGATCTCGCCGCCGTCCCCCATCAGCAGGAGCTTTACCGCCGAGGTCCCCAGATCGATCCCGATCGTATACATTTCGTATTTACCTCCTAAATGGTTTCTTCCCGGATCAGTCCCGTAGCGACGGCCCCCGCCGGGAGCTGGAAGCGGGCGGCCTCATCCGCCAGCCGCAGGCATACGGGCAGGGTCTCGCCGCTCCGGTTGAGCAGCACCGCCGCCAGGGCCCCGTCGGGACGCTTCCAGGCGGTGACGTCCAGCCCGTCGGTGTACTTGCTGTACCCCACCCGCAGGGAGCCGGGGAGCAGATAGGCGGAAAAGTGTTCGAAATGCCGCCGGATCAGCTGGGGCATCAGGGTATGGCTCTTCGTGTCGTAGAGGAAGGGGGCCAGGCAGAAGTTGCCCACATGGTTGGGCCCGCCCCGCTCGTCCAGGAGGAGGTTCCAGTCGTAGAAGGCGGTCATGCCGTGGTTCAGGTCCCCGATGATCTCATGGGACAGCCGCAGGGCGCTCTGGAGCGCGTCCTCGCCGCCGAACTTGCTGAACTCGATGCAGCTCTCGGAGATGATGAGCTTCTTGTCCGGGAACCGCCGCCGGGCCAGGTCCAGGGCCTCGAAGTGGTCCCCGCTGTACCAGTGGAAGGCCGCTCCGGCCACCAGGGCGTCCGTCTCCGGGTCGATGATGTCCCGCATCCACTCATAGACCCGCTCCTTGTTGTGGTCCCAGAGGAATATCTCCACGTCCTCCAGCCCGTGCCGCCTCATGGCGGGGGCCACGAAATCCCGCAGGAATTCCTTCTGCCCGGCGGGGGTGAAGATGCAGGAGTCCCAGGTCTGGACCGCCTTGGGCTCGTTCTGCAGGGAGATCCGCCGCACCAGGTACCCTCTCTTCTGAAACTCCAGGATGTACCGGCACATGTAGTCCGCCCAGGCTTCCCGGTATTCCGGCTTCAGCTCCCCGCCGCCGGTCCTCTGGCCGTTGGTCTTCATATAGGCCGGCGGGGACCAGGGGGACAGCATCAGCTCCAGGGGGCGGCCCGCCGCCGCCTGGGCGTCGGCGAGCATGGGGAGGATGTACTTCTCCGTCCGGGCGAAGGAGAAGCGCTCCAGCGCCCGGTCCTCCGGGTCGGAGTCCGCCTCGTACATTTCAAGGGAGAAGTCGCAGCTGTCCATATGGATGCGCACCAGCCGGTAGCCCATCCTCTCCGGGGAGAAGTAGGCGTCCATCAGCTCCTTTTTCTGCCGCTGGTCCATGAGGGAGTAGACGTAGGCGGCGGAGTCCGTGATCGCGCCGCCGAAGCCCTCCATGGTCTCGAAGGTCATCTCGGGATAGAGGTTCACCACATGGTTTTCCTCCCCGGCGTCGGGGATAAAGGGGATGTCCTGCCAGGGGGCGGTCTCCGGGGAATGGGCCTGGGTCGTCAACAGGGAAAGTTTCATCGTTCTTTCCTCATTTCTTCATTAAATTGCAGCGCCGCGGCGCTGATCCCATAGTAGCCCATTATTGTTGGTAATGCAAGAGGAATATCCCCCGCTTCGCGGAACGCTATATTTTTTTCCGCTCCCTATTGGTTTTACGTGAAAAACATGCTATACTAAAGCGTCATACCTTGGAAAAAGGAAGGATATCATGCCTAGACCACGCCGTGCCCGCCGCCGTTCTCATTTGCTGAGGAAGCTCCTTGTCTTCTGCGCCCTGTGCGCGATCTTCTTCTGGTGGAGCAACCACTCCCTGCAAACGGAGCGGGCCACATTTACCTCCCCCCGCCTCCCCGCCGGTTTTGACGGATGCACCATCGTACAGCTGTCGGACCTCCACGGGGCGGAGTTTGGGAAGGACAACGAGACCTTGATACGCCAGGTCCGGGAGGCCGGGCCGGACTATATCTTTTTGACGGGGGACCTGTTGGACCGCTACCGGCAGACGCCCCGGCGATACGCCGTATCCCTTGGGGAGGCCCTGGCGGAGATCGCCCCCACCTATTTTGTCACCGGGAACCACGAGTGGGCCTTTCCCGACATCCGGAGCTTCAAGCGGGAGCTGGAGGACGCCGGGGTCACGGTACTGTCCAACGAGTATGTATCGCTTTCGCGGAACGGGGACCATATCCTTCTGGCGGGGATCGACGATCCCAATGGGTTTGCGGATCAGAAGACCCCGTCGGAGCTGGCCGGGGAGCTCCGCGCCGCGGAGCCGGATGCTTTTTGGATGCTCCTGGCCCATCGGAACAATTATTTTGAAAAAGAGTACAGTTTTCTTGGCGCGGATCTGGTCATTTCCGGCCATGGGCATGGCGGGGTGATCCGTCTGCCCTTTACGGACGGGCTGTTAAGCGTGGAGCGGTCTTTTTTTCCGTCCTACACGGCGGGATTTTATGAGGCCAACGGGGGGAAGGTGTTCGTTTCCCGGGGGCTGGGGAACTCCGGCAGGACTTTTCGTTTATTTAACCGGCCGGAGGTAGTTATATTGACTCTCAAAAAGGGGTAGGAGGCTTTTCTGCGGCCCCTGCGGGGCCGCCTCCGCCTGGTCCTTTTCGACAGCCCGGGGCCTGCGCGGCCCCGG
>OFHO01001195.1_pt1 | contig 20051 bp, 16 predicted proteins | sample 1521531 | NCBI WGS metagenome assembly OFHO01 (sample SAMEA3504124, study PRJEB24116) | mouse gut metagenome | biome: mouse gut; feature: mouse-associated habitat; material: faeces | place: Denmark | collected 2011
CAGCCGCTTGCAGGCCGCATCATAACTGGCTTTCTCATCAGTCACACGGATATTTTTCGTTATGGTAGTACCTGTATTCATGGCCTCACCTTCTGCTTTTACTGGTATTTTATCATATTTCATGCGAACAGGCCACAATATTTTTCAGTCTTTTAAAATAACCAGTTTATTCTGATAGCACTCCCCACAGACACTCTGCAGCCAATCTCAATGATAATTTTTAAATTATTTCCTTTTGCGTCTTTGATAGATATATATTTCTGCGCTTTTTCATTCATTATTTATATCTCCTCGACTGCATTTCAAACATTTTAGCGTATATGCCATTATTCTTCATTAACTCGTTATGCGGACCATCTTCAGCCACCTTTCCATTTTGGATGAGAATAATCCTGTCCGCCATTTTAGTTGTCGACAACCTATGAGAAATGATTACAATAGTCCTCTCCGGCAGCATATTGAACACAAGTTCATTAAATTCACTTTCCGCTTTCGGATCCAACGCGCTCGATGGCTCATCCAGAACCACCATTTTCTTATCACTTAACAGCACTCTTGCCAGTGCCAGTTTTTGTTTTTGTCCCCCTGAGAATACCACACCGCCGCCATTGAATTCTCTTGAATAATCGCTGTCTCCCTTATCAGGCAGGCGCTCTACCACATCACTCAGCCCGACCATATTTAGTGCCTTATCCAAGTTGGCACCATCCGCTTTTTTGTCAACAATATCCATCTTGACGTTCTCATACAGCGTCAACGCAAACAGCTGGAAGTTTTGAACCAATATACTGCATATGTTCTTTCTATAGAATTCCACATCATAGTCACGAATATCAATTCCATTTACCAGAATTTTACCATTGTCAGGATCATACAGTCTGAGCAAAAGTTTAACAAGCGTACTCTTTCCGGCGCCATTGCTGCCGACAATTGCCACCTTTTCATTGGCTTTGATTTTTAAATTCAATCTGTCTAAAATTTTGTGTTCTCCGTCATAGGAAAAAGTCACATCCACAAACATGGGCACATTGTTTGATGGGTATATACATGCCTGCGCTTTTTTATTCGTCTTCTCAAAATATACTCACTGTTCTCAAGTAATTCTACAAGTGCAGAACTACCCACTCCCTGCTTACGTCTATCTGGCGAAACTATAATCTCCTGATTATAACATGTATCCTTTTCCAAAAAGAGCGCCATGACTCCCACCGCCCTCGCGCCATCCAGTATAACCTTGACAAAAAAGTTTTCATTCAACATTGTATCTGGTTCATTTTTCCAATATTCCACAAATTGATCCCATCCGTCATCACAGTCAGTAAATCTCACCGCCTCAATATCCAACCAGGATTCAATCAAATTATATATGTTTTTGTAATCAATCTATTTATATCGCATACGTCCCCTCAGATGTGCCAATTGCATTGGGATATTCCACATGGTCAATAATAACAGGCAGAACACGGAAATGCTCTGCCTGTTATACTTACAAATACATTTTAGCTGTTTCTTCCGCCAAATCAAACTTTTCCTGGATTTTATTCAGAATAATGCTGTCTGCAATTTGTAAATCCTTTAATGCTGATACCATAGCTATTATTCCTTCCTGCCTTCCTTCCTGTCTTCCCTTTTCAATTCCTTTCTCCTCCACACCCTTACTTAGATTACACATAAGCGACACCTCACTTTCCAAGGCTAAAGTCATTTTAATATGAAAATCTTCCTCCAATATCTGGCACTTGTCCTGTGAACCTGTCTCCGTGGACAGAAGCACATTCAACAATTTCAATAAATCCGTACCCGAATCTCCCTCTTTCCCAAGACAAATCATGACAGCCGCCATCAAATCATAATCCGCTTTCCGTTCCTTTACACTGCCCGCCAGATTTTCTTCCGCAATGTAATAACGGGTAATGCTGTTTTCACGGCTCTTTGGCGGATTCATACAAATCCATATGCTGTATACTTTTTTGATATTCTCATAGTGGGAATTTGTAAACTCTGTTCCATATTGGGCGGAAATCATCCGGCTGCAGTAATAGATTCCCCTCTTGATCAGCGGATAACCCGGATAAAAATCATTCTGGGCTTCCAGATTGATGATCAAACGAATCAATTCCCCCGATACAGGAGCTGTCGCAAGAAAGCGGATATCATAGGTAACTGACCCTTCCGTCAGAGAAGTATCTTCGTTTCCGGCTCCCTGTATCATAGAAACACGGTTGGATTCATCCGGGGCAACTGCCACTTCTCCCACCTGCGGTGTACCTTCAATATATTTTTCCGCAATCTCTTCCACATCACAGTCACGGTATTCTTCCAGGCAGTTCTTCATAATCCATGCCAGAATAATCTTTTCCGAAAGCAGCCGCTTGCAGGCCGCGTCATAGCTGGCTTTCTCATCAGCCACACGGATATTTTTCGCTATGGTAGTATCTGTATTCATGGCACACACCTCCTGCTTTTACTGGTATTTTATCATATTTCATACGAACAGGCCACAGTATTTTTCAGTCTTTTAAAATAACCCGTTTATTCTATAGCACTCCACAGACACACTGCAGCCAATCTCAAAGCCCCACTGTTCCACCCAGTTCCCCTGCAGGATAATCTGCGGCACGCTTTTCCCTCTTTTTGCTGTAAATAGTTACAGCAGGGTATCTTTTCCAAACCTGCAGGTTTCCGTAAAATCCGGGCTATTCAGGCCATCCATATTGTCTTGGACTTTTTGGAACAAGCCCTGCCAGTTCTGGCGGATAAATCCTGACAGCATCCGGAGATTGTTCAACCCATGGAAGACACTTGCTGCGAATCAGAACACCGTTCCTTCCCAGATTCCCAAACAAAAGAAACACAACCTTTTTCACTGAGCCTGCGCAATATCAGCTCTGCCGTATGATCCACAAATAATTGATGTTCTTCTCTTGATATGGTAATCGGATTCACGATATTCCCATCCACTTCAGGTATATGACCCATGATCCGAATCTTTCGCACAATGCAGTCATGAGGCAGATAATCAATATAATCCGGAAATTCTTTCAGATGTATGATTTCTGTCAGATATCCTGAATCCGGATGCTCTTTTAAATACTCCGCTTCTATTGTATTAATCTCAGCTATCCGTATATTTTTAGGAATTATTATTCTTACAGAATTCCAGTCCTCAGGATAATATTTTACCTTTTCCCTCAACTGTTCATCCGCATATATTCTCCTCCACACTTCCTTCACCCTGTTTTCATCACGAATAAACTTTTGAAATACTGCATCTGTAATCAAATGTGAATAATAACCTGCCAGAAATGCACGGTGTTCCTCTGATTTTATTTCACCCTCACGCTTCCGCATATACTCTTCATAAAACAAATCACTATCAGATACGGATTTGCCTTCTCCTTTCATCCAATGGGTAGTCTCGCGGGATGGTATAAACGATGTCCAATCTTCATTCTCCACATTACAGTCAGGAGCGATATTCCCAACACAAAACCCACGTCTGTCAAGTCCTTTTGCTTTTTTCATTATCTGGTCAGCAATCATCAAATGCGTCACCCAGGTAGCCATGTATATCACCTTTCTGTCTCTGTTAAACTCTACTCTTTATCTACCACTATTACCTCTATCCCTTTTTCTCTAAATAGATTCAATTCCTCATCCAGCACATCCCAATCTGTAATCAGCATATCCAATCTTTCAGCCGGACTAATACTTACAATAGAGTCAAATCCGATTTTTTCTTTCGGAAACAATCCGATTTTTCTCTTTGAGCTGTCCATCACAGCATTGAAAAAAGGGATTGCAGATGTTTTTTGAATTGACAAACCGAAATCAGGCGAAATTGCCGCTGAACTGATAAAGCATTTATCCACCCGCAGCTTCTTTATGGTATCTATCGCAATAGCATCAAAACAATTACCTTTTTTATCCATTTCTCCACCCAACAATATAACGGAAACATTTTCCCTGTCCCGCAATTCTTCCGCAATAATAATAGAATTTGTAACCACCCTGACCTTTAATTTATCAGGCAGATTTTGCGCCATAAAATAGCAGACTGTTATAGGAAACAGAAAAATTACATCATTATTTTCAATCATTTTTATTGCCTTTTCAGCAATCAGGAAATAGTTCTTCTTAACCTCCCCATAATCTTTAATTGTTGAATGTGCCGGTCTGGAAGCAGCAACCTGGCGCATCGGCAATGCTCCACCATGAGTCCTTTTCAGCAATCCCTTTTCCTCCAAAATTCTCAAATCACGTTTAGCCGACTCATAACTAACTTCAAATTTTTCCTGTATATCCAGAGTACTGATACTTCCATTTTTCTTCAGCCACTCCAAAATAGCCTGATGTCTTTCCTCAATATACATATATTTCCTCCCTTCCTTTGAATATATTACCACTTTTATTAACATATGTCAACGTTTATTACCTATTTAAATATATTTTGTTACCAAAAAGGTAACCTTCTGACTCTACTCCTTTTTCAGTAAATGGAAAAACCCCATGGAAGCCGCAAACTTCCAGGGGGTTAATATAACTCTTATTCTCTTTTATTTCCAAGAACATCCGTTCCTTTTCGCCTTTACTTGTGATATGGCTCTCCGTTTATAATACGGAATGCACGGTAAATTTGCTCCAGGAGAATCACCCGCATCAGCTGATGCGGAAATGTCATATCCGAAAAACTCAGCGCCATATCGGCACGTTTCCGGACAGACTCATGCAGGCCCAGCGAACCGCCTATGACAAAGACGATATGGCTGATGCCATTTACCGCTGAACGCTCTACCCATTTGGCAAATTCCCGGGAATCCAGACGCTTTCCGTTGATTTCCAGACTACAGACAAAGGCGTCTTCCCGGATTTTCTCCAAAAGACGCCTTGCCTCCTTTTCCCGGATCTGTTCCTCCAGGGCAGCACCGGCATTCTCCGGCGTTTTTTCATCTGCCACCTCCACAAATTCCAGTCTGCAATATTTTGAAAGCCGTTTTTCAAATTCTGAAACAGCCTCCCTGTAAAATTTTTCCTTTATCTTTCCCACACACGCAATTGTAATTTTCACACTGCTTTTTCCGCTTCCTTTCCAAATACCATGTCATATATATGATCATCGATGAGTTTATCCAGAAATCCCTGGTCCAGATTTACAAACTGATAGTTTAGTCTTGCCTTGATATATTCAAAACGGATAAAATACAGACTTTCTTCCGATTCCTCTGCCTCTGTCCCAATCTGACAGTCCAGGTCGGACGCCTTCAGATTTTCCCTGCACCAGTCCAGCAGGGTGTTTCGGACAGAGTTCTCGGACTCTGCCTTTTTTTCAAAAGTAAGGGCATTTTTCATGGACACGATGCCAGCCACCAGAAAAAGGATAAATACGGCGGCCATCACACCATAGAACAGATATGCATTGTCGAATTGCAAAGGAATAATACCTGAAATACCAAGACCTAACACAAAAATTCCCACGGCGCCTACCGCGATCAGAACCCATGCAGAAGAACGGTTCTCGCTGGCACGTTCCGAATTATCCCGGTAAGGAGTGCTTCCCGAGTAAACATAAGAATGCGCGGAAATCCCCTCGTTTTCTTTCCATGCAATTTCCCCGGAAGAGTCCCTTCCCCCGGATTCTGCCAGGGGTTCCTCCTCAACCAGTTTACTGCCGCACTCGGCGCATACGGTAAAGCCTTCCCTATACTCACTTTTACATTTCGGACACCAAGGCATATTGTCTACCTCTTTTCTCTTCTGAACAGACAAAACAGAATCAAAGACCCCGCTGCAAGCAACGGGGCATCAAACTTGCAGCGCTGCAGAGCAGAAAGCGTCCAATGGACACTTTGGTATTTTACCCTCGCGGGCAGTCGCCAAATGTCTGAAAGCAGCCGCCTGGCTCGTTGCACGCGGGAATAAACGACAAATCATACACAAAGATTAACAGTCAAATTCATAATCCAGACATGCTCTGTTACAAGTAACGCTCCTCACATACTTTCCTGCCTCCACATGTGCAGGACAATTCTGGTAATTCATCAGCGCATCCTGCGTCTCAAAGGTAGAGACCAGCGCTATATCACGGTTACTGGAAGAAAAACGGTTCCTTATGACCTGGATTTCCACCGCACCAGGCACCAGCTTTTTGATAGGTTCCAGCAGTGATTTCATCTTTTCTCCTGCTTCCGTTTTCTCCTCTTCCGAAAGTCCTTCCGCAAAATTCCATAATACAATATGTTTTACCATATGAGTCTCCTTCCTCTTGTCTCCCGCAGTGAATATTGCCACCGGTATCGCCCCGGGAATGTATTTTTCCGGCAGACAGCAATTTGTATCAGATCCCCCGCATTCATGGCAAACCACAAACGCGGGGTTTCCCGTTAAAGCACAAGCACGCAGGCCATGGATGCCGGTTTACTTCCCGCTCAAGTACTCGTCTATTCCTTTCGCCGCCGCCTTTCAGCCCTCTCTCCCTTTGAGAGGGCTTGCACCCATGGCCAGCCATGGATGCCGGTTTACTTCCCGCCCAAGTACTCGTCTATTCCTTTCGCCGCTGCCTTTCCGGCGCCCATGGCAAGGATAACCGTGGCGGCACCGGTAACGGCATCTCCCCCGGCATAGACTCCCGCCTTACTGGTCTGTCCGTTTTCCTCTTCTGCCACAATACATTTCCATTTATTGGTCTCCAGACCTTCCGTCGTGGAGGAGATCAGCGGATTGGGAGAGGTACCCAGGGACATGATCACGGTATCCAGTTCCATGGTAAACTCCGAATCCGGAATTTCCACCGGACGTCTGCGCCCGGAGGCATCCGGCTCACCCAGCTCCATGCGGATGCATTTCATACCCCTGACCCAGCCCTTTTCATCAGCCAGAATTTCTGTGGGATTTGTCAAAAGATCAAAAATAATCCCTTCTTCCTTTGCATGATGCACTTCCTCCACTCTGGCAGGAAGTTCTTCCTCGCTGCGGCGGTACACAATATGCACTTCCGCTCCCAGGCGCAGCGCGGTCCTCGCCGCATCCATTGCCACATTCCCGCCGCCTACCACGGCCACTTTCCTGCTCTTCATGATAGGAGTGTTGGAACCGGCATCAAAAGCTTTCATCAGATTACTTCTGGTCAGATACTCATTGGCAGAAAATACGCCGTTGGAATTCTCCCCGGGTATTCCCATGAACTTCGGAAGACCTGCGCCGGAACCGATAAACACTGCCTCAAAACCCTCTTCCTGAATCAGTTCATCAATGGTCACGGATTTTCCCACCACCACATTGGTCTCTATTTTCACGCCCAGGGCCTTTACATTCTCAATTTCCTCTGCCACTACCCGGCTCTTGGGAAGACGGAATTCCGGAATCCCGTAAACCAGCACGCCGCCCGGTTCATGCAGCGCCTCAAAAATGGTCACTTCGTATCCCATCTTTGCCAGGTCACCCGCACAAGTCAGACCTGCGGGGCCGGAGCCGATCACGGCAACCTTTTTGCCCTTTTTTTCCGCCGCACCATGGGGCTTAATGCCGTTTTCCCTGGCCCAGTCCGCCACAAAACGCTCCAGTTTTCCAATGGAAACCGGATCCCCCTTGATACCCCGGATACATTTTCCCTCACACTGGGTCTCCTGGGGACACACACGTCCACACACTGCCGGAAGTGCGCTGGCCTCACTGATCACCTGGTATGCCTCCTCGATCTGTCCCTCTTTCACCTTCTCAATAAAACCAGGAATGTCGATGGCCACCGGGCATCCCCTGACACACTGCGCATTCTTGCAGTTGATACATCTTGCGGCCTCTGCCTGTGCTTCCTCTTTGTTATATCCCAAACATACTTCCTCAAAATTGGCGGCACGTTCTTTTGCATCCTGCTCCCTCACGGGAATTCTCGTCAATACGTCCATTGATTCTCCATCCTCCATTTATTCTCTGCCAGGCCGGCTTATCCTCTTTTTCTGCCCCGGCTCCCGTTATCCGCGCATCCTCGCCACAGCCATCATCCCTTACGCCCCGCAGTTTCCGCAGCCGCCGTGATGTGTAGCGCCTTCCTGCAGTTTCAGCATCGCCCTGCCCTCCTCTGTCTTGTACAGAAGCTGGCGTCTCATGGCCTCGTCAAAATTCACCTTATGACCGTCAAATTCAGGCCCATCCACGCAGGCAAATTTCACCTTTCCATCCACGGTTACACGGCAGGCTCCGCACATGCCGGTGCCATCCACCATGATGGGGTTCAGGCTCACAACTGTCGGAATATTCAGTTCCTTTGTCAGAAGACATACAAATTTCATCATGATCATGGGGCCGATGGCAATACACACATCATACTGTTTTCCCTCTGCCACCAGATCTTTCAGGGTCTGGGTCACCATGCCGCTCCTGCCGTAGGAACCGTCGTCTGTGGTTATGTAAAGATTCCCGGCCACAGCTTCCATCTCTTTCTCCAGAATCAGCAGGTCTTTCGTCTTGCTTCCCACAATCACGTCCGCGCCCACACCTCTCTCATGAAGCCACTTCACCTGGGGATATACCGGAGCTGCCCCCACACCGCCTGCCACAAAGAGAATTTTCTTTTTCTTCAGTTCTTCCGCGGTTTCCTTCACCAGTTCGGAAGCACATCCCAGAGGACCCACAAAATCGTGGAAGGCATCCCCTTCCTTCAGATCCGCCATCATCTGTGTGGCAGCTCCCACACACTGGAACACTATGGTCACTGTGCCCTTTTCCCGGTCATAATCGCATATGGTAAGGGGAATCCTCTCGGCCTCCCCGTCCGTCCGGACAATCACAAACTGCCCCGGCTGGCAGGATTTTGCCACCCTTGCAGCCTCCACATCCATGAGATAAATGTTCGTGGTAAGTTCTGATTTTTTTACAATTTTATACATAATCCACCTCTCTATTCCTCTTCCCAGGAATTTTCATTTTCTTCTGTGTCACTGAGGACGAAGCGCCCCTTGTCATCTCGCTGGAGTTTCAGCAGCTTCCCCGTATAGGCATTCACCGCAAAATTATTCCCCGTCCGGGTCAGATTTCCATCTGCCGTCCGGTATACTTCCACAATCACATAGAAGTCATCCACACGGTTGATATTTGTCACATATAAATACTGATACTGATAGGAATCCCCCGATTCGTCAAAATGTCCTTCCGCATCATATATCTTCCCGATATTCATGGAATATTCAATCACGGAATCCACCGCCTGGGCCGGCGTGTAGTCCGTATTCATCACAAGATAATAGTTCCTCTCCACTACAGTTCCCGTCACACCGCCCTCAATCCTGGCAAATTTATAATTTGACCTGCCCAGCGGCATGGGTATGGGACCGGTGTACAAAATGGAATCATATGTGGGATCACTTCCATCCGTGGTATAATACACTTCCCCTTCGTCATCCGCCACCTCGATATTCATGGGGAAATAATAGTCTCCGCTCAGTGCATTAATCTCCGGCGGCGGGATTTCCTTATTTTCAATATGATATTCTTTTGACACCACTTCACTGGCGATTCCCCTGTCATTTACAAAATACGCCGTGATAACATAATCCCCGTTTTCCAGTATGATGGGCGCGGTATACTGGGTACTGGCTTCCGTGGGTTGTGTCCCGTCTGTGGTATAATAAATTTTGCCAGTACCGGCGGCCGACAGTTTCAGGGGCTGGATACTGGTATAATATCCTTCATTGACACTGAATTCCGGCACTCTGGCAATATAGCTCTGGTAATTGTTCAGCAGGGATTCGTTGTCACTGGCCAGCAGCAGGGTATTGATGGTCTGATAATCTCCCCTGTCACGATAGATGGCGATCAGCTTCCCATATGCGGCGTCCAGCTGTTCTGTGGTGGCATTTTCGTTTTTCACAATCTCCCGGAGAAGATATTCATACTCCACCTTATTATTTTTCAGAAGGTAAACCTCCGCCAGGTTGAAGACCAGCTCCACATTGTCTCCCTCAAGCTCCAGCGCCCGGTTATAGCAGGCGATGGCCTCGTCATATCTTCCCTGGCCCACATACTGAAGGGCTTTGTTCACCTGATATTCCTCTGACTGGTAACAGTACAGATACCATGCCGTGCTCCCTGCCCCAAGCAGTGTCAGAATCCCCAGCACAAGCAGCACTTTCGGCCAGATTCTTTTCCTGCGCCGGGGTTCCTCATATTCAAATCCGTCCTCATTCTGCGGCAGCTCTTCTTCCCATTCATCCCATACATTTTCCTGACTGCCGGGCATCTCCTCGTGCAGTTCCTCCAGAATACCGCTGATGGTCTGCTCCATGTTTCGCTCCAGTTCAGGCTCAAAATCGGGCACAATGTGGATATCTTCCCCGCAGCACTCACAATATAAAGCCCCTTCCGGCATTCCCTCTCCGCAATTAGGACATTTCATTTCCGCATTACCTCTATTTTAAAACAAACCGGTAATCACTCCGTCATCATTCACGTCAATTCCATAAGCTGAGGGTTTTTTGGACAATCCCGGCATTGTCACCACATCTCCGGTGAGAACCACTACAAATCCTGCACCGGCTGAAACATATACATCCCTGACCGTCAGTTCGAAGTTTTGGGGTCTTCCCAGACGCTTCGGGTCATCCGAAAGAGAATACTGGTTCTTGGCCATGCAAACCGGCAGGGTACTGAATCCCAGTTCCGACAGTTTCTTCAGCTGTCTCCTGGCAGCCGCGGAAAATGTGACGGTTCCTGCCCCGTAAATTTCCGTGGCCACGGTGCGGATTTTATCTTCCAGGGAAAGGGAATCCTCGTACAGCAGCCTGAATTCGCAAGTCTCTTTTCTTTCCGCTTCCTCCAGGAGCTCCAGTACCTTTCCTGCCAGCTCCAGACCCCCTTCCCCGCCTTTTTCCCATACCTGGGACAGCGCAAAGGAACATTGTCTGTTCTCGCAGAACCGACGCACAAAATCAATCTCCGCTCCGGTATCCGTGACAAAGGAATTCAGGGTCACTACCACCGGCACATGATATTTCTGTAAATTTTCGATATGTTTTTCCAGATTTACAATTCCTTTTTCCAGGGCTTCCAGGTTTTCGCTGCCCAGATCGGCCTTGGCTACACCACCATTATACTTCAAAGCGCGGATTGTTGCAACCAGTACCACTGCATCCGGGCAAAATCCGGCCTTACGGCACTTGATGTCAAAGAATTTCTCGGCTCCCAGGTCGGCGCCGAAACCGGCCTCCGTAATACAGTAATCCGCCATTTTCAAGGCAGCCCTGGTGGCCCTGACAGAATTGCAGCCATGGGCAATATTGGCAAACGGTCCTCCGTGTACCAGAGCAGGCGTATGCTCCAGTGTCTGAATCAGATTCGGTTTCATGGCATCCTTCAGAAGGGCAGCCATGGCACCCACAGCCTGCAGTTCACCTGCGGTCACCGGTTCCCCCGCGTAGTTGTAGGCCACAATGATCCTGGCCAGACGCTCCTTCAGATCTTTCATATCCTCAGCCAGACAGAGAATCGCCATGATCTCGCTTGCCACCGTAATCACAAAGTGATCTTCCCTCACGAAACCATCCGTTTTATTTCCCAGGCCCACCACAATGTTCCTCAGTGACCGGTCATTCATATCCATGCAGCGCTTCCAGACAACCTGCCTTGTGTCAATCTGCAGTTCATTGCCCTGTTGAATATGATTGTCCAGAATGGCGGCCAGCAGATTATTGGCAGACGTAATTGCGTGAAAATCTCCTGTAAAATGGAGATTCAGTTCTTCCATGGGCACTACCTGGGAATATCCGCCTCCCGCGGCTCCCCCCTTGATGCCGAAGCACGGTCCCAGGGAAGGCTCCCGCAGGGCAATCACAGCCTTTTTTCCCAGCCTGCCGAAAGCCTGTCCCAGTCCCACGCTGGTGGTGGTCTTACCCTCTCCTGCCGGTGTGGGATTGATTGCCGTCACAAGAATCAGCTTCCCGTCTTTTCTGTCCTTGATGCTGTCAAGGAATTCCTCTGAAAGTTTCGCCTTATATTTTCCATATAATTCCAGTCCTTCCTCCGGGATGCCCAGTTTTTCCGCCACCCTGGCAACGGGCTCCATCACAGCTTCCTGTGCTATCATGATATCTGTCTTCATTCTTTTTCTCCTGTCTAAAGCTTCCGCACATACCGGCACAAACAAACACCGTCTACGCCACCTCTTCCATCAAATGCTCAAACTGTTCCGGACTCATCAATATTTTCCTGGGTTTTGTTCCTTCCTCCTCTCCCACCACGCCGTACTGACACAGCTGGTCCATAATCCTGGCTGCCCTGTTGAAGCCGATCTGAAGCGCTCTCTGCAGCATGCCAATGGACGCCTTGTCCTTATCGATGATAAGGCGTCCCGCTTTCTCAAACAATTCATCCACATCACTGCCGCCGGAAGATTTCTCCCCGCCCCCGGAACTGCTTTCCATACTTGCGATCTTTTGTTCAATATCCGCTGTATATGTATTGCCAAGCACCTGGTTTTTCAGGAAATCAACCACGGCAGAGACTTCTTCGTCGGATACAAAGGCGCCCTGGACACGGGCCGGCTTGGAATATCCCTGGGGGAAAAACAGCATATCTCCTTTTCCCAGCAGCTTTTCTGCGCCCACCATATCCAGAATCGTCCTGGAATCCACACTGCTGGACACGGAAAATGCCACCCGGCTGGGCATATTGGCCTTGATCAGGCCGGTGATCACGTCCACGCTGGGCCGCTGGGTCGCAATGACCAGATGGATTCCGCATGCCCTGGCCAGCTGGGCCAGACGGCAGATATGCGCCTCCACCTCCCCGGGGCAGACCATCATCAGGTCCGCAAGTTCGTCCACAATGATGACAATCTGCGGAAGTCTGGCAGGCGCGTCCGCCTCTCCCCTGCTCCTTCTGGCTTCCGCTTTTTTATTGTATTCTTTCAGGTTCCTCACGCCGCATTCCGCAAATTTCCGATAGCGGTCGTCCATCTCTGTGACACCCCAGTGAAGGGCTGCGGATGCCTTCTTGGGATCCGTCACCACAGGGATCAGCAGATGGGGAATTCCGTTGTAAATACTCAGTTCCACTACCTTCGGGTCCACCATGATCATCTTGACGTCATCCGGATGGGCCTTATACAAAATGCTCATGATCAGGGTGTTGATACAGACAGATTTGCCGGATCCCGTGGCTCCTGCAATGAGCATGTGGGGCATTTTCGCGATATCTGCCACTACCGTCTGGCCCGCGATATCCTTCCCCACCCCAAAGGCAATGTCGGAGGGAAATTCCCTGAATTCTTTCGTCTCCAGCAAATCCCGCAGGGCCACAGGCATGTTTTCCTTGTTGGGAACCTCTATGCCGATAGCCGCCTTGCCGGGAATCGGCGCCTCGATACGGATATCCATGGCCGCCAGGTTCAGTTTGATATCATCCGAAAGTCCCACAATTTTGGAAACCTTCACGCCCTGCTCCGGCTGCAGTTCATACCGGGTCACACTGGGCCCCTGGCTGATGTTTGTTATGGTCACTTTCACCCCGAAAGTATTTAAGGTCTGCTGAAGGCGCATTGCCGTCTCCTTCAGTTCACGGGCGGAATCCCCGGTGACTGCGGCACCTTTCTCCAGCAGGGATATGGGAGGAAACATGTATTTTTTCGGTACATTGGACACCGGTTTCCGGGAATCTGTCTCCTGGGGTTTCCGGCCCCCGGGACTGCCGGAAACATTTCCGGACTGGCCCCCGTTTTCCCGGGGCAAAACGGCCCTGGGGCGGGAATCTGCCCTGTCCGGTATATTCTGCGGGACTTCCCCGCCGTCTGTCTCTTCCTCTTCCGGAGTCACCTCCCCGGCCGGCGGGGCGGCGCTTTCCGTTACTGGATCCTCATATCCACCATCCCGCACCGTTTCTTCCGGCACTGTGACGGAAGAAACGGGGACTGGCTCCGATACTTCCCGGGCAAATAAAAGCTCCTCTTTCGCAGGATCTTCGTCTCCGTTCCAGAAAAAATCCCCTCCCGGTGTACTTTCCTCCACCGGATTTTCTTCCTCCGCGGCACTGTCCGCGGACGGATCCCAGGGCTCCAGCGCCCGGTCCTCCGTCTGCCATTTCTCTTCCCTGCCATCGTTTATATTCACCTGGTGCACACCACGGATCTGTATTTTCTCAAAGTCAAATTCCGGCGTTTCCTGTGTCTGTGCCGCCTCTTCCGTGACGGGTTCCGCCGTACAGGTCAGGGGCTGCTCCGTGTCAAACTCTTCCTCCGGCAGAATGATCTCATGGATATCATCCTGATGGCCCGAACCATCCCCCGGCTTTGTCAGCGCCGTATCCAGCATCACACCGGACACTTTTCTTTCCATACGTAATATTTTTTCGTTTTCTTTCTCTTCTGCCCTGAGTCTGCGCTCCTGGGCTTTTTTCGCGCGCTGTTCCTCCTGGGCCTGGCGGCGCTGCTGGTTCTGTTCCTTCCGGATTCTGGCATTTTCCTCCTGCTCCTGACGGCGGATTTCCAGCATTTCCCTGCGTCTTTGCGCGTCTTCCCTGGAAATCTCCCTCACACGGCTGCCGCCCCGTTTCACACTGCTTAAAAGAGACTTTTCTGTCAGGAGAATCAGGCTCACCACACTGCCCAGAACCACCACCAGCACCGTTCCTATGGTTTCCAGATATCCCTGCAGAAAAAAGCTGATGCTCCCGGCCAGTATCCCCCCGCCGGATTTGGTGTCCCTGCAGCTTTCATAAAGCAGCCGGACCTGGTATTCTTCCATGCTATTGGCTCCCTTTGTGACCAGGTCACAGAGAATCCCCAGCATCACAAAAAGAACCACACCCGCCACAAGCTTCCTCATAGCGCTGGGGTTCCCTTCGTTGGCAAACCAGAATGCTGCCGCAAGAAACAATAATACCGGAACTGCATATGCCATCAGACCGAACAGGCCGAACAATACCCCGCTGACCATGTCTCCCGCAGGGCCGATCAGGCCGAAATTACAGCAAAACAAAAAGACCATGGCCGCAAACAGCACAATCAGCCCTATTTCGTGAAACAGGGCGCTGTCCTGGGCAGCACGCTCCAGCTCTGCCTTTCTCTTCTGAGCGGATGTCCTTCCTTTACTGTTGCTTTTGGTCGTTTTTTTATTTACAGACTTACTGGAAGAGGATGTTTTCCTTCCACCGGAAGCAGCCATAGAGCAAAACCTCACTTATCCCAAATTCTTCACCGGCACATCCCCTGCCGGCGATTTCACAATTATATCACCTTTGATGCCAATTGTCATCAAGTATTTTTTGGGGGATTTCCCGGGATATAAATGAAAGGAATTTATAATGTGCCTGTAATGCTTTCTGTCAGATATACATCACGGTTTATGGAAAATTTGCGCCGGATGAAGGACGCGGACCACTCCTTCACATCCCGGATGCGGTCCAGGAAAAAAACGGATAGAGGGAAAATCTGCCCGCCCAGGAAAATCCCAGAAGCGCTAAAACCAGTGGCACCACCAGAAAGGCCGCGGCAAACAGATAGGCCTGCACCGGATTCCTGCGCCACCAGGAAAGTCCGAAAACCACCAGCGCAGCCAGCACCAGGACCAGTGCCTGGGATATCACAACCAACAGTAGAAACACAATCACCGGCAGCGGAAACGCAAACTGTCCCCACCGGGGAATATTTCTGACCGAATACCACAGACCGCCCATGGGAAACACCCTGGCGATACCGGCCATTCTGCCGGCAAAGAAAACCAGGACCATCACTCCTGCCGATGCCGCGCAGACAAAAGCCTTTCGCCGCAAAATTTTCCCTTTTCCTGTCCGGGTGGCTCCGATCAGGTTCCAGGAACCATTTTCATCCTCCATGGAAACCGCATTTCCAAACGCTAAGACCATGCAGCAGTTCAGCAGCAGAAACGGAATCAGGAAATCATCTTCCCCTGTCCCCAGCAGGTACAGATAGCCGGTGTCGTATATAAAACAGCCGCCGTTTTCGCAGATTCCCTGGTATTGCTGCCATACCCGGGAATAATAGGGATAAAAAGCTGTCACCGCATACCATTCGGCCTTCAGCTCCTCTCCCATTCTCTCCGTAAGCTCCCCGGAAGAAACCATCCGGTCAATTTTTTCTATCTCCTCAAATGCTTCCTGGTAACGCGCCTGCTCCTTTAAAACCAGTTCTCTTTTTTCCTCTGTCAGCTCCCCTGCCAGTTGGCGCATCATACTCTGATAATACTCCTCCCCGGAGGTAAGACTGTATTTCTGCTCCCATTCCCGGTAGCCCAGCAGAAGGCCGAAAAACAACAGAATCACCATCGCCCTGTTGGCAATCAGAATTTTATATCCTTCTTGTCCGGTGACACTGATGCCCGGTCTGAACCATAGGGAAATGCCCCGGCGTCTTTCCCTGAGCACAAAGCTGTTTCCCCTGGCAAATAAAAACATACTGGCCAAAATCCCCGCAGACACCACAATCATAATCGTAATCCAGACTATTTCCGTCCGGGAAACCGCTTTTTCCATAATATTGAAATTCAGGTATGATCCGTAAAGATTTTCCGTCTTCATCATTCCCGCAAAGTTCAGATACTTAAACAGACTCTTCTTTGCGGCAGCCGGGATGACAGTATATAACAGAAAACTCAGTCCCCACAGCATGCCTCCCGCCAGGTAAGGCAGATAAACCGTATCCGCCAAAATACACAGTGCCGTCAGAAGTGTCCCAAATCCGAACAGTACCACAGCCTTTGTGGCCACCGATATCCCGATATATTCCAGGATGCTGACGGACAAGGTGCTGTCCCTGTAAGCCGCCAGTGACTGCAGCTTTGCATTCAGGTCCCCATATCCCACTGCACTTCCGAAATAGAGCAGATTGGAGCCGTACAGAAGAACGGCTGCCGCCATACAGTGAAACAAAAGCGCCAGAATTTTTGCGCAAATGCTCCGGAAGATTCCAAATTTTGTACTTCTCGTGATGTAAAACAGGCTTTTTTCCTTCTCTTCCAGAATCAGGCTCCCCACAAAAAAGAAAACCGACAGCACCAGAAGAATATCCGTCCATAAGTTTTCCATGGAGCCGGTCACCGCTTTATCCGGCATCCAGGAAATGCCGTCTGCCGTCAGGCCGGCATAATCCGCGGCGCTTTTCCGGATATTTTCCGTGGAAAAAGAATTCTCTTCCGTCTTCCGGAATATGCCGATACTGCCCAGGGTGTCTTCCGTCTCCTGCACGGCTTCGAGATATTCCCCGTACCCGGCACTTTTTTCCCACTGGGCATGGAGTTCGCTCACCAAAAGCGCTTCCTGCCGTAAGGAATCCGTCAGCTGCAGATACTCCCCGCTCTGGTATTTCTCATACCAGGCTTCAAAAAGTCCGGGATTTTCTCCCAGGAGCTGCTGCGCCAGAATGTCTCCCATCTCATCCGACATGTTCCGCATCATCAGGACTTCCTCCACAAAGCCCACACCGTCCATTGTCTCTTTCAGGTTTGAAACGTAATTTTCTTTTTCCGTCTCTGTCATACCATTTATTTTTTCCTGAAATCTTTTGTATGCGGCCAGTCCCGGTTTTCCCTCCCCGGGCAGATTGTGATACCATAACAAAAACAGATTCAGGAAAAAAAGCAGACAGAGGGATGCCAGGAAACTTTTCCTGCCCCATGTCTTCCTCAATTCATATCCAGTAAGCCAATGCATAATTAAGTTCCCTCCCTTCTCTTCCATGCCCCGGTTCCCCATTTATTCCCGCGAGCAACGAGCCAAGTGGCTGCCTGCAGACATTTGGCGACTGCCGCCAGGATCAAATACCAAAGTTTCCTTTGGACGCTTTCTGCTCTGCAGCGCTGCAAGTTTGATACCCCGTTGTTTGCAGCGGGGTATTTGATTCCGTTTCTCCGAAAACCTGCATGTAAACTTCTTCCAGCCCGCTGACACCGCCATATTTCCGGCAGAGATTCTCCACCGTATCCCGGTCCACAATGCTTCCGGACCTGATTAAAATGATCTCGCCGGCAATGGGTTCGATGTCCGAGACCACATGGGTGGACACCATAATGATCCGGCGGCCGGAGAGCTCCCTGATTTTTTCCCGGATACGGACCCGTTCTTTCGGGTCCAGCCCGGCCGTAGGTTCATCCAGAACAATCACTTCCGGATCCCCCAGCACAGCCTGGGCAATCAAAATACGTTGTTTCATGCCCCCGGAATAAGTGCCGATAAACCGGTCTGCCACATCCGACAGATTCACGAACTCCGAAACCCGCCGCAGCTCCCCTGGCCGGTCTTTTTTGGAAATCCCTTTCAGGGCCGCCATATAAGCCAGGAAACGCCGGCCGGTAAAATTATCATAAAGTCCCTGCTGCTGGGGTGCGTACCCCAGCAGACTTCTGTAGGTGGCGCCCAGATCCCGGATGTTCTTTCCTTCCCATTTAATTTCACCGCCTGCAGGCCTGATATTTCCGGTGATGAGATTCATAAGTGTTGATTTGCCTGCCCCGTTTGGTCCCAGCAGTCCGTAAATACCCGCGTCCAGTTTCAGGCTGACCTGGTCCAGGGCCAGCTTATCCTTGTATTTTTTTGTCACAGAACATAGTTCCAGCAACTTTTACTCCCCCCTTCCCACCATATCGATCTTGCGATAATTATCTTTGCCCGCAAACAGATCCTCCTGGGAAATCAGACCATACTGAAATCGGTGAATCGTGTATCCTGTTCCATACTCGCTGGGAGAAGCATCATAAGAGTAAACTACCAGAACATCCTTTTCCATGACTCCGCGGATTTCCAGGCTCCAGCCCAGACTTTTGTTCACCTGGGAAGAATGGCTGACCTGGCCCGTATTTTTGTCCATGTAATAGAAAGTCTTGTAATCATCCGGTAAGTGACATCGAATTTTATCACCGACCATGTCTAAAAGGTAATAATATTCCCCTTCCTTCTGATACAGGACCTTCTCCTCCCCGGTCTCAAAATTTATGGATCTGACACTGTTATCTGCCGCAGTGGAAGCGTACAGCAGATTATCCTGGAAAACTGCCGAATTTTGATACTTATTGTCCATACGGTATTTTTCTGTCAGCTGAAAATCCTCCAGGCTGAAGCATGCGAACACTTCCTGGGAGTTCTCGTAAAGACTCTTGTAGGAGTCATCATCATACTCTTCCTCCCTGGTTATTTCCCTTCCGTAATCCAGCCCTCTCAGCATAAGCGACCGTCCGCTGCATCCCACAATGTTCCATGATATGTAGTTCCCGAATTCCAGGGAACAGACCATCTGCTCCTCCTTCTCTTCCGGATCCAGAAATATCAGGCTGCGTTCCTCGGCATTCATATAGGTCTCTGCGCCATCCTGCACCGCAGTCAGCTTTTTTGTCACCAGATAAAACCCTTTTTCATCCCCCAGAACCAGATCCTCCAAAGTCAGGTCCGCATCAAAGGTATAGATGATTTCCCGCTCCGTGCCATCCAGATTCATCCGGTACAGCGTTGCCGGACTGGTTTCCACGCTGCCTGCCACAAAGGACTCATCCCCCATTGAAGTAGTGCCCGAATTGTCCGACCTTTTATTTAAAAGCCACAATGCATCCTGGTAAACGTACAGCATGCATGTATAAGAGAAAAAATCTTCCTGCAGAAATACTGCCTGGCATTCCGGCGTGTCATGGGTACAGCCGGCATTGCTGCAGAGATAAATTTCTTTCTGGGTAGCAAAATCCATATACATCAAATGAGAACCATAGCTGCCATCGGACAGTTTCACCGCTTCGTGGGCCAGATAATAATATCCCTCTTCCGTCCAGCAGCCCTCTCCGATATTATCGCAAATAAGCCGCAGGCCTCCGGATACGCTTTCCACGTCCTCCGGTTCTTGCGTTTCTTCTGTTCCTTCCTCCCGGAATGTGTCTTCGGATACCGATGTATTACCTGCCTGCTGTACCTGTGAAAAACTGTCCTCCATGGGAACGGCTTCTTTGCCGCAGGCACACAAGGTAAGCGCCATTCCCCCGATTAAAATGATGGTGATTGTTTTTTTCATAAGATATGACCTCCTATCTCAATATTTGAAATTTGTCAATATATCTCCCGATATATTTTTATAT
>OFHO01001198.1_pt1 | contig 19954 bp, 14 predicted proteins | sample 1521531 | NCBI WGS metagenome assembly OFHO01 (sample SAMEA3504124, study PRJEB24116) | mouse gut metagenome | biome: mouse gut; feature: mouse-associated habitat; material: faeces | place: Denmark | collected 2011
GTCCTCCAGGGTGAAGGACAGCGACCCCGGATAGGGGAGAATCCCCTCCCCGCCCATCTGCTGAAGCTGGTAGGTATAGGTATCGCCGTACTCCAATAAACTGCCGTCCAGGGTCCGCGCCGTGTCCCGCTCCAGGTCCCGCCCGCTCATGGCGAAATTCTCCGGCACGGTGGAGGCGGGGACATAGGTAAAATTCCGGACGGCGGTGCTGTTGAAGCGGCTCAAATAGTCGTAGATGCCTACAATCTCATAGGTCTCCGTCTGCCGCCGGGCCTGGGAGAGAAATGCGTAGTCGCTTTGTCCGTCCGTAAAGGACCGGCAGTATCCGAACAGGGAGGGGACGTCCCGCAGCTCCAGTGTCAGCGTATCCCCGATCTCCAGACCCCGCAGGGAGGCCAGATGCTGGTTGATGACGCACACCCGGCTCCCTCCCGCCGTGTCCGCCCCGTCCAGCCACCGTCCGGCGGTGAGATAGATGCCCTGATTCGTGTCCGCCGTCAGTGGCAGTGCGCTCATGTCCTCCAGAGCGGCCACGTGCAGGGCTCGCTGGTCCTCCCAGGCGAAGTCGAACCAGTCCCTCCAGTCCGCCAGCGCCGGGGCGGACCAGTCCGGTTCCCCCTCCGCCAGAGGGTAGAAATAGGCGTCCTCAGAGAATGGGAGGAGGCGGAAACCCACATTCCCCAGCCGCCCGGTGTCCGGGTCATAGGAGATGGAACAGCCGGGAGAGCCAGGGATATAGCTGCCAAGGACCAGGTACCGCTCCCCCACTGTAAGCGCTCCGGCCTTCTCCCGGTCGAAAGAATCCCCCAGTCCGACCGCCATCGTGACTACCTGTCCGTCGGAGAGGTAGTCCTCGTACCCCAACAAGGGCGTATCCACCAGAAAGCTGAAGCTCCCGTAGTCCGCGCTTTGCAGCATCCCGCAAAAGGCCACGGAGAAATTCCGGCTCTCAGCGTCGATGTCCCCGTTGGAAAATCCGTCCTGGATGATGCCGGAGGTACACGCGAAGCGGTTCACCGCCGCCACATCCTCCCGGCTTTGCAGGTACGCCGCCGCCCCGCCGGTGTCCGCCCAGGGGTCGCCGTGGGTGTTCTCCAGCGTCCCGACCGCCTGGTAGTAGCTTCCCAGCCGCGCCGTCTCCTGCCGGATGAGCAGCCACTCCGCCCCGCGGGCCACAAAGGCGAAGGTGACCAGCGCTGTCAGGGCCAGCAGGAAGATTGTCTTGATTGGCTGGCGCAAGGTGGTGCGAAAAAATACATTTTTGTTCATACTGACCCCTTCCAATTTATACCAACTGGTGCCCTGTTTTAAAGGACACCAGTTGGGTATATCATATGTTCTTAAATTCAGCTATTGGCGGTGATTAGAAGTGGTACTGCTATGTAGTTTGCCTGAGCATTTTGGCTTTGAACGATGGTGTTTAATGCTCAAACATGGTACACAAAATACCTACATATCGCCCCCAGTGGGGAAGTTCGTGCGTGCGGTGGAGTATCCAGCGTAGTGACCGATAGAAGAGCTGTTGGATTCCGCCACCGAGGAATCAACGCGTGCAATGGCAGTGCATCCGCAATACGAGCCACAGTAACACGTACAGCCACCACAGGTCGCGTAGGCTTCAACGGAATTCAACTTTTTGGGGGAGTTCTTGCGATTGATCATAGATGTTCCTCCTAACGTGAGTAATTTTGAATATAAGAACATAGATACCTACTTTAACTGTTTTCGGACAGCGCTACAGATTTTTCTGATTGTATTGAAGCCATAATCAGCAAGGTCTTCCGAAGAAATTCTTACCGAAAATTCATTTTCAATTTCAAGAAGAATATATGTTAAGTCTACCATAGACAGCTGAAAATGGCTTCCCGTCAAAGGCTCATCCCAAGTCTCTGGCGCAAACGCATCACTAGGACATCTGGTGCAACTAGTGCATTTTTTGATAACAGAAATAGTCCTAACGGTAATAGAGCTATCAGTTCCCACCATTCCGTCACCACCTCAACACAATCTATCCTGAACAGCTGTACATATCTGACCGGCATCGTCAGACACAATGTCATACACGGGAATATCCCAACAACAAGTGCGATGTTGTTTGATCCAGTCTGTAACAACGTTAGAGTCTACCCTGACATAGCTCATCTCCTGTTGTTGTAGTATCGCTATGTTATCAGCCAAAGCATTACTTGCATATGCTGCGGAAATTTCAACCCCATAGCATTCAAGGAACTTCTTGCTGAGATTGCTGATTATATCTTTTCTGACTAAATCAAATGGAATTCCGCATATAAAGCTACTTGGGCAGAGAGCTTGACACATCATATATGTTCGAATTCCGAATCCATTTGGTGCGGTGTCATTAAATTTCATAACAGCATCAGGAGCCTCTGCAATAAGCAAATTAGGTCGCTCTTCATAGATGATATCTCGTGCTAATCGATTTAATAACAAAATCTTTTCTTCTTCAGAAAGCGACGTATCCCTCCATATATGGCAGGAACTGTGAAGGCCACCCAATTGTCCAATATTGGAACTGGTAATACAGGAAACTCTATAACCGCGATTTTTCAAAGATAATTTAAGCGATAAAACTACTTCCAATGTATCTTGACAGTAAGTCAATCCTCCGACAAGCAGAACCGGAGAATTAACCGCACTAAATCTTTCCTCGTCTGACAAGTGATGTTTTACGCTATTATCTGAGGCTTGGATTTCTGTCTGCTCCGGGTAAGCTTGCAATAGTTTAACGATACTCTCATCTAAATTGTTTAGAGTATCCACAAAAAAGATAATTCGCTTTCCCGCTTCTAAACAACGTCGAAAAAAGTGAATAGGATTTTCACTCAAAAACGGGTTCTTGACTTCAACCAAATCAACTAAAAGTACATCCCAGTTTTTTTCGGTTGCATCAAGTGCATCTGAAACAGAGATACCCAATTCAGGATAATTACATGAAACAGAGGCGTCTCTTCCGCCTAAACCCGTTCCCCGCCACGACAGCAATGCATTAAGTTTATAGCACGGTTGTAACTTATCAAAATATCTTGCTAAATGCAATGTGTGGCTTTGGAAAGGGAAAATCGCAACATTACATTTCATCGTTCCTTCTCCTCTCCACCTCAGTCAAATAATAAACGCTGAGTTCATCACATAACAAGAAATGTCGCATTTTTTCGTATAAATCAGCCCGGATATTCTTGCAATTTTGCAATTTCTTCGTCGGAGACAAACATGAGGTCCCATCATCGGCACGCTTAGCACACACCGAACAATGCCTAAATGCCCAACAGTTTCTGCAAATATCGGATGTTAACTTACCTAATTCTAGTAAAGATTCTGCTTTGTCAAAATAGAAACCGTCCTCAAGTGTTCCTATGCAGGTTGCGGATGAGGTTTCGCTTACGCGCTCACAAGGAAAGAACCGACCATCTACCGAGAGAAATAGTCTCTGTTGGCCTGGAATGCACGGTCCAGATGGTGCATCAATAGGGCAAAGAGGCCCAGATGCCTTTATGTTTTTTAGGACCCCCAAAGATGCATGAATCGCACTTTTTGAGATAGCAGATACTTTTTCCGAATCAAATCTGCCCAGTGTTCCCATAAAAGCCAGAAACTTTTGGTATTCGGATTTCCAGACAAATTCCTCAGAAGCTATGCCAGAAAAGCCATCTCCTTCGACAACAGCCGCCACAAAGTTATGATCATTCAGGCTATCGCCTGAAAAAGTGATCTCATTGATACAATCAAAGTCATTCGTTGGGTCCATAACCATACTAAAGCCCAATTGATTAAAATATTCAGGCGCACAAGATTTGATCTTTTCGACATTCCTCATGACAGTATCAAAACTCCCATGGCCGTCAGGAAAAACGCGATTTTGATCATGTATATTTTTCGGACCGTCGAGACTGATTACCAACTGTACATTTTCGGTGGAAAGAAATTCGAGAATTTCTTCTGTCAGCATCGTTCCATTAGTTGTAATGGAGAATGATATGGCTTTTCCATCAAAGACTTCCTTTGCGTATGCAACAGCTTTCTTGATTAGCGGAAACTCCAGTAAAGGTTCCCCACCGTAAAAACCAATATTAACTTTTTCGCTATCAATGGAATGTGCTCTGAGAAAGTCAATCCCCTTTTTCGCAGTCTCCCAGCTCATCCGTTTATTGGAGTGGGACCGCTGATGGGCATTGATATTCTCTGAATAGATGCAGTACTTGCACCTCAAGTTACATCCTTGCGTGACCTGCAACGTGATTTTTGCAATTTTGCGGTCAAGGAAGTACTTCAGATACGGCGTATAAGGATGCCGGATTTCCTGCACGACGCTCTCCGTGCGGAGATACCCCTCTTGAATAAGGTTCTGAATCTCCGTGATCTCTGAACGTTCAACATCCGCCTCCCCCGCCATGCACTGCTTCAAGAACGAGAAAGACTCCGCAGAAACTGGCAGTATCTCATTCTTGTTGACATCAAAGACGTACTGACTACGCGGGGTCTTGAACAGCTGAATAAAAGGCTTTGCCAAATCCATCATCCCTTCTGTATTGTTATCACTTAGACTAAAATCAAGATTCCCAATTAGCAATCCATCCAATCTGTCAACCAGATACCTCTTGTGTTGGACCATAAACGTCGCTGCAACTTATTGTTATAGATCCGATAGCACCATGTTGTTTCTTCTGTACGAGGAGAAATCTCCAAGTTCTCCTGACTGTGAGAGATCGCCAGCGATTCAGTCCTAGTTACTGCATAAGTGGCAAGAGCAGGAGGGGTAACATAGGTTGAAAACGCAATCACAGTTGCACACAACATGACAAACATTCTTGTCATTTGTCCTTTCTTCATAAGCCACCTGACCTTTCATCTTTCATGTATAATTTGCATTTGACTAAACGGTTCTACGCTTAACATAGCTTCTTGTATTGTGACTCCCAGATTTGTCCCATCCGCATAAAATATCAACGTACCATCAGATCTACGCACAATGTAGCCATCGTCCGGAGTCAATTCAAATATGCTCCCGCCCTGCTCATCCACTTTGGGTGATGGGTCCCAAGGCTGCAGAATAAAGCCGTAAGAGACAATAAACATCAAGAGACAAAGTGCATAGCAGACAAACAGCCTGATTCTCTCCGTTAAGTTTGGCTTGCCCAAAAGCAGCATCTGAAACCGCTGAGTCATAATCTCATCGTTGTCATAGCCCAGATATCCGACATATGCCTCTGCAAAACCAGCCGTACCATTTCGCATCAGTTTTATCAATGTTTCCATATAGGACATCTGCCCTGACCTGGATAAATGCTTGCATACCTGCTGATCGCAGCGAAGTTCCAAGAGCTGCCCAATGCTCTGATTGAGCATCGGCATGATCGGATTCCACCAAAGGATGCCGCGCATCACCTGAAAACCCGTTTTGATCCACAAGTCGCCGTTGAGGAAATGGCGTAGCTCATGTCGAAGCATATTGCTGATATCCTCATCTGAGAATGTGTCGATTTCCGCCGGAAGAAGAATGTAGGGACAAAGGAATCCGGCCTGATAGGCGGATGCCGCGTTCTCTGCAACGGCTAAGCGAAAGTGACCATGGTATCCTGCCTCTTTTGCTATCGCCAGGAACAAGGAATCCAGCCATTCGTTCCCCTCTTGCAGTTCTGCTTCGTTCCGAAGCTTTCGCTGCCGAGACAAATCCCGCGCCAGCCGCAGGAGCTGAACGACAGTGCCTATCATCCACAGCAAAAGCAAACAATCGCCAACTGAGATCCGGCCAGCTATAGAATACCTTAACCCATTTTGCAGTGCAGGATAGACAACCTGCGAACGAATGATAATGCTCCCTGTAATATCCAGCGGAACAAAGATACGCAGTGCGGTCAGAAGGAAAATCATGCCAACGAGGGCCAGCCCCCATTTTTCTGCGCGGCGTAGGATGAAACATCCAATCAAGGATGCCAATGTGAACCAAACCATAGCCATCGCAACGGAGTAAGGGGAAGCAGACATATGTCACTCCTTCGTTGTAGGATCGGCTTTCTCTTGCTCTATCTCTTTGCGCCGCTGTTCCAGCATTTGCTCCAGCTTTTGGATCGTGCTTTCACTGATGCCTCGGCTCTTCGTCATTGCGGCCATGACATTGAGCACACGCTCATCCTCCGAGATATCCGGCAGCATATATGCTGCCAAACTGGCGATGCACTCCTCGCGGGTTTTGAGGGGGTAATAAGTCCGCCCATAATTCTGACCGCAACGGACGGACATCCCAACATCAACATAGCCTTTTTTGATCAAATTGTTCAGGATCATGTTGATGGAATTGGGATTCCAATCGGTCTTGGTGATCCGCTGCAAGATTTCCGGGCGAGCAAGCGGCCTGTCGGCACTCCAAAGTGCGGTGAGGACTGCCAACTCATTGGCAGACAAAATTTGCTTTTTCATTTAGCCTCCTGTCATTGTTTTATTTGTTCCAAGCTAATATCAATCTTTGACACAAGTAATCTTATCTTATCTTATTCGAGCTTAATTGTCAATGATTCGAAAAATTTTTGTTTATTTTAACAAAGGAAAAACTGTTTTCCTGTGGATTTATACCAAAAGGTGCGTAGAAGCGGTACATTTGAGCGGCCTTCTTCTAGTCTGAATCGCCGGAAACCAGGATGAAGGAGTCCACTTAGTTCTGATAAGATTCTTTGCAGGCCCCGGCGGTCAGCCGGATGTTTACAAGGAATTATGTCTTTTTCACCCTGTCGATCATAATGTGCGCCACGGGACTGGCGATGTAGGAGCTGAGTATTCTCTACGCGCTTGCGCTGTGGGCATCGTCATAGAGCACGATTTTGGAAACCTTCAGCAAACTGTCCTGGTCCAGATTGCAGAGCGTTGCGCACAGCTTGCCGGGGTCTGAGTTTTTGCAGTCCACCACCTTTTTGCTCTCGTCCAGAAAATCATATATGCCGCCCTTCCTATAGTCTAGTCTCCAACATCGGAGACCTTGCTGAAATCGGTGAACTCCTCCTCGTTCCAGCGATACAGGAGGACGGCAAATTTCTTGCCTGAATATAGGATGTTTCCCTACCACAAGATAGTGCTCCCTGCAAGGGGAAATCGCGGGGCTGCCTTTTTATTGGTCCGACAAACCGCATGGAAAATGTTGGAAAGCACCAGTGCTTTTTCTGGAAGCATGTTCAATAACGAGAATCTCCTGCCCAAGTTTTTTCGCATAACGAACCGTTGCGCTGGTACCGCTCCGGGCGGTCCCGCTGTAGACAGCCAGCGCAACGGAAGCGTGGTCTACCATGTAGCGATTGCGCTCCAGCATACATTTTTCATTGTACTCCCAATTGACAAAGACAATATCATCGGCCTGACCTCGCAGGGCAAAATATATAGTTGGAGACAGTGGATAAACCAATTATTCTTGGTACCACACCGCCTGAACCACCCAGCGGGAGCTGTAGCCACGCCCAGTACAGGTTGAGAGGGTGATGATCGTGTCTGTGGCCGCTGGCGCAATGCCCGTTTCAATGACGGAGTGGTCGAGGCCATACTGGATTAGCCCCTGCCGGTCCTCCTTCCCCAGAAGGTCCTGCTTGTAGACGATTTCCGACACCTCCACTTCGTAAGCGGCGAAAATATCATACCGCCGGGTGCCATTTTCATCGGAGAGATAGATGCTGGGGTGCTGCTGCCAAAAGCCGACGTTGTGGTACTGTTTCAAACTGCCAAACATGGACCCGTCCCGCATCCTGTGGCCATATATGAGCGTGTGAAAGTCCGTAAGATTGGGACTGGCCCGGTAGTCTAGGAAAATCGATCCTGCCGTATTTTCCGTACCGTCCCAGGCATGGGAGAGATAATAGGCATTGTCCTCTCCCTGGAGGACCGGATAGGAAAGAACGCCGGGAATCTCGATCCAGCATACCACATCAGAGTTGATCTCCCGCAGTGGGGACAGGTCCAGGCCGGTACGGACGGTATCGGATGCAAGGGCATCATGGGTGCTGCTGGGTAAACTCACCAGCTGCGCCGCCTCCTGGTAAAGTTGCTCCGCTCTCCGACTCTCTGCCCTGTGCCAATAAAGCATCAGCAGACAGATACACAGCAATGCCAGGAAGAAAATCTTAAATAGTTGCCGGGGTTTGATACGCATACGAACCTCCTATCAAAGACGCCAGGGCCGGTTTGTCCGGCCCTGGCTGTGTACTCAGCGATGCATTCTCTTTTGGTTCCGAATCTCCAGACAGACCATAGCTCCGAGGCCAATAAGGGAGGCCGTCAGAAGGGCATACCATTTGCCGGAAGAATCCCCGGTCCGCGGCACATCCTCAATCTGGATTTCCTTAACAGGTACCGGGGAAGCATTCGTAGCTGGGGTATTCTCGCTGGGAATTGCTACCTCATCGGGAGTTTCTGCGGTAGTATCGGGGCTGGGCGCTTCCGGCTCCAAAATATTATCCACAGGAGACTCCTCCGGGGGATTAGGGGCATCTGGTGTGTCTGGAAAATCCGAAGTATCGGGCTGTTCCGGCAGTTCCGGTTTCTCATCCGGGCCCATAGGCGGCTGGGGGTCCTCCGGCTCAACAGGCGTAACCGGCTCTGGATCAGGGTAAGTATAATTCTTTTCCCAGGTGACTTCCCACTCCCGGTCATTCTGCTGAACGGTTGTGACGGTCACGGCGGTTTCCGTCTTTCCTTCAATGGTCGTGGTAATATCTGTCCGGCGGGATTCAGCAGTATCCACCTTCTGCTCGGTGAGACTGGACGTATCTGTTACGATGTCAGCAGTAGCCTCCTTGACAGTAAAGTTCAGGGAAACGGACAGGTCTACCGTCTGCCTGCCGCTCTCGATGCCCACGAAAGTCTGGGAAGAAAAGACCGGCTCCCCGTTTTCGTCACTGCCCACCGGCTCTGTACGAACCTCAGATGTAAACAGGTATACTCCCTCTCCAATGTTTTGCGTCCCGGTGAGCTGAAGGTCGATGTTCACGCCGTCAGCCAACTTCAGACCGGCGAGGGTGTAACTGCCGTCCTCACTCCGTGGAATAACGCCGTACTGTGTCTCGGAATCATCTCCGGCCAACCGGCGCGTCTCAACGATCTCGCCGTCCACCACTACATGGACCAGCAGATCGTCGCTTTCTGTATCTGGCATCACGGCGAGGGTGAAGGTCAGGTCAGCCTCATATTTGCTGGAATCCTCGTCCCGCTGGCCCACGGTCAGATTGGCGTTAGTGACAAAATTGTTCTCGTTGATAAGTGTATTTTTGTGGGTGGGCGCTTCCGTCTGGGCGATCAGATAGTCATAGAGAGCCTTGGTCAACGCCCACTCCCGGCTGTCCAGGTCTCGCCAATTTTTGCCGGTTTTAGCCTGGTAGTAGCTGGTGAAGGGGTCTTCCTGGTCAATCGCCATGCTGCCGCTGTTGCCGTAGGTCCAGATTGCGGCCTGGGTTGCGGCCAGTGCCATGCCATCAGTGAGATAGGTGTTGAAGCCCCAAGCAGTAGCCAGACCGTTATAGCTGGACCAATCGATCTCGCCGTTGTTGTAAGCGTCCGCCATCATCTGCTTCACAGCGTCCAGGCTCCCGGCCCCCTCGGAGGTTCCCCAATAACCCTTTTGAGCGATGGCCCGGATATGCGTCGCCGCTTCGCTGTCATAGTACCCAGCGTCCTCCACATTCTCCATATTGTAGCGGAAACCCACCAGAGGATCAGCAGAGAAATCTGCGCAGTAGACGTAGTGCTCCTTGCCGTCCTTGTCCACCAGGACATACTGATGTGCCTGCCATCTGCCGCTGGAAGAAGTACTGCCGTCCTCGTTCGTCTTGATTGCATCCACCCGAATGGCACTCTCAAGTCCATATTTGCCCAGCCACTGGAAGTCATAGCCCTCCGGGTTGAACTCCGCGCCGTCTTTGTCTGCCCGGTGGTGGAGGTCGGTTTTCTGGTCCGTTTTGCCCACGTCAGGCTCCGCCACATCCACTTTAACGCCGCTGGTTTCAAGGATGCCGTCATTTTTCCCGGCGGTGACATTCCCCATTTCGGCGGTAACGGTGCGGTCATTGGCAGCGATCCGCTTTGTCTCGGTGGTAGTGGTCCTGGTCGTGGTGGTGACAGAGCCGCCAATAATTTCCGTGAAGGTCACAGTGGTGATTGTCACATCGGTGGTCTCGGTGAGGGTACTGGTATTCTTGGTGCCGCGCTGGGTTTCGACCACAGTGTGGACGTTGCCATCACCATCGATGATTTCGCTCTGAATAGTGTGGTCCGGCATGGTAATCTCGGAGACCGCCGCTTCAATGCTGCTGGTTTTCGTCTCAATGGTTTGATAGCCGGTAAGATTTCCATCGTCATCGTAGGCCGGCTGAACCTCCACTTTGGTGGTCACACCCCTCTCATCAGTGACCGGCTCCTGGGGTTCGGGCATCGCGGGAGGCTCCGCACTGGAAGCGCTATCCGGGAGGACCGTGGTGGTAGAAGTTTCCACGGTGGACGTAGATGTGTACCCGATCACGGCTCCGTCCTCATCCAGAACGTCCTCCACCGTCACGGTCTTGTGCCCGGTTACCTCTCCGGTCCCCGGATCAGTGATGTCACAGTCCTCCGCATCGGGACGGGCAAGCTGCTTCACGAGCGCTTCCCAGTCCACCGCCGCCGTTCCGGTGACAGTGCTACCGGGAGTCAGGTTAACGGTGATATCGCTCTTATCAGAAAAAACAGGATCAGTCGTCTCGGTGGTAGATGTTTGAGATTTGTCCACCGTTTCAAACTCGCCGTTGGTTTCGGTGGTGGCAGTTTTGCCGGTCTCTGTTTTGGTCACAGGTCCCTTGTCCTTCACCGTGACCTCACTCGTCCGAGCCGTGGTCGTGGTGGTCTCATGGCCCTTCTCGCTGCTACTCTCCTGGGTCATACGGCCCTCATCGTCCACGACGGTGGTCTCGGTCGTGACCGCCGCGCCCTCCACCACGGGGTCCTCGCCCTCCGGGCTGGACCAGGTGATCTCTGTGGTGATAGTGGTGGTTTTGCCGTCCTCGCTGACGGTGGTTTCTGCGGCGAGCGCCGGAGCGCTGAGCTGGCCCAGGGTCATCGCCGTGACCAGCAGCAGGCACAGTTTTTTCTTGAGCTGATACAATTTTTTCATTTGAAAACCTCCTCGTAAATGTCCAAAATTGTTCTTTCTCTGTCCTGAATCCTAAAGTTTTCCCTTCTGGATGTCGCACAGTGAGACGAGGCACGCATCAGCAAGAGAGCAGACCTCCCCCTTGGCGGGAAGTCTGCTCTCCTGCAATGCAGCCTATAAAAGTTTGTAAAGGTTTGAAGTTTTCCCGCCGTTCTCCCTCCAGCGCTGTTCACGGGAGATCAGTCCGGCCTTGCAAAGGTCATCCAGCGCACGGCAGACTGTGGCACGGGAGAGGCCCAACTCCCGAGAGATGGTCCGGATGGACGGCCAACAGGTCCCGTCCTTATCGGCACGGTCCTTGAGGTACATATAGACCGCCCGCGCACGGTGGGGAAGTTCCGAAGAATAAATCGAATTGAAGTACCCCATAGTGACACCTCACGTCCGCATAGACGATCCCCCGCCCTCCGTCCGGCGGGAGCGGTTGGCGTCGTACTTTGCTCCGGAATGCTCTGCGGCTTTTGAAGGGAGCGGAGATGGAGCGGACGACGCCTGGGGCGACGGATATTTCTGGAGGATCGCCGCCTCCAACTCACGCCGGTCCGCATAGTAAACCTTCCGCTGTCCGTGCTCCGGTGTCTGGTAGGGCTCGCCGAAGGTGATGCCCCAGTCCAGAAACAAACGAAGCCGGGTCTGCATCGGATGTGTGCCCGTCTTCATAACGACAAACTGCCCCTTGGGAATCGCTTTCAGCTCATCGGGTGTCATAAGCGGACGTTCCACCATTTGCAACGATTGGCTGGAATCGCCTTTTCCTCTGCTGATGGAACCACCCTGCACCGTTTGACTGCCCAGAGCTTTGGAGAGAACTTCCGCCGTCTGACTGTTCGGTGCGAAACCACCAAAAATCGTGCCGGCTAGGTCGGTGGGATTACTCCCACTTTCCCGCCTAAGAACCGTACGTGACGGTTTCCCGTCATACGGCTCAAGCATTTCATCACACTTTCGCGCGGCGTTCCAGGAAAGCAGATTGACAATATTTGTGGACATAGGCCATATTGGGGACCTCGTCCTTGCCGCCCATGGACAGTGGAAGTTTGAAGAACATCTCTCGTTCCTCGCTGATATCCATAGGCAGGCCGCAGTGATAACAGAGCCCATTTTGATTTCTCCAAATCTTTTTGTACCGTCCGGTCAGCCGTTTCATGCCCTGCAGGGATTTGCGGTGGGCAAAATATTCGGTGTCCAGATACGGGTTTACGTCCATTCGTATTTTCGTATGCCGCACGATGGGAACATCTCCCAGGGAGAGTAACTCCACCTCGCCTGACGAGAATATCCAGTGCCGCAGTCCTTTACTATGCCAGTAGTGATTGACAATCCACTTGCGGTTCTTTGTCGGGTGGCGGCGTTTTGACCATCTCCGCAGCATTTCAAAGAGAAGATGGTCAATCAGAGAGAATGTGTCTTTTGCGCAGACAGACTGATGGTAGTTCGCCCAGCCGCGAAGCTGTTGGTTGAGCCTGCGGATCAAGTCTTCCTGCTTCCACGCCTTGCCGCGTCCGAGAACTGTATCGTGCAGATTTGCACACAGGGTTTTGACCGCTTTCTTGGATGGCTTTACAATCAACTTCCCCTTGAATTTGCGGAATGTCCAGCCCAGCAGATCAAATCCATTGTCAATATGGGTAATCAGTGTCTTTTCTTCCGACAGTTCCAAACCTCTGGTCCCTAAGAAATCACGAATCAGCATCTTTGCTTCCTCTGCGATTTCTGGCGTTGCCGCTGTCACGATAAAATCGTCAGCATAGCGTACCAGATTGACCTTGTGGGCGTTTTTAAAGCGCAGGTCAATTTTGCCCAGCCGGTTGGTATACGCCCGAGGAGATTTCGTAAGACCTTGCTATGCAAGGCGACAATCGTTGAAACGGGAACCTTTGTGACGGGAAAACGAATCGCATTCCTGGAAGGGTCTTCCCCGCACACGGAGGATACCGTATGGTTCATTGAGAAAACCAGCGCGAAGGACACGTCTTCCCCGCACACGGAGGATAATATAATTTACTCCTGCTATACTGACCCTGCGGTGCTCATTGTTGATGATGACACGACCCGCGATCTTTTTGCTGGGGAATATGAACAACGCAAGGCACAAAAAGATACGCTTGCTGGGACGCCCTACAATCATGTCGGTCATTTGCCAACTATATCGTTGCTGTTAATTAACCGGGAAACATGGGAGCAGATAGGAGATGAAATCGAACTGGATGATTTTGATGATTTCTATTGAGCACAAATGAGAGGATTTTCGCAAAAGACTTCATCAAAGTGGCATGTCTCCATCAATCACCCCTTTGAAACAAAATACGCCCGGTCAAAAACCGGGCGCGGGCGATAAAGAAAATGACTGTATTATATGTAGCGAAGCGTCGCTTACAAGGAGTACATCGCTATGGAAACTGACAATGGAATCTTCCCCTCGGCGGCCAGTGAGCCCATCGACCTGACCATGGAGGCCTTCCGGCCCGTCGAGCCCCCTCTCCGGCCCCGTATGGACAGCGGGCCCGCCCCGAAGGAGGACCTCCTACCCTACGCATGGCAGGACCCCCGCAACGCTGCCTGTATAGCCATCAGAACCCCGGGCGGCAGCTATGAATCCCGCAGCTTCCGCATCGACGATGAAATAGGGGAAATCACCATTGATGCGGACGGCGTCTGCATCCTGTTGGATGGCCGGAACGTGGTCGTGTACCTGGATACCGAGCACCCCACGGTTTATTGGGACGGCCTGTGTGACGTAACATTCACAGCCTGATATAAGCCCAATCCTAACAGAAGGGAGGAAGAAGTAATGCCCAGTCCCAAAAAGAAGCAGCAATGCTATCTCTACACCCGCGTATCCACCCAGATGCAGGTGGACGGCTACTCGCTGGACGCCCAGCGCGACCGGCTCATCAAAGAAGCGAAGCACCGGGAGATGGCCGTGGCCGCCGAGTTCTCCGACGAGGGCAAGTCCGGCAAGAACACCACGGGCCGTCCGCAGTTCACAGAGATGATGAACCGCATCCAGAACGGCAACCCGGACGGCGTATCCTACGTCCTGGTGTTCAAGCTGTCCCGGTTCGGACGCAACACCGCCGACGTGCTGAACAATCTGCAACTCATGGAGGACTACGGCGTCAACCTGCTCTCTGTCGATGACGGTATCGACAGCGCGGGCGCGGCGGGCAAGCTGATGATCGCAGTCCTCGCCGCCGTGGCCGAGATCGAACGCGAGAACATCCAGGCCCAGACCATGGCCGGGCGTATCCAGAAGGCCCGCGAAGGAGCCTGGAATGGCGGACCGGCCCCGTATGGCTACAAGATCGAAAACGGGGCCCTCGCCGTCGAGGAATCCGAAGCCGAGCTGGTCCGCATGATCTTCGACAAGTTCGCCAACACCGACCTGGGCTACTCGGGCGTCGCCAAGTGGCTCAACGCAAACGGCTATACAAAGAACACTCGCCAGACCAATCTGTACAGCCGTATCTCCGCGTCTTTCGTAAAGGCCGTGCTGGACAACCCGGTCTATACCGGCATGATCGCTTATGGGCGGCGTAAGAGCGAGAAAATCGAGGGCACCCGGAACGAGTTCCACCGCGTCCTGCGGGACGGGTATGACCTGTTCGAGGGCAAGCACGACGCGCTCGTCACGGACGAGACATGGCAGGCGGTGCGCCGGAAGCGCAGCGAGTATGCGGACAACCATGCGCCGCGCTACGGACCGAAGAACGTACATATCCTCTCGGGGCTCATCCGCTGCCCGGAGTGCGGGTCCCCCATGTTCGGCAGGGTCTACAGCAAGCCCAGGAAGGGCGGCGGCTTCTACTCCCCTATGCGGTATTACTACTGTAAGAACCGGTTCACGACTTCCGGAAAGAAATGTAGCTACGTCCACCAGGTCCGACAGGAAGTGCTGGATGCCCAGGTCCGCCAAGTGATTCAGGAGGCCCTGCGCAACCGGGACTTCACGGATCGTATCGTCGCTTCTTTGGGCACCACGGACAACCTGGACGCGATGAACGCCGAGCTGGACGCCTTGCAGGCCGCCCGGAAGAAGGAGCTGCGCCAGAAGACGAAGCTGCTGGGCAAGATCGCGGAGCTCGACGCCGATGATGATTTGTACGATTCCATGTACGAGGATTTACATTCCGTACTGCGGCAGCGCGCCCAGTCCATCGCCGACCTCGACGACAAGATCGAGCAGGTCTCCATGGCGATTTACAACGCGGGCAGGGAGAACCTTACGGCGGAGCAGGTTCGCAAGGTCACGAGCGCATACCTTGATATGCTGGACATTGTCCCTGCCGAGGAGGAAAGGCTCATTGTCCACGCTCTGGTGGACAATATCGAGATCCACCCGAAGGCCCTGCCGAGCGGTCTGGTCCTGAAGAAAATCCGTTTCAAGATCCCCCTGGATTGGGACGGATATGATTCGCCTATCATCGGGCTCGACATTACTGACGATGACGAGGACGGCGGCGGGGAGCCTCCCTCTGGCGGAACCCCGCCCCCCGACAAGGATTTACCGTCCGGCGGCAGCTGCCTGCCTGATATCGACCTGACGCCTGACGGCGATTTTTCTTGTGCTGAAAATTCTCTACCTAAAGAGAATGCCGTCCCATCCGCATACATGATCTTGAATTCCGCATCCTGGAGCGTGACACTGGGATTGACAGAACAGACCTTGCGGACCAGGAGCATCCCGTCCGGAGCGTTGGTGAAACGCACTGTGACCACGCTCTGCTCCCCGCTGTCCGCCAGGAAGATGGTCTCGGATTCCTGGATGATGCTATAGCCGTCCGCAGGGTCTACTTCTTCAAGCACGTAGGTCCCTGGCTGGAGGCCGGTCCAGATGGCGGTGCCGTTCTTGCCGGTCACTTTCTCCCCGATGGCTGTGCCGCCGGTGCCGGAGGTTCCGCCCAAATACTTCAGCTGGAAAGTACATCCCGGCAGGGCCTCGCCGGAAACAGAGTCGTATTTTTCAACGATAATCGCGTTGAGCGGCACGTTCTCAAAGGTCAGGACCTTGTGTTCCCCGCCCTTGATGTAGACCTCCTGGGTGGCGGGTTCCTTGATGGTGAAACCAGCAGCAGGCTCCAGTTCGGTCACCTTGTACCAGCCATCCCGGAGCATATCCAGGGTGAACCGACCATTGGCATCCGAAAAATAGGTGCCCAAGCTGTTCAACTCGCCGGTGGTCGTGTTGTTGGAACCGTACCAGACCTCGAACTTGGCGCCCTTGATGGGGCTTCCAGTGATGCTGTCCACCTTGTTCACCGTAAGAGACGGCTTTTTGTGGTTCTTGAAGTTCGCGGTGTGGTCCCGGTTGGGATAGAGCGTCACCAGCTGGCTGGGGGCGTCCTGCAACCAGGCCGAGGGGACGGACTTCTCGATGATCTCATACACGCCGGGAAGCAGATTTTTCAGCTCCGCCTTACCGGAGGCGTCCGTCTGGATCTGGTCCACGCTGTGTCCGTCCGCCGCCTTGACCTGGAAAATCGTGCCGGGGATGGGCTCCCCGGTGTCCGCGTCCCACTTGTAGACGAACAGGTTGGGCCGCTTCTGGTTCTCCAGCGTGATGGTGGAAGTCTTGCCGGGGAAGAGCTCCACATGGTGCTCCCGCAGGTCCGGGATGTGGTCGTCCGGTGTAGCGGTCTCCACGACGGAGTATACACCCGCCTCCAGGTCGGAGACAGTAATCTCGCCGTTGGCGTCTGTGGTGCGGTCCAGGTAGTGGGTGCCATCCTCCACTTTTGCGATGCGGAAGGTCACGCCGGGGAGGCGGCTGCCATCCGCGCTGGTCTTGATGAGATGCAGGGTAGGCTTGACGGTGTTGGTGAAAACGAATTCCACGTTCTCATTGCCGTCCAGCTGAATGATCCGCTGGGCCTCGTCAATGATGTAGCCCGGACACTCCAGCTCTGTAACAACATACGCGCCGACCGGGAGCTTGCTCAGATCGATCTCACCGTTCTCGTCTGTAATGAACTCCTGGGGCCCGTAGTCGCCTGCCACAGACCGGATGCTGAATTTGGCGTTAGGGATGCGCTTGGAGGGGTCAGCGGAATCCACCTTAATGAGGTGAATTCCGGGCTTTTTGGCGTTGAAAAATACCAAAGACTTGATGCCGTCCCCGGCGTGGAGCTCCACCTGCTGGGGCATCCCATTGAGGACGTGTTCGTCATCCGCGGCCACCTCCTGGACCACATAGGTACCGGGCTGAAGGTCCGTCAGCAGAATTTCGCCCAATTCGCCGGTGCGGTAGTCGCCCATCAGCTCCCCATCTTTCCAGATACGGAAGGTGATGCCGGAGAGGACCTCGTTGTTGCTGCTGTCGTACTTCTCGATGCGCAGGCCGGGGAGCTCCTTGTTGGTGAAGGAGACGGTGGACACCTGCCCGGTCACGACATTCACCGTCTGGATGGTTTCTGTATCCGCTTTCCAGCCCTTGATGCCGGAAATCTCGCGAACCTCATAAGCGCCGGGAATCAGCTCGGTAAACTGCACCGCGCCGCCGGGTTCCGTGGTGCCGGAGTAGGTCCGCCCGCTCTGGATGTGCTTGATCTGCATGACAACGCCCGCCAACCCTTCGCCGGTGTCGCTGTACTTCTCCACGCGAAGTTCGCCGAAGGGGTCGTTGTCAAAGGTCAGGGTGGCGGTTTGCCCCTCCTGCACGGTCACATTCTGAGCGGGATTCCTGCTGAGAAGGTGGAATTCCGGCGGAACGCGCTCATAGACCGTGTAGTTGCCGGGAACCAGGTCGGGGATGGAAATCATTCCGTCCACCGTGGAGAACATCCCGATAGTATCGCCGTTGGGGCCGACCACCTCAAAAATCGCGCCGTCCAACAGTGTCAGGGTGCCGGTCTCCCGCTTGATGATGGTCAGATTTCCGGGAGGTGTCGGTGTGGGCGTGGGGTCGGGAGTAGGCGTAGGAGTCGGGTCAGGGGTGGGAGTGGGCGTGGGGATCGGATCGGGGTCCGGCGTACCGGCAGTAGTCCAGGACGTGACCGCGTCCGTCTTCAAGGCCTGCCGGGGGTCCGTGTCCACCATATACTTCTGCAGGGGGCCATATTTGCCAGTTTCCTGGCAAACCGCATAAAATACGGCATAATTATGGACATTTGCAGAGAAAGTCATCTGCACGCTCCCGCTGGGACTTCCAGCCGGGATAAGCAGTTTAAACTGCCCGCTGAAGTTGGTCCCAGTGGGGGTATAGACCGGAATCCTGGTGATATCCTTGTCGTTCATGTCGGTGATCCGGGTGCCAGCCGGGACCGCGCCGGGGTCGGCGAAGGCCACGTCTACCAGCTCGCCGTCCACCCACGTCTCGCTCTCCAAGGTGTAGACTTGCTGGAGGTAATCGGTACCGTTGACGGTGACGGGGTAGGGTTCGGTCTGGTCTGGGGTGAGGGTGATGCGGGGATTTTTGTCCACCGTCCAGCACATACCGTCCGAATAGATTTTCTTCGCCGCCGTCAGGACCCGCTGGGCCGCAGCCTGGTCCGAACAGCTGGGATTGACCTGGAGGTCCTGAATATTCCAGCCGGAAATCAGGTAGCACCAGAGGGCCATTTTAGTGGCGTAGTACGCCTCCTGGGGACTGTTCAGGCCCAGCGCGTCCAGGGTACGGTGTGGGTAGCCGCTGGCGACAGTGCCGGTGACCTTGGGGTCTGTGGCCTTGTCGTCCGCCAGATACTGGATGCTGCTCCCGGCGGGGACCTTCTGGGGCACCCCGGCGGTGTTAGGGTTGACGCAGTAGGCCGGGATCTGCTTGGTGGAGCCGTCCGGAGCCTTGTAGTTGTAGTAGGTGTAGGTCTGGGACCGGGCCTGACCGTTGATGGAGAGATAGTCCATCTTCTCGCCGCTGTGGTAGATGTCCACCTCGCCCAGGGCGTCCGGAATGTTGGCCGCCGCCAGAGCGGTGACGGGGAAGACCCCCAGCACCGTGAGAAGCGCCAGGAGCAGTGCCGCGATTCGTCGTTTCATGTTGTTCCTCCTCAAATTTGTTGCAAAAAGAAGACCGTGCGCTCTTAGAGCACACGGCCTTCGCCTTGACGCGTCAGTAGATTTGGTACTCAGTTCTCTGAAAAATCCCGTTGCGGTAGACGTCCCAGACATCCAGGTAGTAGTCCCCGGCGGGACAGCTGTCCAGAAGTTCTGTAACCCGTTCCGCCCGCCAGGGCCAGAACCCGGCTGGGCTGACGCCCTCCGGCATGGACAGGTGGATGTGGACCCAGGGGGTGCCGTCGCTGCGGCGCACCGCTTCGCCGTCCTGCCAGGTCTTGGGGTTGTCCGCCATGGCGTTGTAGAGGGTATAGAGCATCCGGCGGGTCTCGTAGAGATTGCGGACGAAGAGGTAGTCGCCGTCCTGGTCGTTGAAGCGCCGGACCTCCGCCGCCGGGAGCTGGGGCTGGTCGAACTGGGACCAATCGCAGGCCGGTTCGGGCAGGGGGCCCGCGGGCCCGGAGGCGAAGGCGTTTCGGTCGTACCGGCTGACGTCGGTGACGGCGTAGCCGGTGCCGTCGCCGCAAGGGATCACGTCCCCAGCTTTCGGGATGTACTGGGAACCGTCCTGGGGAACCATAACGTTTTTGGTGGATGCTTTCACCTCCTCCGTATAAGCCTCATTCGGGTGGATGATGACGGTGTTTCTGGCGGCGTCGTAGGTCACGCCGAAGTTTACCGCCTGTCCGATGTCCCGGAGCTTGACGTAATTGTTTCCGTTGATGGAGTATGCCTCCAGGTGGATGCACTGGCCGTCCAGGCGGAAGGTCTGGGTGCTCGGGGTCGCCATAA
>OFHO01001217.1_pt1 | contig 19695 bp, 15 predicted proteins | sample 1521531 | NCBI WGS metagenome assembly OFHO01 (sample SAMEA3504124, study PRJEB24116) | mouse gut metagenome | biome: mouse gut; feature: mouse-associated habitat; material: faeces | place: Denmark | collected 2011
GCAATGCCTGTCGCCAGCGGGCGTATCGTCAGAGTGTTACGGGTAAAACAAGTGGTCATGATGGCCACTTGCCCGAATCGTAACAAAGCATGGTTTAAGGTGTTACAGTTAGATGCAGTGGAACCAATTTCCACTACGTCTATCCGTAACGGGGACTGGCACCGCGTTACAGATAAATCATGTGGTCAAAGTTACCACTTGATTTACCTGTAACAAAAAACATTACTCGGCGTTACGGATATGTAAAGTAGGAATGTTGACTACTTTATGTACCCGTAACGGAAACAGACACAAGAGGAAAATTTTTAGGTTGGGCGGTCTGCGGACCGCCCTTTGCTGTTATACAGCGGAAAGGAATTTTATGAATATTTTGACTCACAATACACCGGTCATCATCGGCATTGACCACGGCTATGGCAACATCAAGACTGCCAACTGCTGCTTCAAAACCGGCGTGGCCTCTTTTGACAAGGAGCCAACCTTCAAGAGCAATCTGTTGGTTTATGAGGGCCGCTACTATCTGATCGGCGAGGAACACAAGGAGTTCACTGCCGACAAGATGGCGGACAGTGACTACTACATCCTGACCCTCGCAGCCATCGGTCGGGAACTGAACGTTCGCAAACAGACTTCGGCCTGTGTCCATCTGGCGGCGGGGCTGCCCCTCACCTGGGTCAGCGAGCAGAAGGACGCTTTCAAGAAGTATCTGCTTCAGCGGGACTGCGCGGACTTTAATTTTCGGGGCGCGGAGTATCATGTTGACTTTGTTGGTGCGGATATTTTTCCCCAGGGTTTTGCCGCTGTGTCTGACCATCTGCGGGACTTCCGTGGGGTGAATATGCTGGCCGACATCGGCAATGGCACGATGAATGTCATGTATATCAACGACCGCCGCCCACAGGAAAAGAAATGCTTCACCGAGAAGTATGGGACGCATCAATGTCTGCTGGCGGTTCGCGAGAATCTACTGAAACTCTATGGCTCCACTGCTGACGAGGCGATCATCGACCAAGTACTCCGCCATGGGACGGCGAGTATCAGTGACCGCTACCTGTCCGCGATTCAGACGACCGCCAGGGAGTATGTGGCGGGCATCTTTCGCCGCCTGCGGGAGCATGAGTATGACCCGGAGCTGATGAAGCTGTATGTGGTTGGCGGCGGAGGCTGTCTGATTAAGAACTTCGGAGAGTTTGACGCTGGCCGGGTGGTCATCAACGAGGACATCTGCGCCACCGCCAAGGGGTATGAATATCTGGCCCATCTCCGCGCCAGGAAGGGCGGCATGGTATGAGCGGGCGGATCGTCAGCACCAATATCCGCTTCAATTTGGAGAAGGAGGCGGACCGGACGGCCTGGGAATATCTTCAGCATAGGGATAAGAAGCAGCACCGCTCTTACAGCAGGGCGGTGATTGCCGCCGTCAACGACTATTTTGAGCGCCGGGGGCGGCTGTTCTCTGACCCGTATCTGGAAACCCGTGAGAAGGAGGACGCTTTCCTCCTGCGGGTGCTGGAAACCATCCGGGCCGGGTTCAATCAAGCTACTCCTGTCAGCACGGCGGACACGCTTCTCCGATTTTTGCAGGGGGTTCAGCCACAGGCCGCTCCCGCTGGGGAAGTTATTCAGGAGGACCAGCAGGAGGCGGATGATACAGCATTGGATTTTGTGGACAGTTTTTGATACCACAGAGGGCCGTTTTGATACCACAATGAATTGTATTAGTACCAAAAATCTAAACACCAGATACCAGATTTCTTGTATTTGCACAGGGAATTTGTGTCTGGTGCTATTTTTTGCTCTTTATGATAGCAACGTTCCAAATCCTGGTATCAAAATCGGGTTTTTCCAGTACCAAAAGGCCAATTAAGGCCAGAAAGGAGCTAATATGACGGATAACGAAAAGAAACTGATCCAGGCCCGACACCGTTTGGAAGAAGCCCAGGCCCGTGACCGGGTGAAGCAGCGCAAAGCCCGAACAAGGCGGCTAATCCAGGAGGGGGCTGTTTTGGAAAAGGCTCTGCCGCAGACGGTAAGCATGAGCTTGAACGAGTTGGAAACATATCTGCACGAACTTACAAATTAAGTACGCAAAGCAGGAGCGTCCCGGTTCGCCGGGGCGCTCCGCTTTTCCAGGCCCGAAGGGCGCACTTACTCACCACCCGCAAGCGGGCGGTGGTATGGCCTTCGGCCATCGTGCGCTCTCCGAGGGGGATGTGGCCCCTGCGGGGGCCTGCCGGGAATGACTGTGGTCATTCCCGGTGCGTATGGAACAGGCCGGTGCGCCGTCCTGCTCCATACGCCAGCAAAAACCTGCCACTGGCAGTTTTCCGCTGTTTACGGGGGACGAAGGACGAGGGACGGGAGACGAAGGACGGAGGTAATAAAAACTGGCAATTTATCATTTGGAGGCAAAGGTTATCAGCCGAGGGACGAGCCGCTCCGCTGTCGCGGCGGCGGCCTACATGAGCTGTTCCCAAATTTACAATGACTATGATGGGATACAGCATGACTACACTCGGAAGCAGGGCCTTGTCTGGCAACAAGTTTTTCTGCCGGATATGGCACCAACAGAATGGACAAACCGTGAAATCCTCTGGAACGCTGTGGAGGAAGCGGAGAAAACGAAGGACAGCCGCCTCGCCCGCGAGTTCGTGGTGGCATTGCCTGTCGAATTGGACAGGGACGAGCGGATTGCTTTGCTGACTGATTTTATCCATGCCAATTTTGTGGTGGAGGGAATGTGTGCTGATGTCTGTATTCACAATACGGACGGTCACAATCCCCACGCTCATATCATGCTGACCGTGCGGCCTTTGACCAAGGATGGCAAATGGCAGCATAAAACCGAGAAGGAATATTTGTGTATCCGCAATGGTGAGGAACGGGGCTTTACAGCGGCGGAGTTCAACACATCACAGGGCGAGGGTTGGGAGAAGCAGTATCAGTATAAGGCTGGGAAGAAAAAGGTCTATATGGCACCCTCAGCGGCTGAAGCACAGGGGTTGGAACGAGTATCCAAATATCCGAAAAGCACCAAGTACGGGCGGCAGAATCCCATCACCGCTTGCTGGAACAGCGAGGAGCAGCTCGTCCTCTGGCGGGCGGCATGGGCCGACGCAGTGAACCGCTGTCTGGAACGCTCCGGGCATGAGGAGCGCGTCGATCACCGAAGCCATGCGGAGCGCGGTTTGGATGAACAGCCTACCATTCACGAAGGGGTAGTTGCCCGTGCGTTGGAGAAGAAGGGAATCATTTCCGACCGATGCGAACTGAACCGGCAAATTAAGGCGGACAATGCCCTGCTACGGGAGTTGAAATCATTGGTCAAGAAATTGATGGACGCGGTAAAGAACTCTGTTCCAGCGATAGCAGAGGCGATGGAAACCGTTCGGCAAAAGATGATCGTTTTCCGATATCAGCTTTTGCATATTGGGACCGGAAAAAAACAGATTGCCGATACGCTCCGTGCTGTTCAGCCAGACATCAAGCGGTATGAGGATATTGTTAAGCAGCTCAAGGCTAAGATCAAGGAGCGCCGGGGGTTGCTAGAAGAAAAGAAAACGATGCCCGCAATCCAGGTGTTCCGGCATCGGGAATTGGCGCAGAAAATCGCTGGTCTGACAGAAGATATTGAGGAATTGAAAAGTGAAAAGGCTTTGCTGCTCAATCAGCTTAATTGTGCAGACGATCATGGTATAGCGGAGCTTAAGCAACGCATTACATTTATGGAAAACTCTTTGGGCAAGCTGGACCAACAGGAGATAAAGTATGCCAGTGAACTGGAGTCGGCACTGGCACAGTATACCGAGCTGCAACAGGAGGCGGCAGATATGGATGTACTAGAGCTGGATACCACCTGTCACGCCATTCGACCTGATAAGGAGCGGGAAACAGCCCAGCGCCTGCAAGCTGCCCATGGCAAGAAGTTTGATTCCGGGACACTGGCGCAGAGCCAAAAGGATGTTGCTGGGTTGCTGGATGAACCTTCGGAACCGGTATCTATTCGACAGAAACTCCAGCAGTCATATAATCAGCAGGATAAACCGCACCTTACAAAAGGATATGACCAAGAGCGGTAAATGGCAAAAACCATTCGGCACTGTGTGCGCTCTATTTCTCGGGATTGAACTTAAACAGAACATATGGTTCTATTTCTAAGACCGTAGCAATATTGAAAACCACCTCAAGCGAAATAGCTCGAACCATGTTCGGCGCTTCAATGGCCCCCATGTGTTGCCTGCTAATTCCGATGCGATCTGCAACCTGTTCCTGAGTCAATTTTTTACGCTTTCTATAGTAGGCTATGGCACACCCTAAATCCCGATATCGCTCTGAATTGTCAAAAATTACATTAATATTATTACCCATCTCCAACCACCTCTTTCTAATTTTACCGAAAGAGGTGGTTTTATTAAATTGTTTGAAAAGTAGCACTTGATATGTGAATTGAGACAATATATAATGTAAGGTACGATGTTTGACGCAGGCCAAATATCATTTGAGCGCAATCAAGGTTTCCTCTACAATCATTCTATCAATGATGGGAGGGACCAACATGAACGGAAAGACTTATGGCTATATTCGTGTATCGTCCAGAGATCAAAACGAGGATAGACAGATAATCGCTATGCGGGAATTCGGCATCCCGGATGAACTCGTGTTTATGGACAAGCAATCAGGCAAAGATTTTGAGCGGCCAGGATACAAACGGCTTATGCGGAAAATAAAGCCGACCGATACCCTTGTCATCAAAAGTATCGACCGGCTTGGCCGCAACTATGAAGAAATCCTGGCACAGTGGCGGTTCATCACAAAAGAGAAGCAGGCTGCTATTGTGGTACTGGATATGCCCTTGCTGGACACCCGGCAGGGCCGGGATTTGACCGGCACGCTAATCGCAGACATTGTCCTCCAACTTCTTTCTTATGTTGCTCAAACAGAGCGGGAATTTATCCGGCAGCGGCAGGCGGAGGGGATTGCTGCCGCAAAGGCGCGGGGCGTAAAGTTTGGCCGTAAACCGATGGAACGGCCTGCTGAATTTGAATCTGTGCGCAGAGAATGGGAGGCTGGACACATGTCAGCACGAAAAGCGGCAATCCAACTCGGCATCACGCACCGGACATTTCTCATATGGGCGACGGAAGATAATGTTGACTGATGAAAAAAGTACAGGTTAGTCACCATAGATGGAATACCTTGAAAATGCGCTAAAATTTGATTTTTTCTCCTAAATGATACCAGATTCACAGCGGGATTGCAATACTTGATATGGATATTAACCTGTACTTTTGTTGCCAAGTATGCATCCCCAAAAGGAACGGAAAACTATAGGAGGTTTTAGCTGATGGAACAGGCTGAGTATAACAAACTCATTGAGACACTAAAGGAACAAGTCGCAGCCGAGGATGTCGAGGCAATGCGGATGCTTGGTGACACGTATTATCAAGGTATATCTGGCAATGATGAAAATCTTTCCGACGCACTTCCCTACTGGCAGTTGGCCGCAAATTACGGTGACGCAATATGTGCCTGCAAAGTAGGGCTTTGCCTTTTGAAAGGTGATAATGAAACTCAAGGATTTCAGTACATCCTTAAAAGCGCAAGTGCAGGATATGCAGATGCGCAATACTGGGCCGGCCTATGCTATTTAGATGGACTTGGTATAGAGAAAGATCATTCAGCAGGGATCTCATTCTTACGGGAAGCTGCACTCAACAATCAAGCAAATGCACAGTTAACCCTTGCCCAAACTATTACACAAGATCGGGGGGACGCTCTTGAAGCAATACACTGGATGTGCTGTGCTCATCTAAACGGAAACAAAGAAGCCACTGATAGACTCAACGAGTTTATTGGAAGTATGCATGGTGTGGACATTTTTGTACAGCATCGGATAGAATACATACAGGAATATGGGATAACACCGCCTAGCCCGAATGGTACACCATCTTCTGCGAATTCCTCAAATGCAGAGGGGTGTTATATAGCAACAGCTATATATGGCTCATATGAGGCTCCAGAGGTTATGGTTCTACGTGGGTTCCGGGATGAAGTCCTTCAAAGACATTGGTGGGGTAAATTATTTATTAAAGTCTACTATTGCATAAGCCCACCTATGGCCAGAAAACTGAAAGATATGAACAAGCTTAATTATATTATCCGGCAGATGTTGGATCGAATTGTGGTTCTTCTGCGCAAAAATGTTAAATAGGCTGTGTACTGCAATGGTTTCAGCCTCACTGCAACGTTCAAAGGGGAGAAATCCAATGTACAACTTAACATCATCTCAGCAAAACATCTGGAACCTTCAAAAATATTACGAAGGGACCACAATATCCGCAATTTGCGGTGCAATCTACTTTAAAGATGAAATTGACACAGAAATTTTGAAAAAGGCAATCAACCATGTAATCGAGCACCAGAGCGGCTTACAATTGCGCTTTTATGAAGTGAACGGTAAGCCCATGCAGCAGGTAGACGAGTACCAATACGAGGAGATTCCCGTCCTGCAATTTTCGGACAAGGAGTCACTGCGCCAATATGTACTCCAATGCGCCCAAAAACTGACCAGTCTGACGGACATTCCCCTATATCATTTCGCCATCTTCCAACTAAACGGGCAAACTGGTATAGTGACTGCCTTGAGCCACTTGGTATCGGATGCATGGACACTGAGTCTGATTGCCAAGCAAATTTCGGATGCCTATTGGGAGCTGGCTCAAGGTGATCCCTGCGATAACAAGACCTGGGACTACTTGGATCATCTTCATGCCGAGGAAGAGTATTTTGCTTCAAGCCGCTATGAAAAAGATACCGACTATTGGCAGGAGAAGTATCCGAATAAGCCAGAGCCGACTACGATTAAGCTGTGTACTGCTGCGACCACGGCTATCTCGTCCAAGCGAATCACAAGCACGCTTGGCATCGAATTGACAGAGCGTATCGGGCAATTTTGTAAAGAAACAGCTATAACACCAGCAGTTCTATTTGAAACTGCGGTCATACTCTACTTGGCAAAAATCAATCCGGAAAACCGGACTGTCACAATTGGCACGCCTGTGTTAGGACGACACAATGCACGTGAAAAGAATACTGCGGGCATGTTTATATCCACAATGCCGCTCACGATTCCGGTCTCTGCGTCTGACACGGTGGAAGATCTCGTAAACCGCATCACGGACAGTCATAGAGAGATATTCCGCCACCAACGGTATCCATATAGTAGCATTCTGCGGCAGCTCCGGGAAAAGCATGATTTTGCAGGCAATCTATACGATGTAATGGTCAGCTACCAAAACGCCCAGACTGGCGTAGAAGCGGAGACGGAATGGTTCTCCAATGGATACAGCGAAACTCCCTTTGTATTACATATTGACAACCGGGATAATGGTAGCAACTATACATGGACGATTGACTATCAGACAGAGGTGTTTCGCCAGGAAACAGAGGTCTGGCTCGTTATAGATAGGCTGGAACATATTCTCCAGCAAATTCTGACCAATCACAAAATTGCAGTGGGCGAAATCAGCATTATTCCAGACGCCGAGTATCAGCGAATGATTTTTGATTTCAATGACACTGCGGCGGAATACCCGAAGGATAAGTGCATCCATGAGCTGTTCTGTGAGCAGGCCGTCCGTACCCCAGACAGTCCTGCCCTCATATTTGAAGATCAAGTTTTTACTTACCGGCAAGTAGATGAAATGTCCAACTCTCTGGCCCATACTTTGCGCGAAATAGGCGTAGGCCGGAACGACATTGTGCCGATCATTGCAAAGCGCAGTTGGCACATCGTTGTGGCGATGCTAGGCATATTCAAAGCAGGCGGAGCCTATATGCCGGTTGACCCGGACTATCCGGAAGACAGAATAAAGTATATGCTGTCTGAAGTGGCCTCTAAAGCTGTCCTGAATTACGGGTGCAGTTTGGATATAGCAGAAAACTCAATAGATCTTGGTGCTTTTGACTTTTGTAGAAACATAGCTCCTATTAGCAACACAAATGATGTAATGGATAGCTTTGGAATCATTTTTACATCAGGATCAACTGGTCGTCCCAAGGGTAGTATCCTATGCCACCAAGGTGCAGTAAACTTTGCATTTGCAAATGATGCGCTATACACAGAATGTGACTGTGTTATTGCTACAGCAATTATTACATTTGATGCATTCTTTTTGGATACAATTTGCCCGCTAATTCGAGGAATTACATGTGTTTTGGCAGATTCAAAAGAGCAATTTGAAGGGAGCTCTTTTTCTGCTCTGATACAAAATCACTGCAACGCAAATATATTTATTACTCCGACAAAGTTCCGGCGGCTGTTGGATGGATGTGTGGACAAAGCTTTTTTGCAGAATTTTAACCATATTTGTGTTGGCGGCGAAGTGTTCTCAAATGAATTATATGGGGAAATAACTCGCGGCCAGAATATGCCCGCAATCTATAATATATATGGTCCAACAGAAACCACAATGTGGGTTACTGAAAAAAGTGTTGCTCATTTGAATGGTGTCACAATCGGGAAACCACTTGCTAACACACAAATTTATATTTTAAACAATGATTGTAAGTCTCTCCCTATCGGTATTGCTGGAGAACTATGCATCTCAGGCGATGGTGTAGGCAAAGGATACCTGAACCGTCCGGAGTTAACGGCTGAAAAGTTTGTCCCCAATCCGTTTATCCCTGGAAAAACCATGTACCGTACCGGCGATCTCGCCCGCTGGCGGGCAGATGGAGAAATTGAATTTCTTGGCAGAATTGACACGCAGGTGAAAATCCGTGGCCTGCGCATTGAGCTGGGCGAAATTGAGAGCGTCATGGCGCAGTTCCCAGGCATCAGTATAGCGGTTGCAGCCGATAAGCGGGATGAAAGTGGACGTCAATATCTGGTCGGATACTACATTGCGGAAACAACCGTAGATGAAACAGTTCTGCGCCAACATCTTTCCGCAAAACTGCCCAAGTATATGGTTCCCAACTATTTTGTGCATCTGGAAAAGCTTCCCATGACGCCCAGCGGGAAAATCGACCGCAAAAATCTGCCGCTGCCCCATTTTGCGGCGCAAGCCACGGAGTATGTGCCGCCTGAGACAGAAACAGAAAAGCAACTATGCGATATATGGGCTGAGTTGCTGCATATGGAACGGGCTGGCAAGACGGACGATTTCTTCGAGTTGGGTGGGGACAGCCTGATGGCTATTTCCGTGCTGAGCAAGATCAAAACCGTATTCCAGACCGAACTTTCCATCCGCGATGTCATGGAAAATTCTGTCCTGGAACGGCTGGCGGCTGTGATCGACATCGCGGAGCGCACCGGCGCGGTCATTACGCCCGGGCACAGGGGCAAGTATATCCTTTTGCCCCAGCAGAAAGCCATCTATGCTGCCTGTCAGAAGAATCCCCAGTCCCTGGCCTACAATATGCCGGTCAAAGTACCTCTTTCGGAACAAGTAAATCGCGACAAACTGATTGGCTGCCTGGAGGAGGTTGTCAACCGCCATGATTCATTGAAAAACCGTATTATTTCTGAGGGCAGCGAAGTCTATGGATTTTATGATGAAAATGCCCGTCTGACTGTAGAAAACTATGCAAATGAGGACTACAGCGCGTTTTTGCGGCCCTTTGCGTTGGAAACCGCTCCTCTAATGCGGGTGGGATTTACAGGGGACTCCCTGCTCTTTGATATGCACCACATTATTGCGGATGGGGACTCGCTGAACATCATCCTGCGGGAAATCGTGACTCTGTACACTGGCGACACCTCGCCTATGACCGATATAACCTATGCCGACTATGCGGACTATTTCCAGCGGACGGACTTCTCCGCACATAGGGAGTATTTCAAAAATATGTTGCGCTGCGATTTTGAGCCAGTGGACCTGCCCAGGCGGAGAGACGGCAATGGAACGGGCGGAGCCTCCCTGCTGTTTCATCTGCCCGCAGATGCGGTGGACCAGGGGCGCAAATTTGCCAGGGCCAATGGCCTGACGGACACGATGCTGTTCCTTGGTGTGTATGGGATTATGCTGTCCAAATATACGGGACGTGCAGATATTCTCAGCAGCATCGTCCTGTCCAATCGGGCGCACAGTGAAATCGCCGATGTTGTAGGTATGTTCGTCAACACCTTACCAATCTACCTGCCCGTAGCAGGGGATTTGGGTGCATATTTTGGCAAGATCAAAGACCTGGTGCTGAATCTGTTCCAGTACCAGGAGCTGCCGTTCCTGGAGATTGCGGATGCAGTTGGGATGAGCGATAAAACGGTGGTCAACACATCCTTCGTTTATCAGGCAGATGGAGAAAAACGCCTGGAATTGGATGGCGAGGCGTTTACCCCGGAATGGCTGGACACGAAATCCACCAAGTTTGATCTGCTGTTCGAGGTAACTCCCGTCCATGATGGCTGCACGGTCAGAATAGAATATGATTGTTCCAAATTCAGCAGGGAATTGATGGAAAACTTGTTCTCTGCATATGAAAAGGTCCTTGCGCAGCTAACAAAGGAAACGATCTCCTGTATTTCGGTGCTCTCTGAGACGGAATACCAAAAGGCAGTCTATGATTTCAACGACACCGCCGTGGACTATCCCCGGAGCCAATGCGTGTATGAGCTTTTTGAGCGGCAGGCACGGCGTACCCCGGATAAAGCCGCACTGATATTCGCAGAGAAACGCTATACCTACCGACAACTGGACGAACTGTCCAACGGATTGGCTGTTTCCATGCGCGGCCTTGGCATCCGGCAGGGCGATATGGTGGCGGTCCTGCTCAACAGGGACGAAAAAGTGGTTCTGGCACAATTGGCCGTGCTGAAAATAGGCGCGGTGTTCATTCCTATTGACAGCCGGTATCCGGAAGAACGGATCAAGTATATCCTCTCCGAGAGCGGCGCGAAGGTCGTTATCAAGAATGCGGACAATGATCTTGCGGTTCCCCAGGCACGGAATATTGAAGATTTGAGTATAACGCCAACGGCCTCTATTGAACACCCGCCCGTTGATGCCGGGGACATCTGCTACATCATTTTCACGTCTGGAAGCACAGGAAAGCCCAAAGGATGCACCCTGACGAACCGGGGCCTTGTAAATTTCTGCCGGAACAATAATATCCTTGAAACCTGCAATAGGCTGGACCGGCAAATTTGCATCAGCGTCAACACGATCTCGTTTGATTACTTCATTGCGGAGTCGCTTCTGCCGCTGACAAATGGTTATACTGTTGTCCTTGCCAGCGAGGAGGAGAGTGTTAACCAAGAGCAGTTTGTCAGTTTGGTAGTATCTACGCAGGCAAATATCATCCAAACCACGCCCACCAGATTTAAACTATATTTTGATGAAAAGTGGGATTTGTCCTATATGCGGCAGTTTGATGTGATCGTCACTTCTGGTGAGGCTCTGCCGCTGGAACTGCTGAACACATTCCACAAAAACAGCAGTGCAAAAATCTTCAATCCTCTTGGCCCCAGCGAGTGTAGCGTATGGATTGCTGGCGGAGAACTACACTTAACTGACGGTGAAGCAGCCTCTAGTGATATCACCATCGGCAAACCCATTGCTAATACGCAGATTTATATTCTGGATCGGGATCACAATCCCCTGCCTGTTGGCGTAGCGGGTGAACTCTGCATCTCCGGGGATGGCGTTGGGAACGGATACCTGAACCGTCCGGAACTGACTGCTGAAAGATTTATACCGAATCCGTTCATCAAGGGAACCCGCATGTACTGCACCAGCGATCTTGCCCGGTGGAATGAGCGAGGAGAAATCGAATATCTTGGCCGTATTGACACACAGGTCAAAATCCGTGGACTGCGGATTGAACTGGGCGAAATCGAGAGCGTCATGAGCCAGTTCTCTGGTATTTCTCTGGCTGCCGCAGCAGATCGACGGGATGAAAGCGGCCGTCAGTATCTGGTGGGATACTACATGGCAGATGATTTTGTTGACGAACCAACTCTGCGGCAGCATCTTTCCGAGAAGCTGCCTAAGTACATGGTGCCGAATTATTTCCTGCGTCTAGAAAAGCTGCCCATGACGCCCAGTGGGAAAATTGACCGCAAAAACCTGCCATCACCTGATTTTGCAGCACACATAGAGGAATATGTATCGCCGCGTAATGACGAGGAGCGAATTCTCTGTGGGATAATCGGTGAGATTTTACATTATGAGCAGGTGGGTATTCAAGATGATTTCTTTGAGTTAGGCGGTGACAGCTTGAAGGCCATTGAATTTGTCACCAAAGCCCATGGCGAGGGAATCTACTTCGCTTTGCAGAATGTATTTGATTATCCTACGGTGGAGGCTTTGTGCGGCTATTTGCAAGACAAGCCAGAGAAAGGCGGTATTCTCTCGCCGAAACAGTTCGAAAAAAATGCGCCCATATTGGAGCGGAATGTATGGGATGCAGAATTTACACCTGAGCGGCACAATCTAGGAACCGTTCTTCTGACTGGTGGGACAGGCTTTCTGGGCGCACATATCCTTGATGCTCTGATGAAACACGGTGTTCAGAAAATTTACTGTCTGGTTCGCGGCAGCGAAGAACGGCTGGCCCAGCGTCTGCAATATTACTTTGGAGATCAATATACAAACGATATTGGGAAAATGATTATCCCTATTGTCGGGGATTTGGAATCCGAGGCCGTTGGAAGCGTTCTGCCGGAGCAAGTGGATTATGTCATCCATGCCGCAGCTTCAGTCAAGCATTATGGTTCTTGGCAATACTTCAAGCGGGCAAATGTTGACTCAACTGAACATATCGTTTCCTATGCACTAAGGATTAACGCAAAGCTGGTCTATATCTCAACCACAAGCGTATCCGGCAACAGCATGGCCGACCAGTTTGACGGGTATGTTTCTGAGGATGAAAAGCACTTCTACGAAAGTTCGCTCTACATCGGACAGCCTCTGGATAACGTGTACGCCAGAAGTAAGTTTGAGGCGGAAACACTTGTCCTGGATGCCATGCGCGGGGGACTGCGGGCCAACATTATTCGTATGGGCAACCTGACAAACCGCGCATCTGATTTGAAATTCCAGCCAAACTACACGGAAAACGCCTTTTTGAAGCGAATCAAAGCGGTTCTGGATTTGGGCTGCCTACCGGATTACTTGACATCAATTTATGCGGAGTTTACGCCTGTAGATGCTGCTGCGGAGGCTATCGCAAAGATTGTGGAGCATATGAACGACAGATATACTGTCTTCCATGTGAATTCCAATCAGAACCTATATTTTGATAAAATGCTGGAGTATTTGGAACGAGCGGGACGTCCGTTAGAAATCCTGTCCAACGTAGAATTTGCCGAGTGCATTCGGGGTACGATCAATTCCTCGCAGAAATATATCTTTGAAGCGCTGTCCAACGATTTGAACCAGGACGATCTGCTGCAATACGATTCCAATATCCGCATTGAAAATAGCTTCACCGTGCAATATCTCCGCAGTATCGGTTTTGAATGGCCAGAAATTGATTATACGTATGTAAAAGGCTATCTGGACTATTTTGAGCAGCTCGGCTATTGGGAAGGGGCGGAACATGGTAAAGAATAGGGACTATCCTCTTTATGAGCGGGAGGAATATGAGAGCTTCAATCAAATGGTGTGCCGGAAAGCGCAAAAGTGTGGAGATGAACTTGCTTTTCAGTATATGCGCGGCAAAACAATCCATAACGTAACTTACCAGCAATATTTTAACGATATACTGATTACTGGCAAATATCTCTCAGCGTATTGCAGCGAGGGGAGCCACATCGCAATTTTGGGTCAAAACTCCTATCAGTGGTTGGTTGCCTTTATGGCAATTGTCACGAGTGGAAATGTGGCTGTGCCACTGGATAAAGAACTGGATGCTGCCGGCATACAAGATTTGTTGCTGCGCAGTCATTCTACAATCTGTGTCTACTCTGATTCGTACAGCGATATCGCGCAGGAATTAGCGGAACATAGCACAGTGAAATTTCTTTCCATGCGCTCTCTGGAACAGGTGCAAAAATCTATGAATGCGGACTTCACTATGCTGAAAAAGTGGAGTGGTGTCAGCACCAGCGATTTGGCCGCACTGTTCTTCACTTCCGGCACTAGCGGCAAGAGCAAGGGCGTGATGCTGAGTCAGGAAAACATGATAGCTGATATCAACTTTGCCTGTAAAAACTTCTTTCTGAGCGGAGATACACTGGCGGTTTTGCCATTTTACCACGCCTTTGGATTGCTGACTTCGGTGTTCGCTCCTTTCAATTACGAGCATACGGTATTCATCAATTCCAACTTGAAAAATGTAAAACGGGATATGTTGCAGGCCAGACCGCAAATGATGATGCTGGTACCGCTATTCGTGGAAACCTTCTACAAAACCATTTGGCAGACAGCAAAGAAGCAGGGGGCAGAAAGAAAACTGCGCCTTGGGATCACCATCAGTAATTTCTTGCTTCGACTGGGTATTGATATCCGGAAAATGCTGTTCCGATCTGTGCTGTCTGCCTTTGGCGGCAAGCTGGAATATATCATCTGCGGGGGTGCGCCGCTCCAGGAGAAATATGTTCAAGAGTTTCGGTCGATGGGCATTGAGGTTCTGAATGGGTATGGCATTACCGAATGCTCCCCGGTTGTAGCCACCAACCGCAACCTTTACCATCGGGACGGCAGCGTGGGGCAAATTCTGAAAGGATGTCGGGTTCGGATTCAAAATGGTGAGATTCAAGTTCAGGGGAAAAATGTTATGCTGGGCTACTATCAGGACGAGGCAGCTACACAGGATGCGTTTGAGGGAAATTGGTTCCGAACCGGGGATCTGGGGCATATTGACGCAGATGGATTTCTCTTTGTAACTGGGCGGGCAAAGAACCTGATTATACTTTCGAATGGTGAGAATGTTTCGCCAGAGGAATTGGAGAATCTACTGCTGGATTATGAACTTGTAAAGGAAGTTTTGGTCTATGCCGAAAATGAGGCTATCACAGCAGAGATTTTTCCAAACTTGGAAGCACCATCTGAGGATATGCAGAAACAGCTTCAAGATATTATAGATGTCTGCAACCAAAAACTTCCTGCATACAAACGAGTCCAACAGCTGAAGATTCGCCAATCAGAGTTCCCCAAAACAACGACACAGAAAATCAAACGATAGGAGAGATTCTAAAATGCTGGAAAAAGTCAAGGAAATTCTGCTGGATTATACCGAGGTTCCCGTTGGCGAGATTACACTAAAGACTGATTTGGTAAATGATCTGGATTTCAATTCGTTGGATGTGGTGAATATTGTGGTAGCCTTTGAGGACGAATTTGAAATTGAGATTCCAGATAAGGCAATCAGAGATCTGACAACTGTAGAGGATATTGTAAAATATCTTGAGGCACATGCATAAGCTATACCTATTTGATGAATATGAGCACCTATCTGAAGAATTTATTCTTCATGCTCTGCAATTTCTTCCGGAGAATCGCCGTATCCGTGCAATGAGGTACCGACGAACGATTGACAGATGGAATTGTGTGATCACTTATTTAATGCTCCAGTATGGTCTGAGGGAGTATTTCGGCATTACTCCTTTTGAAATTGCATTTGGAAAGTATGGAAAACCCTATCTTTCCCAATTTCCCGATGTGCATTTTAATATCAGTCATTGTGATACCGGGTGCGCTGTTGTTGTGGCAGATTGCTCTGTTGGAGTGGACATTCAGGATATCAGACCTTTTTCTTGGAAGGTGGCAAAGCGGGTATGCTGTGAACGGGAACTGATAGAACTTGAGGACAGTGCAGATCGGGACAAGCTGTTTACTATGATGTGGACCATGAAAGAGTGCTATGGAAAAGTTGCAGGTACTGGGATTTTAAATAAGATGAAAGGATTTGATACAACAAAAATAGATACGGGTATTTTTCATCTCTATAGCACACAAGGTCATGAAATATCCAAATTATTATGTGTCATTTCAAAAGCCATTACTGGCAATTTAAAAATCTATGGATTGATTATGTAATACTGTCATAGGTTTTGTTTTAAAGCCATAGTAGCAGGTGAAGCTATAGAGCTAATCTGCAAGGGGGTGCAAAATGCTTTTTGAAATATTATTTGACATCATTAGAGCATTGCTCGGACCACTTCTTTCGCTTATCGGAATTATTGCTATACCTATTACTATTATTGGCTTGGTCTGCTTCTTTTTGCGGATTTTATTGGAATATGCTTCATTTAAATCATGTCAAAAAAGAACGGTATGAGGATAGATATAAAAATCCTACACGCCCTGATGCGTATAGACCATGTGGCAGTATGCTGAGATGCTCAAATTGTGATCAAAGCATCCGCTCGGACAAAGAAGGTTCCGATTGGTATTGCCAAAGACATCAAATAGAAGTACATGGTCACTACGTATGCAATAACTACCATTCTACGATACTTGACCCATAAGTAGAGATTGCTTTTTGAAACGTAGAATCCAACAACAATTTGCAATGTAAGGTGAATCGTATGGACGAGAGAAAAATGAATGATCAGATTCGGAAAGCCCCAATAAGTTTTAAGTCCTTGATGGAGTGCCATCCTGACAATAGGAAAAATTTCGATTGCCTAATTCATTTAATGCGCAAAAATGTAGTCGTACCCTTTGTTGGCGCTGGCTTCTCCGCCAACTATGGATATCCTACATGGATGGCATTTTTGCAAGAGCAGGCTACAGCCTACAACGTTGAAGGCGTAGAGGCCGCTATAAAATCAAAAGAATACGAAAAAGCGGCCAGCATCCTAAAAATCAAACTTGGTGACGGCCTGAAGAGTGTGCTTATAAATACCTTCGGAGAATACTTCTACAAGAATTCAAATGCATCCCCTGAATTAGAAGAGCTTACGAAAATATTTAGCAATTTAATATTGACCACCAACTTCGATATAGTAATTGAAATGTTGTACGCTAAAGTAAATGGTGAGCGCATTAAAACAGTGACACCAAATTCTTTAACAGATGTTACGCTAATCCATAAACGAATTGCCTGCGGTGATTCAACCTTAATTAAGCTACATGGAGATGTAGATTTAAGAGAGTTTGTATTTACAGAAGATGAATATAACAAAACATACGGTGAGTATTCATTAGATACTAAGCTTCCCCTCCCCGCCTTTTTACACGATGTACTTTTGTCGAAAACTATCCTTTTTTTAGGGTGTAGCTTAGAGGATGACAGAACGCTTCGCGTGATTGAGCAGGCACAGATTGAAGGCAGCCTTTCATTTGCGCTGGTAGAGCTTCCTGAGTGTACTGTAAACAATACTGATCCATGGCATCCAAAGCTTTGCAATAGCGCAGATGAGAATAAAATAGAATTTCAAGTATTTACAGAAAGAAAATCGTTTTTCAATGCTCATAACATCATTCCAATATGGTATCCACACGGAGAACATGCTGCATTGAAATGTTTTTTAAAGGCAATCTCCCATCAGACTAATTCAGAGTACAATTTTAGTACCACTGTAATCCGAGGGCGGTTAAATGATTTGCTTGCGAACGGAGAAGTATTAAACAAGGCCAAGGATATTGAGCAGGCATTTCAGTGCTATGCTAATGCTGCCGAGATAATCAAAAAGAATCCCGATGTATTTGAACCCGAAAAAAGACTGGGTGAGTTGCGAAAGATAAGATCATTCTACGAGTCAAATGGATATATATTTGAGAGTGGAGAAATTATAAAGCAGATTTTGGTGTTGACTGAGCAAATATACTCACCCGAAAGCATTGAGCTTGCAAGGTGCTATCATGAAATCGGGTATACATATGAGAGATATTTGTATTACAAACTAATGCTCAGGGCGATGCTGAGGAGTCGTGAAATATTAGAAAAATCTGAAAATATTCCTGGAAAGCACACTGACTTTCTCAATGCTGCAGCAGGTATTTATATCAGCTTAGGGTATGCATATTTAGAGAATAATGATCACGACAAAGCGAAGATTTGGTATCAAAAAGCAGACGAGTTGCGCCGGCATCATGAGCACGAATTGCATAAGTCGCAAAAGGCTTTCTTATATAATGGCCTGCACCGCTATTATTATATCATACTGAAAGATAGCAAAGAAGCTCTTGATATGTTGAATGTTGCACTGACCTTAAGAAAAGAGTTAAATGAGGAGAGAGACTTCAATGATGTTGCGACTCGAGTTATACCTGTCCACATAATTAATACACATTCAAATAAGATACATATTTACTTAGAAGAAGGGCAAACGGATGAAGCAGAGGAAGAGTTTAATGCCTTTCAAGACGAGCGTAGTGCTTTAGTAGGTCGAAAGGATTTGCATGACTCTGAGCGCCGCATTTTGTCTGATCACGGAGATGTTTTGACAGCTTGTGGCAATCATCAGGGTGCATATATAGAGTATCAGAAGGCTCTGCAACACAGGAAATATCTGCATTTCGCAGATGACATTTTTACCGCTGATCTATACTGGAAAATCGGGAATAGTTTGAAGCATATCGCAGGTTCTGGTAATGCAGAAAGGGCGCTAGAATATCTCATACAGTCCCATACCATTTATAGACAAATATTGGGTGCTAACAATAAAAATGTGCAGGAAATGTGGAAAGATATTTTATCGCTAGGGAAAATGCTAGGATACACTGAAGATGTTATATCGAAACGGCATGCCGCACAGCTAGAATTTCTGGAATACCGGCATGACAAACGTATGGATAAGCGTGAAACCGAGCTAATTGATTTCTATAAACTTTAGCAAACAATTTTCTGCGCAATGTGGAATTTGTATAAAATTATTTGTCGTTTGTTGGCTGAATTTGTTCAACCACACATTAATTCTTTCCTCGAAGAAACATCCAAAGAATCCTCCGTCCAATAATCTAGCCAGCCGCGACTCGGCTGGCTAGATTATTTTAAGGTGAATTTCCCCTTGACAAATCACTTCTCTTTGGCAAATGGAAAGCCCGCCCCACCTCCAAGATTTCCTCCGAAAAACTGGTTCTAATTGCAGACTATCTAAATTGTTCCATCGACTATCTGGTAGGCCGTACTGACCGCCCAGAGATAAACCGCTGACCCTCTTGCCAAATGTGCAGAATTATGCTATAATTTTGCACATTGAAAGGAGGGCTGTATATGCCACAGATCAGACCGATCACAGACCTGCGGAACACCACCGAGATATCCGAGCTGTGCCACGCGAAGAATGAGCCGATCTTCATCACGAAGAACGGCTATGGCGACCTTGTGATCATGAGTATGGAGACCTACGAAGCCCTGACCTCCCCCGTTCCAGCGCCCCAACCCTCTGGCAATGCGGAGGGACTGCGCTTTTTAACCGAAAAGCCTCCCGTATGGGCGGGAATGTTAGCGGACATATTGGAGCAGCACGCCATTCCCTATGTAAAGGAGAGCACTTTAGGCGCTGGTCTTGCCATCAAAACAGGCTCCATGTCAGAATTGATCCGTTTCTACGTCCCCTCCCCCCATCTCCCCGCCGCGCAAGAGCTAGTCGAAGAACTTTTCTCCCAAAACACCCCCAACTGACCCCCCGCACCCCAAAACGCCAGACCCGCGTGCCGAGTGCCGCGAGGCAACCAGCACTTCCGATAGGACTGTGCGCAGAAGTAAGCACCGGCATCGGCCCCAAGCACCGACGATAGACCGAAAATCTAAAGGTCGTAGCGTAAATAATCACCCCCGTAATGAAGGAGGATTCTTAAG
>OFHO01001221.1_pt1 | contig 19651 bp, 19 predicted proteins | sample 1521531 | NCBI WGS metagenome assembly OFHO01 (sample SAMEA3504124, study PRJEB24116) | mouse gut metagenome | biome: mouse gut; feature: mouse-associated habitat; material: faeces | place: Denmark | collected 2011
CTATGTTGGAGATGCGGCCCGACCTCTTCTGCGCATCGGCCCATTTTTCGAATCCCAAGGAGCTCAGGCGATCCCACGCCGTCGCGCTCGTCACGTTGTGGACAAGATAGTAATCTATATGGTCGGTGCGCAGCCTCTCAAGGGAGCGCTCCAGATACGTATCGAAATCGCCTGACGCCTCGCATCGCGCTATCGGCAGCTTGGTGGCGATATAGACCCTCTCCCTCAGGCCGGGGTTGCGAGCGAATATCTCGCCCAGAGCAGCCTCGTTCCCGTTGTACAGATAAGCCGTGTCGAGGTAGTTGATGCCGCGCTCGACGGCTTCCACGATGAGCCGCTCAGACGCGTCAATATCGATGCGCCCTCCAGAAGAAGGGAACCTCATGCAACCGAAGCCGAGCGCCGACAACTCGTTGCCATTCTTGGGATCGGTCCTGAATTGCATCGCGAGCACTCCTTGCGTAAAATTAGTTGCACAATGCAATTAACTATAAGTTGCGGTGTGCAACTTGTCAAGGAGGCGGCAGAGCTACGGTGATCGAAGAAGACCGGACGTACCAACGCGCGCGGACGCGTGAGCAGAAGAGCCAAAGGCTCGATGGCATCCTGGATGCCACGCGATCGATACTGGATGAAGGCTCGTACCACGATGTCACCTTGAGCGCCATAGCCGAAAGGGTCGGGTGCTCGCGCGCCAATCTCTCGCACTATGTCGGTTCTAAAGAGGAGATACTCCTGCTCCTGTACATCCGGTCATTGCGGGAGATCTTGGAAGCTATGAAAGAGATCGATCCCGGTTCTTTGGACGCGTCCTCCCTCGAAGGCCTTAAGGCTGCTTCGGCCGTTCTGGCGGCAATGCTCGCCTCGCACAGGGACTTCGGAAGACTCGGGGCGCTTTTGACGAGCATCATAGAGACCAATGTGCGCCTGGAATGCCTCGTCGAATGCAAGCGAGAGATCATCGGAATGATGGCAGATGGATCGAGTCTGCTCGTTGAACGCGGCCTCTTCGACGAGCTGGCTGACTCCACCAGGTTTCTCATGGACCTGTCGGACTATGTCGCTGGGCTCTACCCTGCGACCCACCCGCTCCCCATTCAGCGAGCCGCCTGCAAGGAGACGGGGTATCCGATCCTGTCGTATGAGGAGTCGTTGCGTGACTTTCTGACCGTTCAGCTTGTCGGCTATAAAGTGTTGAAGGAGAAGCGGGACGACTCGTGACCCCGCAGGCGGAAGGCCCGCCGACCCGAAGGCCGACGGGCTTGCGAGCTGCTATGCGGCAACCTGCTGGCCGCGCGGCTTGATGCGCGCCGTGTCGCCGTGGATGTAGTTGTTGCAGTTCCACGAGAAGTCGCCGTCGTGGTCGCACTTGGCGACGTATGGCAGGTCAGGGTACGTGACCTCCCTCCTGCCGTTCGGGGCATCGACCTCGACCGCGATGCGATTACCGCTCGGCTGTCCGAAGCCGACGACCGGGAAGACTTCCCACTTGCCGCGAATACTGTCGAACATCCACACCTCATCGCCAACCTCAAGCTCGCTTGCGGGCACGTCCACCGAGTTTAGGAACTCGCCGAGACGAAGCTCTTCGGGCATGGACGCGTCGAAGCTGCGGAGCATATCGTCGAACTTGTGCCAGTCGTGCTCCTCGGCGGGCTCGAACGCGCGCATCCCGACAGCGTTCCAGTCCTCGTCGTACTCGATCCGCAGATGCTCGGAGATCCGCCAGCCGTCGATGACGTAGACGCCGTTGTCGCCGGGGTCCATCTGGCGGTCGGTGGTGTAGGGGTCGATGCCGAGGGACGTGCTTCCCCCGAAGAAGTTTCCCATGACCTGGCACATGCGCGCCCAGCCATACGCGTCTTGGCTCGGCGGCCGGTAGCCCTGCAGCTCGCAGTACTTGAGAAGCGGCTCCACGGTGTCGCGCCCTCCGTTCCAGTGAAGGTAGAGCCCGACCTTGCGCTCGGGCGTGGTGATGACTGCGCAGTTTCCCATGATGACCTCCTGGTGTTCGCGGCGCCCATGGGCTGCGCCTATCGGTGGCGGGCTGACAGACGGATGCGGAGGACTTCCAGGTCGCGCGACCACGGCTCGTAGCCGCGCTTGGGGACGCGCTCCGGGAGGCCGGGCACGCAGGCCGGGATGGTGCGCATCAGGATGAACTGGTCGAGGGCCTTAGCCTTCGGCTCCTTGAAGCCCTCCCAGGCGTCGTCGGGCTCGTCGTCGCAGTAGAAGGTGACGTCCGCCCCCTCGCCCCAGGGCTGGGGCCTCACGACGGCCACGAGACCGGGGCGCCCGCAGTCGCCGCTGCATCGGAGACGGGCACGCCCAGCGAGAGCATGGTCTGGATGCCGCGCCCGCGCTCGGCCTCGGTCAGCTCGCGGCGGTGGTTGTTCTCCGCGTTGAGGATCTGCGCTTCCTGGCGAACCTCATTGACAAGGCGACCTGAGGCTGGCATTATAATCGCAGATTCAAAAACCTTCGGGTTTTGCATGGGCCGGTCCCACTGGGACTGGCTCTAGTTTTATCTAGGCCCGTTCCAAGACCGCATCGAGATCGCTCGCGCAGGCTTCCACGATGCAGCGGACGGCGGAAAGCTCGGAGGCAGTTATCTGCTCGCTGTCGGCCTTGTCTTCGAGCATCGCCAGGGGCGATGCCGCCCCTTCCAGCCTCTCGGACGACTGGACCGCGGCGTTGACCATCTCTTTGGTTGGGGAGCAACCTTCTTCGGGGCGTATCCTGTATAGCGGCCGAGCGTGTACGACGGGCTCTCGTGCCTCATGAGCACCGAGGCAGCAGGCCTCGCAGCCGGATTAACACCTGGAAAGCTGCATTACAGTTTTGAAGCCGCCTTCGACGGGAGCTGAGAAGGAGAGATTTCCCTGGTGCGCCCTTATCACCCGTGACGCGATTTGCAAGCCGAGCCCGTGGCGAAGGTCGAGGTTTTCGTCGGTGCTGCTCGCGTGTTCCTGAGATTTAAGGAGGGCGAGCAGGCCTTCTCCGGCCGCCCCCGCCCCGTCATCTTCAATGGTGATGAGCACATGCTCATCGGTCGCATTCAGCCCTATGCGTATGCGGCAGCCTTGCGGGTTGTGCGTGACGCTGTTCTGCAGGATATTCCCTATCGCCCGCCCGAGCAGGCGCTCATCGCACTCAACGGCCGCCTTCTCGGCCTCCTGTTCGATTTCCATCTCATAGGAATACCTCGTTTCCGGGCATGCGTTGATCGCATCTGCCACCGCCTTGCGGACGATTTTCGAGGGCTTCGCTTTCGCCTTATGCAAGGGCTGCATGTCGTACTCCAGCTGGGAGGCAAGATTCAGGTCGTTGATCAGGTTGCTGATCTTGGCGCTCTGCGCGCTGATAAGGGCAGCGCGGCCAGACGCATCCGATGGGGCAGAGGGGTCGCTGGCGATGCGCTCCGCATTTCCCATGATGAGGGTGAGCGGGGTGCGGATGTCATGGGATATGCCGGCAATCCAGTTCGCTCGCGCCTCATTCTGCTTGGCGATGAGGTCGGACGCGCGAGTCACGCTCTCCGAAAGGTTCGCAAGCGTCCCCTTCGGCAGGGAATGCGTCGCCTTGCCCGTTCCCAGTGCCTCGATGGCATCCTCGATGGGCTCCAATCCAGACAGAGTGCGCCTCTTTGAGAGCCAATAGGCTAGAAAGAGGCAGCCGACATCGAGGAGCGCCATCACCACGAGGAAAGACGGGAGAGCTTGCACCGCCCGCATGGGGATATAGTTGCCCGTGATCTTCATGTAGCTGTCCTTGGGATAGCCCAAGACCAGCAGGCCGGCGTCAGTGACGCGCGTGAAAACAGGATAGTCGGAGATATATCCCTTCGAGAAGCGCGCGACGTCCTGCAGAGTGTAGTGGAGGGGAACGCCCTCGGGGGCGTCAACTGACCACGAGCAGTCCCCATCCGGCTTTATGAACAGCGCCCATAGGCCGTTTTCCCGTAGCTTGCTCCTCGCCTCCGGAGACGCCTCCGATGCGCTTGTTGTGTCCTCAATGGCATGAAGCATGGCCGCGGGCGAGGCGTCTCCGGCCTCATGGGCGACTGCTCCGGAGAAGAAGATGCCGAACGCCGCCGCATTGAACGCCAGCAAAGCGACCATCAGGGCGGCGAAGAACGCGAGATTTCTCGCGATATAGGGGCGTAGGGACTTCACGGCATCACCTGCAAACCATCAGCTTGTACCCGAGCCCCTTGCAGGTGATGAGCGACACAGGATGCGAGGGATCGCGCTCGATCTTCTCCCGCACGCGCCTGATGTGGGCATTGAGGGGGTTCTCGTACCCGAATGCGTCCCCGCCCCACAAGGCATTGCAAATGGCGTCGGTTGTGACCACCTTGCCCTGATTGCGGGAAAGGATCTCCAGCAGCGCGAACTCCTTTGCCGTGAGCGAGACCGGGCCGTCTTCGCGCACGGCTTCGGCCCTGTCGAAATCGATCACGCAATAATCAAGTTGGACCTTTGGCTCAACCGCGGGGTATGACCTCCTGAGTACTGCATAGACGCGCAGCAAGAGCTCCTGGGGAAGGAATGGCTTGGGAATGTAGTCGTCGGCTCCCAGGCCCAGGCCCGATATCCTGTCGATGGGCTCGTCTTTCGCCGTGAGGAATATCACGGGGATGTCGGACGACTTGCGCACCTGCCGCATGAGCGAGAACCCGTCGCCATCGGGAAGCACCACGTCTAAGATTGCCAGCTCCGGATTAACTTCATCGAAGCGCTCAAGCGCGTCCTTTGCATTTGCTGCGGTGAATATCTCCCCGAACCCCGCGTCGGTCAGGATATCTGACACGAGGGCAAGAAGCTCCGGCTCGTCGTCCACGAGCAAGATCCTTTTGCTGTGCAAGAGAGCGTAATCCACGAGGTGCCTTTCTCAAACCTATCCACTGTACAGAATACAGTCCCGCGCCTGGGCCGCACGCGAAAGTAAGGAAAAAATCAGGTGCGCAATCGAGGAATGTCAGGCGGGGCGAATACCTTGATCTCCGTCGAAAGGAGCAACGATGAAACATGCGCAACCAGGGCTTGCGAGGCGCCATCCTCTCATCATCGAGACCCGTAATCTGACGAAGCGCTACAAGGATTTCGTCGCCGTCAACGATGTCTCAATGCATGTGCGGAAGGGGAGCATCTACGGGTTCCTCGGGCCCAACGGAGCGGGAAAGTCAACGACCATGAAGATGCTGCTCGGCCTCACGGCGCCCACATCGGGCGCCTTCGAGATCGATGGCATGCGCTTTCCGGACAGCCGGGTGGCGATCCTCAAGGAGGTCGGCTCCTTCATCGAGTCCCCCTCTTACTACGCCAACCTCACCGGAAGGGAGAACCTCGATATCATCCGGAGGATACTGGGCCTGCCTGCGAGCTCCGTGGACGAGGCCCTGGAACTCGTGGGCCTGTCGGAGTTCGGCGGCCGCCTCACGAAGAAGTACTCGCTTGGCATGAAGCAGCGCCTGGGGCTTGCCGAGGCCCTTCTTGGAAGGCCTCCGATCCTCATCCTCGATGAGCCGACGAACGGCCTGGACCCTGCCGGAATACACGAGATCAGAAACCTCGTCAAATCGCTGCCGAAGGCCTTCGACTGCACGGTGCTCGTCTCTTCCCACATGCTGTCGGAGATCGAGCTTGTGGCTGACGATATCGGCATCTTGAACCATGGGACGATGCTCTACGAGGGAAGCCTCGACAACCTGCGCGCCCAGGCGCTTGCCTCGGGCTACGCCGCCGAGAACCTGGAAGAGCTGTTCTTGGCGATGATAGAGCAGGACAACCTCTTGCGGAAGCAGAGGGCCGTCCTATGAGCGCGCTGTCGATCGAGCTGCGCAAAGAGCGCAGGACGGGCATCGTTTTCGTGCTCTTGGCGATTGGCGTCTTGGGAGCCCTTTACGCATGCGCGAACTTCCTCGTCCGCGGAGAGGTGCTGCTCGGCATGCCGCTCGACCCGATGGACATCCTGCTCACGCAGCTCTACGGGATGATCGTCGTCATCAACATGTTCGGGGTCATCGTGGCGGCGTGCATGATCTACGGCATGGAGTTCAGGGGCGATGCCATCAAGAAAATGCTCGTGATGCCCATGAAGATGCCTTCGATGTACGTGAGCAAGTTCCTCGTTCTCGCTGTTGGGCTGCTCATCGCGGTCGCGATGCAGAACGGGGCGCTCGCCCTGATCGGAGCGAGCAGCCTGCCCGAAGGGGCGTACGATCCCGGCGCTGTGATCGCCTTCGCCGGCTACTCGCTCATCACCAGCATGCCCGTTCTCACCCTCATGCTGCTCGCGTCGTCGCGCATCGAGAACATGTGGATACCCCTCGGCATAGGCGTGGCGGGCTTCTTGAGCGCCATGGCGCTCGCCAGCGTCGACTCGCCCCTCGTCTTAGCCCACCCCTTCATCCTGATGCTGAAGCCGGCGATCGCCATGAGCGCCCAGCCGGACTTCCTGGCCATCGCGGTTTCGGCGGCGCAGACGGTCATCCTCCTTGCAGCCGGGCTCTGGCTTTCCGGCCGCGGGCGCTACGAGTAGGAGGCAGTCATGGGATTTACAAGCCTTATCGGAATCGAGTTCATGAAGGTGCGCAGGTCGAAGATCGTCCCGCTTATCTTCATTGCGCCCATCCTCGTGGTCGTATCGGGGGTGGCGAACTTGAGCCGCTACTTCACCCCCGAGTACACAAACGCATGGCCCGCGATGTTCGTCCAGAGCGCGCTTGTGTACGCGTATTACCTGCTCCCGCTCAGCATGATCGTCGTGTGCGTGATGATTGCGGGCAGGGAGACGTCGCACAACGGCATCCTGAAGATGCTCGCGCTTCCCGTCAGCCGCCACAAACTCTCCCTGGCGAAGTTCGTGGTCGTTGCGTTCTTCCTTCTCATGGAGATCGCCGTGTTCTTCGCGGTCTTCGTGATCGTCGGGCTCATCGCCACCCAGATGATGGGGGTGCAGGAGACATTGCCCATCGGCTACCTGCTGAAGTCCTGCGCGGGCCTTTTCCTGACCATGCTGCCCGCCGTTGCCGCCATGTGGGCGATAACGGTGGTCTTCGAGAAGCCCCTCATCACCGTCGGGCTCAACCTGCTTCTCGTCATCCCGGGCGTTCTCGTCGCGAACACCCCCGCCTGGATAGCTTATCCGTACTGCTATAGCGGCTACCTCGTCTCGTGCTCGCTCCATGACTTCACGGCCGGAATGGCATCGACCGCGTTCCAGCCGTTCCCGTTCGCCCTCTTCGCGGCGCTGCTCTTCGCGGCGTTCCTCTCATTGTCGGTGCTTCGATTCGGAAAAAAGGAAATGAGGTAAGAAATGAACACGAAGATCGTCTCACCCTTGGGGCGCAAGAGAGGGCAGGCAGCGCACGTTGGGCCAGTTGCGCATAGGAGAAAACCGCTCGTCATAACTCAACTGGAACCGTTCGGCCATCCGATTTCAGAGTGACGGAGAGCTCGCCGCCTTCATAATCGACCGACAGGGCAGGTCCTTCCAACACCACCACGGCATCGGAGCCGTCTTTGGCGCAGGTGCAGACTGCATCGCCGTCCAGGCGGTTGACGAAGCAAAGGCCGTCCTCGGTGAGACAGAAGCTGCGGGCGACGATGTTTCCCACGGGAGCAACTTCCCGGGTTTGGGTGTCGTAGGCCTGAAGGCGCGAATCCTCGTCTACAAAGTAAATGGCGCGACCGTCGAAGGCTATGTTGCCGCTGGCGGGGATGGCGAGCGTCTGCACCGACCGCGTGCCCCGGTCCACCTCGACGATCTTATCGTTCACCACGAAAAAGAAACTGCGGTCGTTCAGGAAAAAACTGCGGCAATCCGGAAGAAACGCCCAGGTATCGCCGACCGTGTAGTCGATTCCCAGCAGGGAGCGGTCGCTGTCGGCGATCTGCTCGAAAATCACGTGGCGCTCCAGCGTGTCCGCATTAAGGCGCACGATGCTGAACTGGGTGAACGTGCTGTTGTAATTGCCAACCCGGTCGATGTATTGTTGGGTTCGCGAAGTAAGGTAGTAAATGCAAGAGCCGGCCACATAGGCGCCCGTCACGGACTCCCCGTCCGAAAAAGCGCCGAAAAGCGGCGATGTTTCCACGGCCATCGTTGCGGCACCTTCGCGTTCTAAGGTGTAGGTTCGGGTTTCGTCGTCGAGCGCCACGGCAAAACCGTCGCCTGCCACGCTTTGGGCGGCAGAGTTGTAGACCACGGTCTCAGCGGCCTCGGAAGAGCATCCGGTTACGGGCAGCAGAAGGGCGACGGCAAGCAGAAGGGCGGCCGCGGGCTTTGCCTTGCTGCCGAAGCGGGGCCTTCTCTCCAAGAGCCAGCAGTTCGTGCTGCGCCGCACCGTTCCGTACAGCGCGAGCATCGTAAGCGCCGCCGAAATTCCCGCCACCAGCGCGAATTCCCACGGGGACACTTCGGCAAACACGGCGATTGCCTCCCCTCCGTCGCCCTGAGCAAAGCGGCCGCCCTCCAAGAATCCCGTGGCCAGCAAGAACGGCAGGGGAAGGGGCAGGCGGAAGATGAATTGCTCCGGCAGTCCGATGAGGGGGATGAGGGTGGCAGCGGCGCCGATAAGAGCCGTCAGTGCGTACTTCCTCACTATAACCGAGGCGAAGAGGAGCAAGGCCGCGAGCATCACCGCGCCGAAGCAGCGGAGGGCGGCGGCCGCTACGAACGCCTCTGCAAGGGAGAGGCTCTTCTCGCTGGTGCCGAAAAGCGGAACGCTCTGGAGGGGATAGTCCCCGTGGGGCAGCCCGTATTTCACCGCGAAGAACGTGAGCTGGAGAAGGGAGAGCGCGACACAAAGGGCAACGGCGGAACCGATGACGATGAGCACCTTGCACCGGGCGCTTGCGCGGCCCTCGGGGGTCGTACGCAAAAGCGCGTCCATCTGGCAGGCGTATTCCGAGCAGAAAGCTGCGGCGGCCAGATACAAGACGGCCAGCAGCACCGCGAAATCCAGCGTCTGGGCAGAGAGAAGCCCGGCCCAGCCGTTCGTCTCAAGGAAGTATCGGTTGGTCGGGTTCTCCGATACATAGAGGTACTGCTGGAAGGCGGCGTCGAAGCCCCGCTCGTGGGCCAGCACCTCCCCGGCCTGGGCCGCCGCACTTTCGTAATCTTCAGCCGAGGTGAGGCCGCTGTAGTAGCTTTCCTGCGCTTCGGCACGGGCGGCTTTCGCTTCCGTGATGGCCTCGCTCTCGTCTTGAAGCCAGGCCTCCTTCTGGTCGTTCAACGCCCCGTCCAGCCTTTCCAGGCACCAGGCGTAATCGGATCGGTGCTCTTGCATGGCGATGTTCTGGGGCTGTTCGGTTATCGCCAGCCAGACCCCGCTGACCACCAGGGCCGCCAGCAGACAGGCTAGCCCTCGCTGCCCGATCATGAGCTTCTTCCATTCATAGGCGAGCACCATCATCGCAACCTCCTTATGGGGCAGTAGGTGTTTCGCGGCGAAAGCAGATAGATGGCTGCGGCAACGACGAGCCCCGCAACCAGGGAGATTGCGAGCGCTGCCTGCCAGGACAGGACGGGGAAGCCGCCGATGTCCAGAAACTCCGTTTGGGCCAGGAGGGGGCGGCCCGCCAGCAGTGAATAGGGATCGAGCGCTTTCGCCCAGACAAAGTGGGAATAGGCCGCGCTCGCGCCTCCGATGACGAGCACGGCGGTGAGCGCGAAGTTGGCGACAAGGGGAACGAGGGCGTTTCTGCCCCGCAGCGACACCGCAAGCCAGACCATGCCCAAAGCCCAGAGCCCGACGCTTCGCAGCGCCGCCGCCAGCACCGCGAATTGGAAGACGCTGAGGTCGATAGGTGCCTCGGCGAAGCTGGGGATGGCGTACACCGGCAAATCCAAGCCCTCTAAGGTGCCGAAGGCGACCCCGAAGCCCGCCAGGTCAAGCAGCGAGAACCACATGGTCACCAGCAGCAAAAACCCGCTGGCTGCCATCAGCTTCGCGAGAACGGTGCGGCTGCCGCCATTGGGATTCGTGAGCAGCAACCGGTCCATCTGCGTTTCCCGCTCCTCCACGAAGGTGCCGGCCACGCCGTAGAGCCCCAGAAGCAGCACGAGAACGAGGGAGAAGTCGTAGTTCAGGTAGTAGTTGGCCATCTCCGTGTAGGCGAAGTCGGGCACGGTGCGACCGGCGTAGATCTGGTACAGGGCGGCGCTTTCCCGCTGTTGGTACAAGGCTCTGGCCTGAGCCGCGGCCTCGGCGTTTTGGCGCGCCTTTTCCGCCACCGATGCAGCACGGTCGCCATATTCGTAGCAATACTGCATGGGATCGACGAAGTACTTCTCCAGTAGATTCCGATCGCTGTAGAGGTTTCCCGTCAGGGAGTTGGCGTCGTCGGTGGCGGTGCTGGCGGTCATGTCCGCCGTGGCCTGGGCCAAAGGCTGCCACGTCGCCAGCAGCTGCTGCACCTTTTCGGGCGTAATGGGGCCTTGGTACTGGTCGTAGAGCTGCCAGTAGACGGTGTGCCAGCTGCGCTCGCCGCTTCCGTCGGCCAGAAACGAATAGGCATCCCACTCGCTGTAGATCTTGGCCAGGTTTATAACGCTGAACAGGACGAAGAGCACGAGAACCGATCGCCGACAGAAAAGCTTGGCGAATTCGTACCAGACTAGGCGCATGGTGCATCGCCGTCCTGGCAGAAATACAGGAACACGTCTTCCAGGTTCGGTCGCGCTGGCCGAGCCCCCGCACAGGGGCACTCGTCGCTGACGATACGAAGCGAGAAGAGGGCACCGTCCTGTTTCATGTTGCCGATGCAGCAGCGTTCGGCCAGCCGCCGGGATTGTTCCAGGTCCGCCGTTACCTCCCACACTTTGCCCGCGATGCTCTGCTCCAGTGCGCTCGGGGCTCCCTGCATGAGCAGCTTGCCGTGGCGCAGCAGCAGGATTTCCGTGGCAATGCACTCAACGTCGGGCACGATGTGGGTGGCCAGAAGGATGGTGCGCCCAGGGGCGAAGCGGGAGATAAGGTTGCGAAAGCGGATGCGCTCGCCCGGGTCCAGGCCGGCGGTGGGCTCGTCCAGCACCAGGACCTTCGGGTCGGATAGCATGGCCTGGGCAATGCCGAGCCTTTGGCGCATGCCCCCCGAAAGGGCGCCGATCTTCTTGTCCCGCGCGTCGGACAGATTCACGGTGTCCAGCAATTCCACCGCGCGGCTTCGCGCCAAAGCCGGGGACAGGCTCTTCAGCGCTCCCATGTAGAGGAGGAAATCCCCCACGGTGAAGTCGCGGTAGAAGACCGGGTACTGCGGCATATAGCCCAAATCGGCCAGAAACGCGCGGCCCTGTGCCCCAACGTCGCGCCCATCGGCTCTCACTGTCCCGCCGTCGGCGCGCAAGATGCCCACGAGGATGCTGATGAGCGTCGTCTTCCCGGCTCCGTTTTCGCCCAGCAGCCCGAAGACGCCCTCACCCAGCGTGGCACTAAAGTCTTTGAGGGCGTACTTGCCCTTGTAGCATTTCGCTACGTTATCGAACTGAATCTCCATGCTAGGCTCCAAAGCTGAACGTGGCGACTGCCGTGTCGATTTCCTCTATGCCGCAGCCCAGAAGCACGATGGCGGCCTGCGCATCATCTAGAAGGATCACCCGAGGAATTCGCCCCACATAGCGGGAGTCGTTCACCTCGATAGTCTCGGTGGCCACAAGCTCGCCGGAGTCAACGGCATAGACCCGCACGGTGAGCACGTCGCCCAGTTCGGCGGTGGCGACGTATTTGCCCTGTTCGGACACGTAGATGCCGTCCCCTCCCTCGTCGCCCGCGGAAAAGGCGAGCCGATGCGCGGCGCCGCTTGCCGCATCGACCCAGGGAAGGCTCCCGTCGACATGGGAAATTGCAGGGGGAAAGAACAGCCGGCCGTCGGCTCGTAGCATCTCCTCGACGCCCTCCGATTCCAGCCAGTCAAGCTCAAGCTCGCTGCCGTCGATGCCTATGGTCCCCCATACCGGCGCGCTGTCCTCGCCATTTCCGCTTTCGGCGGAAAAGCCGTCGCCGAAAAAGGCCACGCGGTCGTCGTCGGGGGTGAATGCGGCGCCGTTCAGCGAGGTCGCCATGCAGCTGGAGCCGCCGACACCTTGGGCAGTGTCGAGCAGGGTGGTCAGCTGGCCGGCCGGGCGGTCGTAAAGGTAGAGGGCGCTAAGGCCTGCGATGGCCAGCCGATTCCCGTCGCTCGACGCCGCCACACAGCCGGGATCGACCACCGGATCGCCGGACAGAAGCTCTTCCAACGCCAGAGTTTCTTCCAGCTTCAACTCGCTGTCGTAGATGTACGCGACCGCCTCCGCATCGCCCATAACCGTGAGGACGATGCCGTCTTTGAACGGTGCTGCGCCGAAGTCTCGCATCGGTGCCGGAGCCGGGCAGTGGGCCAGCACCGTGCCGGAGGCGGTATCGTAGAGGTACAGCTCATCAGCGCAGACGAGCAACGTGCCCGCCTGGGCATAGGAACAGCCCGTCAGCTTTCCCTGGAAAGGAGCGCTGTCGAAAGCGAAGGAACCTGACGTTTGGGCGGGGTCGTCGTCCCTCATGACATCGGAAGCCGGCAGCGGGGCGGCCGGTGTTTCCGGCGCCGCCTTTTCGGAGCTGTCCGTTGGTGCAGGCGCGCTGCAGGCTCCTAGAACGAGCAGCGACAGGGCCAGTGCGGCGCAAAGTGCTTTTCTCATGATCTAGGCCTCCTGGAAGAGCAGTATCGAGTTGGTTTTGAAGAAGGGCGTGCCCGCGTTGTCGGCAGGCACCGCCACGCAGTAGAACGTGCTGAGCTTCCCTAACAGGGACGGGTCGATGACGCCCTCCACCACGGCCACGCCCCCTTTGCTCAGCTCTACGGCGCTCGATGCCTCTCCGTTCATCGCCATCGGCTGGTGATCGAGGAAAAAGGAGATGTGGTAACGCGCGCCGGGAGTGCCGCACAGGGTGAAGCGCACTGCTACCGGCTCGGTAAGGGGAAGGTTGTCGAATACCGTGTCGCCATCGAGGGTGAGCGTGTAATAGATCCCGTCGTCCAGCGTGTCCATGGTTGTATCCGGCCATCCCGCCTGGGCCAGGTCGTTCTCCAGGTACCGGGCCGTGACCTTTTCCTCGTGCACGCTGCAGGAGGAAAGAGCCTCCACCGGGTTCGGCGCCGTGGCGGCAGACGAAGGGGGGTCGGCGTTGAAGCGCATCTCCACACTGGCGGAAAGTGCGTTGTGATACCACCCGTAGCTGGACGTGCTTTCCATGTCCGGCTGGAAGTCGGGGTTCGTGATGCTGGCGATAGTCAGGTTCAGCGTGTCGCCGCCGTGCCCGGTCACCGGCTCGAAGAGGAAGGCAATGTCTTGATCCTCTGCCGCATCGAATGTGTGGCAAAAGGCATAATCGGACGATTGGCCGTCGATACGGTAGGGCTGGGGTTTCCCGTCCAAGAACAGGAGAAACCCTACACTTTCCAGGTCTCCGCTGACAGAAAAGCGATAGTCCAGGCGAAACTCGCCGCCATCGTAGGGAAATGGCTCCCGCTCACCGCTGTCGGACAGGGGCGGATTGGCGGCCTCGTGGCTGAGCATGGCCATAAGGCTCGCGTCGTCCTGGGCTTCCTCGAAGGGGTTCGACTCATCGCTTTGCGCGGGTGCGGGAGCTTCTTCCGGAACGTCGTAACCGCTGCAGGCGGAGATAGGCAGAAGAGCCGCCCCCAGCAGCACGGCCAAAATGGGTTTCATTCGCATACAGGACCTCCTTTGCATCTTCTGCTCCAGCCTAGGGCGCAAAAGTCAAAAACCGGTCAAGCGGCGAAAAAAATTTCAGAGATGCTGAAGGGCCGCCGGTGAAGATCGACGGCGGCGGTTTTGCGCTAGCTTTTCTCAACGCTTCCTTGGGGGCGATTGACGGCAATCAGCGCCTTTACGCAGGCACCCGTATCGCCGTTCGACAACTCCAAGGATCCTCCCAGCTTCCTGCAGAATATCCGGCTCATGGCAAGCCCCAGCCCCAAATGGCCGCCGGAGGCATCCTCGGTGAAGAACAAGGCGTCCCTCTTTCGGAGCGCTGTCTCTGAGAAGCCGGGGCCGTCGTCGGTTACCGTGGCCGCTAGCAGTTCTCCTTCCAGGTGGAACTCAAGGACGATCTCGCGGCGGGCGAAGCGCTGGGCATTGCCCACGAGGTTTTCGAGAATGCGGTACAGAAGTTCGCCGTCGAAGACAGCTGTGCGCTCCGGCACGGAGATGCGGCAGGTCAGCTGCGCGGAACTGCCGCGGCACAGCACGGCCAAAGAATCGCCCAGCCCCTCCAGAAACCCCGGAAGGCTTACCTCTTCGAGGCGAACCTCCACCTCCTCGATGGCTCCCACTTCGCGCATGGCTTCGGTGTAGCGCCCCATGCGGTCGGCGGCGAATTCCAGGTTGACAAGCGCCCGATCGAGTTCCTCGTCGGTCAGAAGACCCGCCTTGCGGCTTTCTTGCAAGTGCTCCACATAGCCTCCCATGATGGCGATGGGGTTGCGCAGATCGTGGGCCACGGATGCCTGGAGGGCTCGGCGCTCTTCCAGCATGTCCCACAGAAGGCGGTTGTTGTCGACGAGGGCCTGACGCATGCTCTCGAAGGCAACGCAGAGCTGGCCCAACTCATCGGCGGAAGCGCAGCGCACCCGAAAGTCGAGGTCTTGGCGGCGGACGTGGGCGGTCGCGTCGGCGAGCGCGCGGATGGGAGGCTCCAGCTTCTTCCGGTAGAACCATTGTCCCGCCAGGGCGATGCCGAGGATGGCGAAGAGAAGCGGCAGCCCGACCATGGCCACCTGCGAGGCGCGGTAGGCGGCTTTCGCCTTATCCGTGAGCATCGAGAAGCTCGAGTCTATGCGGTCGATGGTGTAACTCGCCGTTTGGTCGGGATCGCCTTCCGCGCCGTCCTGGACAAGACGGCCGAGCGACTGCGCCTGTCCGCCGATCTCAACTCGGGTGGTCGCTTCCGAGACCGTGCCGTCGGCAGCAGTGATCCTTTGGGTGAGCCACGCCTCGTTGGAATCTGGCAGGATGGATTTCTGCAGCTGGCTGCAGCCGAAGATCGCGAGGCCGCTGGCCAGGGCAACGGCGAGCATGGTCACCGCCACGGTTCGGGCGAACTCGCCTTTGAGGGACTTCTTCTTCATGCCTTCCACCGGTACCCCATTCCCCAAACCGTTTCAATGGGCTCGCTGCCGCAGGCCTCCGAGAGCTTCTGGCGTATTTTGCGCACGTGCTCTTTGACGACGCTGGCATCCCCTTGGCCGTCGATACCCCATACCGCCGCGTAAATGCGCTCGCGGTCGAAAACCTGGTTGGGGTGGGATGCCAGGAAATCCAAGATGTCGAACTCGCGCTTCGAGAAGGCTATTTCCCGATCCCCGGCGAACACCTTCCGCTGGGACCGATTGATGAGAAGGCCCTGCGCGGCCACCACTTCCGATGTCTGGTGTCCCCGGGCCTCCCGGCGCAGGTGCGCCTCGATGCGCGCCGTCAGCTCTCGCAGGCTGAAGGGCTTCGTGATGTAGTCGTCCCCACCGACTGCAAGGCCGTCAATCTTGTCCTGCTCGGCGATACGCGCCGTAAGAAACAAAATGGGGCAGCCTATGTGGTTCCTGATGGTCTGGCACAGTTGCAGCCCGTCTGTCCCCGGCATGCCGATGTCCAGCAAGATAAGGTCGGGCTTCAAGCCCAGCTTCGCCAGGGCCTCTTCGGCGTTGTTGGCCTTGCAAACCAAATATCCGCGCTGGGTCAGGTGCGCGTCCAGCAGGTCGGTGAGCATGGGCTCGTCATCAACCACGAGAATCTTTTGGGTCATGCTGTCGCCTCCAATCCTATGAATCATAAGACGGGAAAGTCAAAAAACTGTCAAGCCCGAGCACTTCACTTCCCCGCCGAAGGACTGTCGGGGAACCTTGCAAAATCGTTAGGTGCGCGTAAGGCGAATCGATGGCGGGAGGAAGCCCCCTCCCTTAGGCTGGTTCCACCCTTGGATTGGAGCCGCCCATGATCTTGAAGCTTGCCATGCGCAACGTGCTGCGCTCGGTGCACGACTACTCGGTATACTTCGCCACGCTGGCCTTCGCGGCCTGCCTGCTGTACTCCTTCACGGCTTCGGGCGACTACCTCCTGTCCCTCGACCTCACCGCCGACCAGCGCGACATCTACGGGTCCGCCTCCATGGTCACCCAGGCGTTCTCGGTGTTCTCAGCGCTTGTTTTTGCCTTTTTGGTAACCTACGCCAACCGTTTCATCCTGCGGCGGCGCTCCCGAGAGTTCGCCACCTACGGGATCATGGGAATGGAGCCGGCGACCATGGCTCGCATCCTGGTCTACGAGGGATGCGCCGCCGCTGTGGTCGCGCTCGGGGTCGGCGTGCTTGCCGGAGCGCTCGCCTCTCCCCTCTTCGGCGCCATTGCTGCATTCGTCTTCGATGCTGCCTGGCAGCCCCTGCTCGTCTTCTCGGCCGACGCCGCCCTCTGGACTGCGGCATGCTTCGCCGGCATTATGGCGCTCGCCCTGGTCTTGGAGGTTCGGAGCCTGCGCAAGCATTCGCTGGTCGAACTGCTGGATGCCGACAGCGCGCCCGAACAGCCGAAGGGGGCCGCCCGGCTTTCCGTGGGCCTCCAGACGTCGCTTGCGGCAGTCCTGCTTGCCGTCGTCTGGGGCTCCTGCCTGTTCCAGCCGACGCAGTTCATCGTGTGGATTCTGCCCATGGGGGTCGCCGCCGTGCTGGCCACCGGCATGCTCTTCCGGGTGTGGGCCATCAGGCGGCCGGCCCGCGCGTACTGTCGGCCCGAGCGGCTTCTAGCGGGCCTGCGCCTCTTCGACCTGCGTCAGCTGCAGGCCCGCATGTCCCTCAACGCGAACGCGATGGCATGCACCTGCGCACTCATGGCCGTGGCGGTCTGCATGATGGTCGCCGGGCTCGCGTTCAGCGTCGGCATGCGGGACGGATCTGGGCGGCTGAGCGATCTGACGCTGGCCCCCATCGGCTACGTCGGCATCTTCTACGGGATCACGTTCCTGATCGCGGCCGTGTTGGCCCTGCAGCAACTTGCCGGCGCCGCCGACGACCGGAAGGCCTACCAACTGCTCGGGAATTTGGGCTGCGATGCGTCCGCGATGCGGAAGAGCATCCGGTCCCAGGTCGGCACCTGCTTCGCGGCGCCGCTGGTCTTTGCGCTCGTCCACGACATCTTCGGCCTGGCCCTGGTGGCGTTTGTGGCCTCCGTGCTGGGCAGCGCGCAGTTTCCCCTCATTGTGGCGGGAGTCGTGGGGGTCACCGCCGCGCTTTTGGGCGCGTACTATCTCATCACCTGCAGGGAGTGCAGCCGCATGCTCCTGCCGTCAGCTCTTCTCGAAGGCCACCGCGCCGCCAGTTGCGATTGTGCTATCCTGCGGGAAAACCGTTGAAAGGGTGAGCTATGGGCGTTGGGATGCTGAGTGAAGGCGTGCGCGGAGTCGACCTTTGGTGGGCGGGGCAGCTCACGCCGATGGAGGCTATCGAGGCGCGGCATTCGGTGCGCAGCTACACTGATCAGCCCCTCGGTGGGGCAGCCGTCGAAACACTGCGAGCGGCCATTGATGCCGTGAACGAGGAAGCGAACCTGAATATCCAACTGGTGCTGAACGAGCCGCGAGCCTTTTCCGGCTTCAAAGCGCGTCTCGTGAATTTCACAGGGGTGCGCAACTACCTGGCGCTTATCGGACCTGAATGCAAGGAGCTGGATGGTATTCTGGGGTATTACGGCGAGCGCCTGGTGCTGCTGGCCCAATCGCTCGGCCTGAACAGCTGCTGGGTGGGCGGCACCTACAAGGTGGTGAATCGCGCTTACAACGTGGATCTGGGGGAGAGGCTGGCTGCCGTGGTGGCCTTGGGCTATGGTGCGACCCAGGGCGCGCCCCGCAAGTCCAAGGCTCCTCAGGAGGTGGCCGCGGGCCACAGCGATGCCCCCGACTGGTTTAAGCGCGGGGTGGATGCGGCTCTGCTGGCACCCACGGCGCTAAACCAGCAGAAGTTCTCCTTTGCCCTGGCCGGCGAGACGGAGGCGGGCGCGCCTTTGGTGAGGGCGACGACGCGGCGCGGGCCGTTCACCCAAATGGACCTCGGTATCGCCCAGTGCCATTTCGAGATCGGCGCCGGGGATGCCCTGTTTGCCTGGGCCGATTAGGCTCCTTTGGGCATCTAGAGGCGCCGCAGGAGGTTCCATCCTGCCATGGTGATGCAGCTGGGCACGACTTTCCCGATGAGGCGCAGGGCCGTTTGGTCTCGGGGCATGAGCCACGGCTTGTCGGCCACTTGCAGGCCGTCCAGCAGACGGGCGAACTCCCGGCCGAGGCTGGAGGAGGTGCCCGTGATGGGGGAGACGCGTTGGGGGGCTTGGAGCCACGGGGTTGGGGCAACCGTTACAATTATGTGGCCCCGATAACAGTTTGGAGGGCACGGTGGAGGCCGCGGCTTGTTCGTGGTTTCCTAGGGAGGATGACTGCACGACCCCACGCAAAGGAGCCCCATTCCCATGGCTGCTGAAGAAATGAAGACCCTGGCCCTCGAGCCGCCCTTTGATACGTTCATCTTCGACTTGGACGGCACCCTGCTCGATACCCTCGACGACCTCATGGTGCTCACCAACGATGTGCTCGCCGAGTTCGACATGCCCACGCATACTCGCGAGGAGATCAACTCCTACGTGGGCAACGGCGCGGCGGCCCTGATCTATCAGGCGGTGCCCGCCGACACGCCGCCGGCAGTGGCCGATGCGTGCCTCGCGCGGTGGAAAGAGGCCTACGACGCCTATCCCAACGACCTCACGAAGCCCTACCCGGGCGTTGTCGCCCTGCTGGCTGCCCTGCGTGAGCGCGGTTGCAAGCTGGGCATTCTCTCGAACAAGTTCGACCGGGGCGTGACGTTCATTGTGGACAAGTGCTTGCCGGGCGCAGTGGACACGGCCCACGGCGAGGGCGGTGTGCGGAACTTCCCGCGCAAGCCCGCGCCGGAGGGTCTGCTGGCGACCATCGAGGAGCTGGGGAGCACGCCTGCGCGCACGGTGTACGTGGGCGATTCGCCGGGAGATATTCACGTGGCCCGCAACGCCGGGTGCTATGCCGTGGGCGTGGCCTGGGGCTACCACGATCCGGCCGACTTCGCTGCCGAGGGCTGGGCACCCGACCGACTGGTGAGCGAACCCGCGCAGATTGCCGCATTGGCTCCTGGGGTCGCATAGCCGTGACCCGGCGAGGAAAGCTCATACTCTCCTGGGTGCTCGTCGCCCTGTGGGCGGCGCTCATCTTCTTCATGTCGGCCCATGCGGGCAGCGATTTCTCGGGCACGGGCCCCTTGGCTGCGGTCAAGGGCTGGCTGGTGAGTTTGGCAGCTCCCGCGTTCGGGGAAGATACCGGCATCGTGAACGTTGCGGCGCACTTCTGCGAGTACCTCGTGTTCGGGATGCTGTTGTTTCGGGCCGCGAGGCTGACGGTTCCGGGTCGTCCCCACTGGTGGGTGGCCCTGACGGCCGTGGCCTTGGCCAGCGCCTACGGCATCACCGACGAGCTGCACCAAGCTTTCGTCCCCGGCCGCCTGTGCGATCCCGCTGACTGGCTCACCGACACCCTGGGGGCCAGCTTGGGCGCAACTTTGGCGGCGATCCTTGTCCGTGGAGGCGGG
>OFHO01001222.1_pt1 | contig 19629 bp, 21 predicted proteins | sample 1521531 | NCBI WGS metagenome assembly OFHO01 (sample SAMEA3504124, study PRJEB24116) | mouse gut metagenome | biome: mouse gut; feature: mouse-associated habitat; material: faeces | place: Denmark | collected 2011
CATCAACAAGAAAAAAATTTACCCAACTGATTGTTTTATTTCGTCACACCACCGTTTGACACGGTCTGTGGTCAAATCTTCATGATTCATATTGTCTATGAGCAGTCCCTCGGCAATGCCACCCTCTACCGCATCGCTATGATTGAAGTCAAATACCGATGCGTCAAAGGCGCCTGTCATCTCTGCGCCAGTCTCTGATACAGCTTTATATATGGCATCGACACCATTACAGAATGTATCGCTCATCGACTCATCACCGCAACCGAACACTGCCGCTGTCTTACCTTTCAAATCAAGCGACGACAAACCATCCAGGAAATCATGCATATCATCCTGCAAATCACCGTCACCCCAAGTGCTTGCACCAAATATCAGCACATCGTACGGAGCCACATCGCTCGGTGCGCTCTTTGCCACATCATGTACATCAGCGCCTGCCACTCCGAGATTTTCCGCTATCAAATGGGCTACCTGTTCTGTATTACCGGTCGTTGAACCATAAAAGACACCTATTCTTTTCATAAATCATTCTATTTTGTTAACATATTTATCCACAACATTATGGATTGTGATTATTCAACGATTTATTCAGCGGCTTTGTTCAGTTACGTCACGGCAATTTTTAATTACTGAAAAGTTTCTGAATTTTTTTCAAAATATTAAAGCAGGTATTTCTTTATTGACTGATTTTTAGTAATTTTGCACATCGAAATTTTACATATCAACTACATTATACTCAGATGTCTGACACCAAACGGATTAAAACTGCTCTCGTTTCTGTTTTTCATAAAGACGGTCTCGACAGCATCTTGTCTATGTTACACGCCGATGGCGTAAAGTTTCTCTCAACAGGCGGTACCAAATCCTTCATCGAAAGCCTTGGTTATCCATGCCAGGCAGTAGAGGACCTGACCTCATACCCCTCGATATTAGGCGGTCGCGTCAAAACGCTTCACCCCAAAGTATTCGGTGGCATTCTCAACCGCCGCGACAATGATGGTGACCGCAATCAGATAGCTCAATACGAAATACCCGAAATCGACCTCGTCATCGTCGACCTCTACCCATTCGAAGCTACTGTCGCTTCAGGTGCCGCTCACGAGGACATCATCGAAAAGATCGACATAGGTGGCATATCTCTGATTCGTGCCGGAGCCAAAAACTACAAGGACGTGGTCATTGTAGCTTCCAAGGCTCAATATGCTCCTTTGGCTGAAATGCTTGGCGAGTCTGGAGCCCAATCCACACTCGAGCAGCGCATATTCTTCGCCAAAGAAGCCTTCAAGGTTTCATCAGGATATGACACTGCCATATTCAACTATTTCGATACCACTACCGGCACAGCCCCTTCAGCACTCCGCGTAGCCCTCGATGACAAGAAAAGCCTACGCTATGGTGAGAATCCCCACCAAAACGGCTCTTTCTTCGGCGATTTCGAAAAAATATTCACTCAGCTCCACGGCAAGGAGATATCTTACAACAATCTTCTCGACATCGACGCTGCAGTGGCTCTGATAGCTGAATTCACAGAACCGACTTTCGCTATCCTCAAGCACAACAACGCTTGCGGTCTCGCCACTCGCTCTACCATGCTTCAGGCTTGGACCGATGCCTTGGCAGGCGACCCGGTTTCCGCTTTCGGAGGTGTACTCATCGCCAACCGCGCCATCGACCGCGCCACTGCCGAGGAAATCAACAAGATTTTCTTTGAAGTGATTATCGCGCCCGAGTTCGACGACGAAGCCATGGCAATCCTTTGCCAAAAGAAGAACCGCATCATCCTTCGCCAGCTCGCACCCCTCGCCACCACTGTTCAGTACCGCTCCATCCTCAATGGTGCGCTCGTACAAGACCGTGACCTCAAGGTTGAGACTCCCGCTGACCTCACAGTGGCAACAAACACAGCTGCTACCCCCGAGCAAATCACCGATTTGCTGTTCGCCAATAAAATTGTCAAGCACAGCAAGAGTAACGCCATCGTGCTTGCCAAAGGCGGTATGCTTCTCGCAAGCGGCATAGGACAGACCTCTCGTGTCGACGCTCTCAAGCAAGCCATCGCTAAAGCTCAGTCCTTCGGATTTGAGCTCAACGGTGCAGTTATGGCTTCAGACGCATTCTTCCCGTTTGCCGATTGCGTGGAAATAGCTCACAACGCCGGAATCAATGCCGTGATACAACCCGGCGGTTCCATCCGCGACCAAGAAACCGTCGACTACTGCAACGCCAATGGCATAGCCATGGTCACCACAGGCATTCGACACTTCAAACATTAAGAATCCCGAATCAAATAATACATAACCTATAAAATGGGTATTTTTTCACTAAGCAAAGAAATTGCGATTGACCTTGGAACGGCCAATACCATTATAATCCACAACGACAAAATCGTCATCGACGAGCCCTCGATTGTGGCAATCGAAGTTCGCACCGGCAAACCAATCGCCGTAGGCGAGGAAGCCCAGCAGATGCAAGGCAAGGAAAACGAGAACATCCGTACCATCCGCCCACTGCGCAAAGGTGTGATAGCCGACTTCAACGCCGCTGAGATGATGATTCGTGGACTTGTAGGAAAAGCAAGCTCCAAAAACCGTTGGTTCAATCCCTCCATGCGTATGGTAGTAGGCATACCATCAGGCTCTACCGAAGTGGAGATTCGTGCTGTGCGCGACTCCTCCGAACATGCCGGCGGACGCGACGTCTACATGCTGTACGAGCCCATGGCTGCGGCTCTGGGTATTGGCATCGACGTCGTAGCCCCAGAAGGCAACATGATTGTCGACATAGGTGGCGGCACCACTGAAATCGCCGTAATCTCACTTGGCGGTATCGTTTCCAACAAGAGTATTCCAATCGCAGGCGACGACATCACCAACGACATTCAGGAACACATGCGCCGTGTCCACAATGTCCGTGTAGGCGAACGCACTGCCGAACTTATCAAAATGAACGTTGGTTCAGCTCTCACCGACCTTGAGAACCCGCCGGCAGACTATATAGTCCACGGACCCAATGTCATGACCGCGCTCCCCATGGAAGTCCCGGTATCGTATCAGGAAATATCGCATTGTATCGAGAAATCCATATCCAAGATTGAGGCAGCCGTACTCGCTGCTCTTGAGCAAACCCCTCCGGAACTCTATGCCGACATCGTGAAAAACGGTATATACCTTGCCGGTGGCGGCGCACTGCTCCGTGGATTGGACAAGCGTCTTACCGATAAAATCGGCATCCAGTTCCATATCGCCGAGGATCCCCTCCTCGCCGTTGCCAAAGGTACCGGTGTCGCATTGAAGAATATCGATAAATTCTCCTTCCTGATTCGTTAAACCCGCAAAGCACACCCCCGACACTGTCGGCGAGCCGCCAATTTCCGTTGGCGGCTTAATGGCATGTATAGGGGGAACGCCCAGCGCCCCCACAGATAGCCCGTGCACAATCTGCTTTACTTCTTTATCAAGGCGCGGCCTTGGATTCTGTTTGTCATCTATTTGGTGGCAAGCTGCATCTTGTTGTTCCGTAACAATCCGTATCAGCATTCGATATATCTCACATCGGCTAACAACATAAGTTCCGCAGTCTACAACACGGCAGCCGGCATAACATCCTATTTCAATCTGCGTGACATCAACGAAGACCTACAGCGTCGCAATTCCGACCTCGAGCTGGAAGTCCTCAACCTCAAGGCACGCATTCAGAAATACCACGAGATGGATTACGCCATGTCCACCCCGGTCGATTCGTCACTCTCACGCTATAATTTCATCATAGCCCACGTGATAAACAACAGTGTGCATCGTACACACAACTATATCACCATCGAGAAAGGCGAGCTCGACGGCATACGTCCGGAAATGGGTGTCGTGGACCAGAACGGGGTCGTCGGCAAAGTCAACGTCACCGGACCGCACTCGGCTCGAATCATATCATTGCTCAACAACAACCTGCGTCTATCCTGCAAAGTCAAGGGCAATGACCAGGTAGGGTCTCTTGTATGGAATGGCGACGACTACCGTGAAGCCGTGCTTGAGGAAATTCCGCGTCATGCCGAATTCACTCCCGGAGACACCATCGTGACCAGTGGATACTCCACCTCCTTCCCCGAAGGGGTACCGGTAGGCGTGATTGTAGACGAACTCAAGGGGTACGACGAAAATTTCTACGCATTGCGCGTGCGTCTATTCACAGACTTCTCCACATTAAGCACAGTTCGGGTTATAGTCGACAACATGTCCGACGAACTGAAGGAAGTCGAACGCGACATCGAGAACATGAGTAAACCAAACTAACGAATACAAGCATGTCCAAATCCGCCCTACAGCTATTCTTGATAACCGTAATATTGGTTCTGGCACAGGTGATTGTATTCAAAAACATCTGCCTGTTCGGGATAGCGGTGCCGTTTGCTTTCATCTATTCACTACTGAGATTGCCGGTCACACTATCCCGTGAGTGGCTCTACACCATAGGATTCGCTCTCGGATTGACCGTCGATATATTCACCGACACATGTGGCATGAACGCATTTGCATGCACCGTCTCCGCTGCCCTACGCCGCCCGGTATTAAGGCTCTACTTCCCACGCGACGATGAACTCACCGACCCCTACCCGTGCATATCATCGTTGGGACTGGTCACTTATGCGAAATATGCCTTGTCTATGTCATTGGTTTATTGCGCACTCATTTTCATCATCGAAGCATTCTCTTTCTTCAACATCCTGCGGCTGATTTTGGAAATTGCAGGTAGCACCATTCTTACCACCATGTTCCTTATCGGCATTGACAGCCTAACTATACGCCATCGTGAGAAAAGACTATAACCTCGAAAAACGTAAATACGTAATCGGAGGATTCATAGTAATAATAGTCCTCATCTATCTCATCCGCTTGTTCAACCTACAGGTATTGGACAGCCGATACAAGGACGATGCCGACTCCAATGCATTCCTCCGAAAAGCCATATTTCCTTCGCGCGGAGTCATCTATGACCGTAACGGCAATGTGGTGGTGTACAACCGCCCTGCATACGACATCATGATGATACCCAAGGATGTGCACCCATTCGACACTCTGGATTTCTGCCGCACCCTCAACATTTCACCCGAGCAGTTGAAAAAACGCTTTTCCGACATGAAGGACAAGCGTCTCAACCCCGGATATTCATCATACTCTCCGCAGACCTTGCTCACTCACCTTAGCCCTGAAGACTATGGCAAACTTCAGGAAAAGATGTACCGCTTCCCGGGATTCTTCATCCAGAAAAGAATTCTGCGCGAATACAACTACCATTGCGCGGCAAATGTATTGGGCAACATTCGCGAAGTATCACCTACCGACATCGAACGCGACCCCTATTACTCCCGTGGCGACTATACCGGCGACCTCGGTGTAGAGCGTAGCTATGAAAAATACCTACGTGGCGAGAAAGGAGAGGAGATTCTGATACGCGATGCCCGTGGACAGATTCAAGGACGCTTTGAGGATGGCGCACGCGATAAAAAGGCTATCTCGGGCAAGAATCTTACATTAGGCATAGATATCGAGCTGCAGGAATACGCTGAACAGCTCATGCGCAATAAGATTGGTGCCGTGGTTGCCATCGAACCGGCAACAGGCGAGATACTCGCTATGGTCACAAGCCCTTCGTACGACCCGTCTCTGCTGGTAGGCCGCGAGCGCGGTAAGAATTATGCCGCCCTAAGAAGCAATCCACAGAAGCCCTTGCTTGACCGTTCCATACAGGGCGCCTACCCCCCCGGTTCTACATTCAAACCAAGTCAGGGACTTATTCTCCTTCAGGAAGGCATAATAAACCTCTCCACCCCATTCCCATGCTACAGAGGATATATCAATGGCGGGCTACGCGTAGGATGCCACCCACACGGATCGCCCATTCCATTGAAACCGGCATTGCAGACATCATGCAACGCATTCTTCTGTTGGGGATTCAAAGCCATGATTGACCGTCGCAGCAAATACGGTACCCCGGCAAAAGCATTTGAAGTTTGGAAAAATTACCTTGTGGAACTTGGATACGGATACCGCTTGGGGGTTGACATCCCCGGAGAGAGCCGAGGTTTTATACCCAACGCAAAGTTCTATAATAAGATTTATGGTGAGGACCGATGGAGTGCCAACTCCATCATATCCGTATCGATAGGTCAGGGCGAGATTCTTGCCACACCGTTACAGATAGCCAATCTTGGAGCCACCATAGCCAACCGTGGTTGGTACGTGACACCGCACATAGTCAAGGAGATTCAGGACACCGTACTCGAACCCGAGAAACTCACGCGCCATCAGCCGCATATCGACCGCCAACACTTCGAAGCCGTGGCAGAAGGCATGCGTATGGCAGTTACCGGTGGTACTTGTCGTCTTGCCAATCTGCGCGATGTGGAAGTATGCGGAAAAACCGGTACAGCTCAGAATCCACACGGCCGCGACCACTCGGTATTCTTGGGTTTTGCCCCGTATCACGACCCGAAGATTGCAATATGCGTTTACGTTGAGAATGCCGGATTCGGTGCCACCTTTGGAGTCCCTATAGGCAGTCTGCTCATCGAAAAGTACCTGAAAGGCTCAATTGCCGACGATCGCAAATACATCGAGGACCGAATGTTGAACTCTAACACCATAATCTACAGTGGAGTCAAGAAACACTAACATATCTCTTTTCCGTAACATCGACTGGGTGACGATAATCATATATCTGATAATGATTATCGCCGGTGTATTCAGTATCTACGCCGCGAGCTACGACTTCGACCACGCGAGTCTTTTTGACCCCGACGAATTTTCAGGCAAGCAGATACGATGGATTGGTCTTGCACTGATACTCGGTGTGATTCTGCTGCTGTTCGACTCGCGCGTTTACGAAACCTATGCCTTCCCCATATACATAATGCTGCTTTTGGTTATGCTCGTTACTATTTTTGTAGCTCCTGACATCAAAGGTTCTCGCTCCTGGTTGGTATTTGGTCCGTTACGCTTCCAGCCGGCTGAATTCGGGAAGTTCGCTACGGCATTGGCATTGGCAAAATTATTCAGCGGGTATAATTTCAAACTCAATGCTTCGCGCAACAACTATATCCGTGCATTAGCCATAATATTCATCCCTATATTGCTTATCCTTGCCCAACGTGAAACAGGGTCCGCACTCGCCTATATGGCATTGTTCTTTGTTCTGTACCGCGAAGGTATGAGCGGACTGGTATTGTTGGCGGCATTATGTGCAGTGGTGTTTTTTGTAGTGGCGGTGAAATACACCGACACTTTATTCATGGGCATACCTTTGGGCGAGGCATTGGTGTTCATGCTCATCATGGCAATAATGGTGTGTATGCTTGTGGTGTATTGCAAACGGTTTGAAGCGGCACGCAATGTGTTGATATGGTTCTGCGGCACCGGACTGATTGTGGCTATACTCGGTGCATTCGGCATCAATGTGCCAGGATTGGTTTATTTCCTTTCGGTCATATTCATTGCCTGTTTCTATTGTGTATTGTTATCCATGAGGGCAAAAGCAAAGAAACTATTGATTACAGTCGGAGCCACGGTGATATCTGTAGTATTCCTGTTCTCTGTCAACTATGCATTCACATCCGTGCTGCAACCCCACCAACAGCAACGTATACGAGTGACACTCGGCATTGAGGATGATTTGCTGGGAGCCGGCTACAATGTCAACCAGTCAAAGATAGCCATTGGCTCGGGCGGGTTCGCCGGAAAAGGATTTCTCAACGGCACACAGACCAAACTTAAATACGTCCCCGAGCAGCACACCGACTTCATTTATTGCACCATTGGTGAAGAACAAGGGTTTATCGGCTCCTCATTGCTCCTGATGCTGTTTTTGATACTGATACTGCGTGTGCTGCACATAGCCGAACGGCAGCCATCTGTGTTCGGCAGGGTCTATGCTTATTGTGTAGCTTCATATTTCATATTCCATCTTGCCATAAATATAGGTATGGTAATCGGCCTCTGTCCGGTAATAGGTATCCCCTTACCATTCTTCAGCTACGGTGGTTCCTCATTATGGAGCTTCACATTTCTGCTGTTCATTCTGCTGCGTATCGACGCCAGCCGACGCGAACACCCATCCTATGGATAAAATAGCACTACAATTTTTTTGCATCTCATAGGGGCTTTTATTAATTTTGTGACAGAATGGAAAGTTTGCTGTACATAGCATTCACAGGATTTCTCATAGGTGTGTTCGTATCAGCGCCAATGGGTCCTATCGGTATGCTCGTGATTCAGCGCACTCTCAATAAAGGTCGCAGCGCGGCATTTTATACCGGCATAGGAGCTGCCCTATCCGATATGTTCTATTGCCTTCTTACAGGAATGGGACTTTCATTCGTTACCGATTTCATTGAATCAAACCAGAATATACTCCAGATTATAGGCTCGGTAGTTCTGATTGTCTATGGAATATATCTGTTCCGCAACAATCCGTCACGCGCACTTCGCCCTCCCACGGAATACGCCAATACCTACTGGCGCGATTTCGGAACAGGCTTCCTGTTCACATTCTCCAATCCTCTGATACTTTTCTTCATCATAGGATTGTTTGCGCGTTTCAATTTCATGGATCCGCATTACCGTTTCTACCACTACATCTTAGGTTATATCAGTATAATAGTGGGAGCCGTATGCTGGTGGTTCATGATTACATTTTTTGTCAACAAAGTCCGTAGTCATTTCAATGTCCGCTCAATGTGGATGATCAACCGTATCATAGCCGTTCTGCTTCTCATAATGGCAATCATTGGATTTGTCCACGGAATCAAAAACCTTATAAACTATGTCTGAAAACAAACCCACCCTCTCCGTTCCTTATATCCCGGAACTTGACAATCTTGAAGTAGAAGACATCATCAAACAGCTCGACGACAATGGCCGCCGTGAAACCGTAGGATGCTTGAACTGGAAAGAACAGTTCCCATATCATCCGCTCACATCGTTCACTATAGCGCATTCGGGCACACACATCTACATCGACTTCTTCGTACGCTGCAACTATCTGCGTGCCGTGAATTACGAAAACAATTCAAGCGTGCACCAGGATTCCTGTGTAGAGTTTTTCGTTGCCCCCACCGGACAAGTCCCCTACTACAACTTTGAGTTCAACTGCATAGGCACCATCCATGCCGCATGCAGAATGGATCGCCACAACGGCACCCCACTGACCGACGAACAACTGAATCGCGTTCGACGCTATCCGTCTTGTGGAACTCGTCCGTTTGAAGAACTTGAAGGCATGTTCACTTGGAACATTCTTGTGGCTATTCCGCTCGACATAATGGGCGTAAAATATGAAGGCAAGCCTATACACATGCGAGGCAACTTCTACAAATGCGCCGATGCGACTGCAAGCCCCCACTTCCTAAGCTGGGCGCCCATCGATACTCCCGAACCTGATTTCCACCGCCCGGAATTTTTCACAGACATAACTCTTGAATAAAATCTTGAATATTTTTTCTCGGCAAACTATTTGTCGTATTAAAAATATACTGTATCTTTGCAGTGCGAAAAGGGAAACGCCATCCCTGCTGCAGATACATACGGCGATTTAGTGTAGTGGCCTAGCACGCCACCCTCTCACGGTGGAGACCCGGGTTCGATTCCCGGATTCGCTACACAAAACAGGAAGTTCTCATCTGACAAGAGTACTTCCTGTTTATTTTCACGGCTTCTGATTTTATCTTAAAAAATTGGACATTTGCGGATAATTGTATTAACTTTGTGTAAACTCAAAACTTACCATTAGACATGGCTCCCCTGTTTTCCATAATCACCGTAACCTACAATGCCGAATCCACACTACCTCCTACGCTGAAAAGCGTGAAAGAGCAGACATGTAGTGACTATGAATACTTGATTATGGACGGAGCATCCAAAGATTCTACCGTGCAATTAGCCAGGGAATCCGGCATTGCCAACATTCGCATAACATCAGAACCGGATGCCGGACTGTACGACGCAATGAACAAGGCAATGGATATAGCCACAGGAAAATACCTGATATTCCTGAATGCAGGCGACACTTTCCATACCCGGGATACCTTACAGACGATTGCCGATACCATTAAAGACAATAATTATCCGGGAATAGTATATGGGCAGACACAATTGGTCAACGCCGACCGCCGGCGTATAGCCGACCGCCATCTTTCAGCTCCGGAACACCTCACCTACAGGAGCTTTGCCGACGGAATGCTCGTATGCCATCAAGCATTCATTGCATTAGCACGCATAGCCCCGTCCTATAACTTGCAATATCGATTTTCTGCCGACTACGACTGGTGCATACAATGCCTGCAACATTCCCGCAAGAACGTATACATACCTGCCACAATCATTGACTACCTCAACGAAGGCGTAACCACATCCAATCACAAGGCATCGCTCATAGAACGATTTAATATCATGCGGTATTACTATGGCAATTTCACCGCCGTAATGAAACACATGAAATTCATTCCACGTTTCATTGCCCGCAAACGCCACATGAAAAAATGCTCCGTTAAAGAATAGAAACAATATAATAATTGATACAATGAAATACTATATAGCATCAAACGGTCAACCTGAAGGCCCATATACTATTGAGGAACTTGCATCGCGCAACATCTCTCCGGACACATTGGTATGGAATGAAACTTTCACCAATTGGATTCCTGCCGGCAATGTCGATGAACTGAATCAAACACTATTCTGCAATCAGACATTCAATGGTCCGCAACCACCTACCCCGACCTATGCACCCGGTTCATACATACCTCCTCAGGCTCCTAATTACGGATATCAGCAACCAATTAACGTATGCCCTAAAACCTGGTTGGTGGAATCCATTCTTGTCACATTGTTCTGCTGTATGCCATTTGGCATAGTAGGCATAATCAAAGCTTCAAGCGTGGAATCAAAATTCCGTGCGGGAGATTACGAAGGTGCCTTAGAGGCGTCCAAATCAGCCGGAAAATGGACCAAACTCGGATTTTTCATATCCATAGCCGTTTATATATTGTATTTCTTGTTCATAATCGGAATGGCATTCCTGGGCGTTGCTGCCGGAAACACGGTATTCTAAAATATGATTCTATTCAACACAACATTTCACGTGCACAAGAATGCCGATACCGCATTCCGCCAATGGATTAGCCACACCTATATCCCTGCGGCATTGGAGTCGGGACTTTTATCCTCACCATTATTCACCCGCATAATGATAGAGACCGACCCGGAAGCCAAAAGCTACGCCCTTCAGTTTACTGCTCAATCCGAGCATGATGTGGAGATGTGGCGTAACGGCATCGCAGCCGACCATCTTCACGCACTTTCAGCCAGACACGGTGAATCCGTATTGCACTTTTCCACCCTTATGGAAATCCTGCAACCATAAATCCTTCAAAGATGCCATCCATAAAAGAATTCGAAAAAATAATCATAGGCATTGACCCCGGAACCAACATAATGGGTTATGGCATACTCGGAGTTAACGGAAAGAAGCCCGACATGATAGCCATGGGGGTGATTGAGCTCAGCAAATTCGAGAGCCACTACATGCGACTGCGACGTATATACGACCGCGTATTGTCTCTGGTAGAGCAATACCTGCCGGATGAAATGGCTATAGAAGCTCCATTCTTCGGCAAGAACGTACAGTCCATGCTGAAACTCGGACGCGCACAAGGGGTAGCCATGGCGGCGGCACTGTCACGGCAAGTCCCCATCACGGAATACGAACCGCGTAAAATCAAGATGGCTATCACCGGCAACGGTGCTGCATCAAAAGAACAAGTACAGGAGATGCTCCGGCGCATACTCAATCTCAAATCCGAGCAGCTTCTACCACAATTGGATGCTTCCGATGCACTTGCCGCAGCACTATGTCACCATTATGAGTCAAGCAGGCCACAAATCGAAAAAGGGTGCCGCTCATGGAAAGATTTCATAGCCAAAAATCCACAACGGGTGAAATGAGTATTTTATTTGTACGATACCTCTATTTTGTTTAACTTTGCCATACATACCATACGCTACTTAAATCTATAATATAAAGAGATGTACAAATTCGACAACCGCATCGTAATTACGCTTGATGCCGGCGGCACCAACTTTGTGTTCGGAGCCATGCGCTCCAACGACTTCATCGTTGACCCGATAACAATGCCGTCCAATGCACATGACTTGGATCTGTGTCTTTCCACTATGGTAAGCGGATTTGAGCAAATCATTGCCAAACTCGATGAAAAACCCGTGGCTATAAGCTTCGCATTCCCCGGTCCGGCCGATTACCCCCACGGCATTATCGGAGGCCATCTTCCCAACTTCCCTTCATTCCGCGACGGCGTAGCCCTTGGTCCGTTCTTGGAAGAGAAATTCGGCATCCCCGTATTCATCAATAATGATGGCGACCTCTATGCTTTTGGTGAAGCCATAGGCGGCATACTACCCGAAATAAATCAACGTCTCGCTGAACTCGGCAGCACAAAAACCTATACGAATCTGCTTGGATACACATTCGGTACCGGATTCGGCATGGGCATGGTCATTGACAACCACCTTAACCGTGGCAACAACTCATGCGCTGAGACATTCTGTCTACGACACAAAAATCACCCCGAAGTATTCGTAGAGGAAGGCGTAGCCATCCGTGCTATAAAGCGCGTATATGCCGAAAAATCCGGTGACATCAACCACACATTCGAACCCAAAGACATCTGTGACATAGCTGAAGGAAAAATTCCCGGAAACAAGGAAGCTGCAATAGCTGCCTTTGAGGAATTTGGAGAGATAGCCGGTGATGCAATCGCTACCGCAGTCACCCTCACCGACTCATTGGTTGTCATCGGCGGCGGTCTGACCGGCGCACGCAAATTCTTCATGCCGTCACTCATGAAGCAACTTCGTGGCGTGCTTCACACCATTAAAGGCGAAGAAATCCCACGCATGCCTTCAAAAGCATTCGATCTAGACAATGAAGAGGAATTCGTACAGTTCGCACATGGCGCTGCACGCCCCATAAAGGTTTACGGCACAGAACGCACCGTTATTTACGACCCGCAAAAAGCTACCGGTGTGGCAATAACCAAACTGGGTGCAAGTAAAGCTATCTCAATCGGTGCATATTCATTCGCTCTATCTATGATTGACGAAAAGCAATAACCCGGACTTTAGATAACCATAGAAAAAGAATCTGAAACAGATGTTTCAGATTCTTTCTTTATTTCTTCCGATACGTTGGCGGCTTAAAACATCGGCACCACATTCAACCGCATCAAAAATTTAGATACAAACGGAAAACTCCCGAATTAAAACGGCTTCTCTTTTCTGACGTCATTACGGTAACCCAATAAGCGACTTCGTTTATATATAATCCTAATCAGAAACGAAGTCACAATTATACTGAGTATCACCGCCTCCCTATCGAAAGAGGATGACGAAACGCCTATCTCATTGAAATCAACTCCTCCGCGGGCACTAATCCACATGCTCACAGCAGCGCATGTGTTATTTACTATATGGGCGATTACTGCGATCCATACCGACCCACTCCACCACGCCAGATAACCGAAAAATGCTCCGAGAAGCAAACGTGGCACAAACCCGAAGAACTGCATGTGAATGGCACTGAACACTACAGCAGTAATCCATATCGCCACATGCGCATTAAACGGAGTCGTAATCAACAGTCGCTGAAACGTACCGCGGAAAAACAATTCTTCAGAGAATCCCGCAAGAATCCCCATAATCAGAATAGCCAATACAAGACTGCCCACCGATGTCCCGGAGATAAGCGCCTTAACCATATCACCTGCCGACTGCTCGCTGCTGCGCATCCACGATTCCAACCCGCTCATTGATTCAGGCAACGTCAAATTTTCATTCCATGAAATCACCACATTCATGGCGGGCACACTCGCGACCAAAGCCGCTATTACCAGTACGACACTCGCCACATCGGGTTTACGGTCTATCGATAGAAATGTTGCCGGACGCCTTGTAATTATCATCGCAGTAACCAACGCCGGTAGTATAAACATCACCAAATCTTGCAGTACCGTAGCTATACGCATGCGAGCCGGCGACATTCCGCCATACAGCACGATACCCACAATGACACTACCAATAATGAAACACAAAGCGGTAGCGCATATAAAAAGCACAAAACGCTGTGCCGGCGATACATTAAATCTAATCATATCTCAATATCTAAAAATCCAAATAAAAATCACCGGTCAAGGCACGGTATTCCTCTGTAAACCGCCCCATCGAATCTCTGATACATAACACATCATGCACAGGCAGTCTATCCTCACGACCAACCTGCCATAACAAGCGTTTGGCAGCCTTACCGGGGGCAGTCACCACCTCCGTAACATGTTGTATGTTTAACTTGTGCAGGCAACATGCCCATTCGATATCCTCCCGTCTATCTACAGGAGATACCATACACAGACACCCATCAGACGACAACGATTCCGATGCCACCCGTATCAGATCGGCATAAGACAATGTATCATCATGCCGGGCGCTATTACGGGCAAGCCCATGCGCCTTCAACGCATTTTTAAAAAACGGCGGATTGCTGACTATCAAATCCGGTACCGGCAATTCATTATAGCATTTCAGCACATCGTCATACACCACCCGCACACGCCGGCTCCACTCCGAAGCACGAACATTAGCCGATGACTCTTCAGCAGCATCAGAATCTATCTCTATTCCTATTATGTCCATATTATCGGTACGCTGAGCGAGCATCAGAGTTATCAAACCGGTACCACATCCCACGTCCCATGCCGTCCGCGCATTTGACACATCCGCCCAAGCTCCCAGCAACACCCCATCAGTACCAATCTTCATGGCACTTTTTTCGTTTGCTAATTCAAAACGCTTGAACCGGAACACCGATTTATCAGCCGATTTATCAACCATAACAATGCAAAATTAGTAAAAAGCATCAAAAACAGCACTAAAAAATCATCAAACACTTGCACAATTAAAATAAAACACATACCTTTGCACCCGTAATTCTCAAGGAGAGATGGCAGAGTGGTCGATTGCGGCGGTCTTGAAAACCGTTGAGGGTCACACCTCCGGGGGTTCGAATCCCTCCCTCTCCGCCACCAAACAACCCAAGTCCTGTAAGCACCCCGCCTACAGGGCTTCCCTTTATTAGCCACCAATCCATACACTTGGTGACCCCAGCCGAATAATAGAACGAGCTAATTGTAAAAAGCACAAAGAAATTGGACATATAGGACTACTATACAACTATTTACATACACCCAAAAGCTTTCACTTCCCACCAAAAACAGTATTTGTAGATCCAATTGCAAAAAAGATTTACTTCTTGATTTCAGATGCAGTGCCTGGGAAGGACAACAAAATAGTTCGTCCAGATGTTAGTATTGCGACTATATATTGAACATCTCACACATTATGATTGTCAAGCTACATTCTTCGGTATTCAGTGTTCTCGTGGTAATAGCGTCCCTGCTATCGCCACATGTCAATGCATTGGGTCCATTGGATGAATCTGATAAGATTGAATATGCATATTGCTTACATAATGATTTGAAACAGATATACAGCACATGCTTCACCACAACCCATGATTGCAGTATATCAAATACCAAAAGTCCTCTACGAACTACCGTTTTATCAATAAACATACATCCATATATACGGTTACATAAATGCAATATACTTATTATGAATTGCGTACTACGCGAATAATGTGTGACAATCATACTTTTTTTGCAGGATGCATACATCCCGTAATGTTATATGCCTCACTATTCACAATTTTTTATGGAATACATATTATTATATTTAATCGGTGCACTGGCACTTTCATTTTTATGTTCGGTTCTTGAAGCCGTATTATTGTCGACACCCGTGTCTTATATCTCCATGAAGGAAAGCCAAGGAGTGAAAAGCGCAAGCCTGATGATGCGCTACAAAACTAACATAGACCGCCCGGTAGCGGCAATACTATCTCTGAACACGGTGGCACATACGATAGGCGCCGCCGGTGTTGGTTCAGAATCCGTAAAGGTATTCGGCGAAGCTTACTTCGGCATTATATCAGCAATACTCACGCTGCTTATCCTTGTCTTATCCGAGATTATCCCTAAAACCATTGGGGCATCTTACTGGCGGGAACTCGCCATGCCTTCTGCAAAAATCATACGTGTACTGATATTCCTTACATATCCTATGGTATGGTTGTCAGAACTTCTGACCCGTTGCTTCGCCCCAAAAATCCAGCCCTTAACAGTCAGTCGCGAAGAGGTAGCCGCCATGGTCGATATGGGAGAGGAAGAGGGTGTATTTGAAGCAGAGGAAAGTCAGATAATCAAAAATTTCCTGAAACTCGAAAAGGTAAAGGCATCACAGATTATGACACCGTACGTAGTCGTTGAATCGACATGTGCCCAAACCACCATGCAGGAATTTCACGACAACCCCAATTTATCCAACTTCTCACGCATACCGGTATACAATGACCAGAACGAATTTATCTGCGGATACGTGTTGAAATCCAATGTATTGGAAAAGATTTGTTCAGGTAAAACCAACGAGAGCATATCCGGCATCATGCGCCCGATACTATTTTTCTCTGAAAACGACAGTGTTTCTGACATTTGGAAATCCATGCTTGAAAAGAAGGAACATATTTCCGTAATAACCGATGAATATGGATGTATGCGTGGAATCGTGACTATGGAGGACGTTATCGAAACGATGCTTGGTGTGGAAATAATCGACGAGTGCGACACCGTACCTGACCTACAGGCTGTGGCGAGAGAAAAATTCTCAAAACATGTGTTATCACATCAGACAGACTGACCACATACGTAAAAGACAATTCACCCCATGCCGTAGATAAGCTCTTATGACTATCTACGACAACCGGAATTTACGTCGCCATAGATATGCCAATGCGATGATAGCGAGTGTGAGCAGTTCTGACAATGGTATCGCGAGCCATAGTCCGGATACTCCCAGCAGTCGTGGTAGCACTATAAATCCGGGGACCATGAATATGATACCTCTCAACAACATATATGATATGGACCTAACCGATTGTTCGCAACTCTGGTAGTAGCCTATGAAGGTTATATTGATGGCGAATGGCAATGCGCACAGCCCGAGAAGAGGCAACCCGGCAGCCGTTATGTTATATGCCACATCCGCAGAATCAATAAACACCCGCGCCAGGATTCCCGAACCCATCCACATCGCTACCGAAATCACCACACCGCAGACTCCAGCCGTCAATAATGCTATATCCAATGCCTGCCTGACACGCAGTGGCTGACCTGCGCCATAATTAAAACTGATTATCGGTTGTGATGACTGAGCCACAGCATTGCTCACGGAAAATATCAACGGGAAAAGATAGCAACCGACGCTGAATGCCGCAACACCTGCTTCGCCAAGGTATGATAGAAACATATAATTGCCAGTTACCATCATTACGCCAATCGCAAGTTCGGCAATGAATGTAGCGAGTCCGATTTCAGCCATATATCCAATATTGCGCATAGACAGCCGGAGTGATTTTAAAGTCAGGCGCAACCGATAGAACTTAAGCTTATCAGAGAAAAACAGGAAATATACCACAACCATCGTACCCGCCACCATACATGATATTGAGGTTGCCATCGACGCACCTTTGATGCCCATCTGAAGTGGAAACACCATATACCAATCAAGAAATATATTCAGCACAGCGGCTACTATCTGCACACTCATCGCATATCGTGGCGAACCATCAAGACGTATCAGCATCATCCCGGCACATTGCAGATAAAAGAACACCAACCCCGGAAGAAGCCACAAAAGATAATCGGATGCCAATTCCTCCAACGCCGGACTGCATCCAAGCATATAAAGAACCGGACGGGTAAAAAACAATGATACAAGTATCACAATGCCAAATATAACCGCCCCGGCGATATATGCCTGAGTCATTATGATTCTCGCTGCCTTGATATTTTTTTCGGCAAGGCGTATCCCACCTATCACCGATGCTCCGATACCGAACATCAATCCCAGTCCGGCGCATACAAGAAACAGCGGAGCCACAATATTGATAGCGGCAAGCGCATTGCTGCCCACACCATGCCCCACAAACATACCGTCGCATATATTCAGCGCGGAATTAAAAGCCATGCCTATGAGAGTTGGGAAAAACATAGACCTGAAAAGCCTGTTGATATTCCCGTTTCTAAAATCAAGTTTGTCTCGTTCCATACTACTGTTGATTGACCTCGCTGCTTGAATTTTAAATGAATCGCAAATTTAGTGATAGTATTATGATATGGCATGGTGTAAATCATTACAATCCGGGTACTTTTTATAACTTAATTTTGCCATCCGTACAAAAGCCTTGTAACTTTGCACCCGAAATAGGCAGTAATAACACAATTCATGAGTTCAAAATCGATTTCACACTTCTCCATAGGCATAACCAATGGAAACGATTGGGTTTCCTGCCATCCCCTGTCAATAGCAGGATGCATGATAATGTTATGCGAATGTGGAAACGGCTATATTACAATCAATTCCCGCACCTTCAAAATCTCTGAAGGTAGTTTTGCTTTCATCACATTTGATATGGTTGCAGTAGCATCTGATATTTCTGATGATTTCAGAGCTCATTTCATCTCTGTGGATTTTGATTCAACACAGGATATTTCCTTTCTTATCAACTCCAATCGTTTCTGGAAATTCATATATACCACACCGGTATTTAATCTGACAGACGACATCTACAACATTGCCCTTAACTGGTTTTCATCGCTTGACTGGATTATAAGATTCAGCTCAGTTAAAACAGCCGAAAAAATAATCAGCAGCGAAATGGCAAACCTATTGCTCATAATTGCCGATCAAGTGGAAGCTCGACTCGGGGTGCTTGGCAAGCAACCTAATAAAAACAGAGCCTGGAGCATAGCCACTGATTTTATAGGGCTTATCAACCGTTACTACACCCATCACCACGATGTGGCTTTTTATGCCGATAAACTAAACATCTCCCCCAACTATCTTAACATAATAGTGAAACGGAACATCGGCACCACAGCCAAAGAACAAATCAACATCCAACTGGAACTTGTAGTCAAGATGCTACTTGACACAACCGACCTCTCGGTCAAAGAAATTGCAAATCAGCTGCATTATGATGACCCATCATATCTATGCCGCATATTCCGGAAACAAAACGGACTCACACCATTACAATATAGGAATCAGCTCCGGAAAGAGACATAATCGACCCTAAGCAACAATCAATCACAACCTTACCAAAGAATAAATACCATTTCCAACTATTGGATTAAATCCAATGCTAAAGTATAGTTTTTATTCTTTATCTTTGCCAAATGGAACACAACAGAACAAAACTATCAATATTAGCCCTCATGCTGATACTGCCTTTGGTAGCAAAGGCAAACATGATTTGGCCGTCGATATACATAGTCGACCAATATTACACTTGGTACATAATCGCCGCCGGGCTTTTAATTGAACTACTCGCGGCAAAATTTTTCCTAAAAGTTTCGTGGCCGAAATCGGCATTAATGGTCGTCGTAATGAACGCCAT
>OFHO01001235.1_pt1 | contig 19469 bp, 23 predicted proteins | sample 1521531 | NCBI WGS metagenome assembly OFHO01 (sample SAMEA3504124, study PRJEB24116) | mouse gut metagenome | biome: mouse gut; feature: mouse-associated habitat; material: faeces | place: Denmark | collected 2011
CCGCCGCAGCCGCAAGCTATTCTAATAAATCCTCTGCTTTACAACCGAGTGTCTGCGCCAACGCAAACAAGTTACTTGCAGTTGCCTTGTTTATATCCTTTGCCCGCTGTTCATATTGCTGAATCATTCGGAGTGTTACCCCTGATTTTTCAGACAGCTCTTTTTGTGAAAGTCCGATTGCCCTGCGTACTGTCTGCAATTTTGTAGGTAAGTTTTTGCGTTCAAGTATAGAATTTGCTATATCAACAAACTTTTCCTCCGCTGCTTCGTGCAAGGTGGGGTATAACTTATAAATTTCACTCATAGGCAGATATTTTTTAATTTCCTTAAAACTCTTTCCTGTATTCCATTGATAAAACGCAAGTATCCAACCGCACCAATATTCAGGTGAGTAGTCATATTCAATCTGTGGTGCAGACAAATCAATATTTTCCCTTGTTCGATTTAAAACTTCCCATACAAGCTCTGTTCCCGAAAGACCTGATACGAACTTTGGAACGCCGCTGGCAAATTGTTCTGCAATACCGCTTATAATAAACATATCAAGAAAATCATCCATCGGGATATTCAAGACAGTTGCCGAATAATCAAATGCTTCGCCAAGGTTTCTCATAGCGTCATTCAGATAGAGTTCATCGTAAGCGTACATCATAACTTGTCATTTCCTCTCTGATAATATCTCTCATATAAATACCGTCAATATCTTCTTTTTCAAGCTCTGCAAAAAAAGCATTACGAGCATTATCATCTCTCATTTTTCTGCGAGCATAGTAAATAGTATTATCTGCCAATTCAGCGGATATAAACTCTATTTGATTAAATGCTTTTTCACTTTTTAAAACATACTGCTCACCGAGTTTGCCAAGGCGCATAGCATAGTTTAACTGGCTCAAAGAAATTTCGTTACTGATAAAGGCTCTTGCAAATGAGAAATATGAATCATCTGCACGGTAGCCGATAACTAAATCATATTCGCTGATATCAACTAGAAAATACTCCTTCAACCATAGGACACCTCTGCGCATAACAGGAGTTGACACACGGAAACGACGATTTTCCATAAGCAGAGTAAGCCAATGAAGAATCGTATATTCTTCTGAAGATAAATTTAAAATCTTCAAGCCTCCTGTATCAAGCTCATATTTGTTCGCAAAACCGTCAATACCTTCATTACAGGACCATTCCTTTGCAAGCTCTATATGTTTGGTACAATAAAAGCCCTGACCATAATCATTATAAACCTTGCCTTTTCCCAAAAGAGGCTTTTCAATTTTTCCGTTTGAACCGTGATATAAAACAATCTTACTCATAATAAATCTCCTCGTAGTATCTCTCAAGAGTTACCTGTTTATATTATATCCCTAAAGAGTCAGTTTGTCAATATATCCAACAATGCCCGCCAATATTTCTCCGGAAGCCGCACCCGTCCCTCCTCGTATTTCTTATAAGACTGCAACGGTATATCTGCCGCAGCCGCAAGCTCTCTCTGTGACATTCCCATTTCCCTCCGTGTGCCTTTCAACAATTTCGGCACATCTGTACTGTCTATAAACTTATGATACTCATTACAAAAATAATATTCATCCAGCCCCAAATATACCGCCATCTTCTTTAGCATTTGCACATTCATATGTTCCTCTGAAACTTTACCGTTCATATAATTGAATATGGTTTCTTTTGCATATCCAATCGCTTTGGCAATCTTATATTGCGGAACCTTTGCTTTGTACATACAATACCGAATCCTGGCCGAAATACTCTGCTCAATCTTCGCCTTATCCTCAAACATCCCCTCGAATACTTTTGCCGATTTGGTTAAAACGGCTCCCTTTGTTTCCACTACTATACCATCGGCAAATCCACGCTGCTTTCCATTATCGCAGGTCTGCTCGAGCCGGAAAAAGGTCTGATTAAAATCAATGGGAAATACTTAAAAGAAAGCACCACAAACGTAGGCTACATGCTCCAGCACGACGAACTCTTTGAGTGGCGCACCATCTACAACAATGTAATCCTCGGCCTGGAAGTACAGCACATGCTGACCGCCCGTACCAGGCAGCGGGCCCATGAACTTTTAGACCTCTACGGGCTGCGACAGTTCGAGGCATCCCGCCCGTCCGAGTTATCCGGCGGGATGCGACAGCGCGCCGCCCTGATCCGCACTCTGGTATTAGAGCCAGATCTTTTGCTGCTGGATGAACCTTTTTCCGCATTGGACTACCAGACACGGCTGACCGTCGGGGACGACATCGGCCAGATTATCCGAAAAGAGGGAAAGTCAGCCTTGCTTGTAACCCATGACCTGTCAGAGGCAATTTCCCTTGCCGACCGAGTCATCATTCTTACCGGACGCCCTGCCGCCATCCGGCAGACTATCCCGCTGATTTTCGACCTCAGCGAAGATACACCGCTGAACCGGCGCAACGCCCCGGAATTCAAAACATATTTTAATCTCATATGGAAGGAGTTGAATACAGATGAGTAACCTGTCAGCAGGACAACAGAAATATCTCCTCATGCACCGCAGGCATAAACGAATCGTCAGGGTATCCCGGGTACTGATTCTGCTAAGTTTTTTATTTATCTGGGAATTCACCGCCAACGTAGGAATCATTGACTCTTTTATCTTCAGCAGCCCCTCTAAGATTGCTCTGTGTTTCTTTGAGATGGTTCTGGATAAGAGCATCTTTCTCCACCTTGGAGTCACCTTATACGAAACGATTCTTAGTTTCCTGCTCGTAATTGCCATCAGCATTCTGGTGGCAGTTGCCCTGTGGTTTAGCAGCAAACTATCCGAAATATTAGACCCCTACCTGGTCGTACTGAACAGCCTGCCCAAATCTGCGTTGGCGCCGCTTCTAATCGTATGGCTTGGCGCCACCAAGACTACCATTATCGTTGCAGGGATGTCAGTCGCCATTTTCGGAAGCATCCTGAGCCTTTACACCAGCTTCACCACCGTTGACCCAGGTAAAATCAAACTGATTTATACCCTGGGCGGCAACCGCTTCCATGCCTTGTCAAAGGTAGTACTGCCAAGCTCCATCCCGGCAATCATCAGCAATATGAAAGTCAATATCGGGCTGTGTCTTGTAGGGGTAATTATCGGGGAATTTCTGGCGGCACGAGACGGGCTTGGGTATCTGATTATATATTCCAGCCAGGTGTTTAGATGGGGAGGCATTCTGATACTGTGTGATATTGTTCAATTCATATATTCTATAAATCTCCTAATTTTGCAAATCCTGTCTGCAGTGCAGCATATTCTTCCCATTCCACATTTTTCAAAATATCCTGTCTCTCCACAAACTGTGTTGCCGCTGTCCTCACAGAAAAATATACGTCAAACTTAGCTTTCGTTATGTACCGTCTCTTTGACAAGTATCGTTTTTCAGAATCAACACCGTCAATAAATGCATTTCCTTTCGTTATTATCTCAGCATCATAATTATCTTTTTTAGAAACGGCTTCTAATAAAAATGTCTCCATTGCACCTGTATCTTCAAAAGGAACCACTAACAATAGCAACTGAAATCGCATTTCCTTTCCATGGCCATTATGATAATAACACTCTACCCAGCAGTCGTTACATACATTCATATCAATCCTTACATTCCCTTCATTTAAAATATCTTCTACATTTTTTGAAAACTCAGCTTCTGTCCCCGCATCATCACGGTCTGTAAGGATTACAATCCTGTCAAATGCTTCTGATTCTGACGACAAATTGTTATATTCAACCATATATTGAAATCCCGGTAAAAGATTTTTAGCTCCTCCACATCCCCTGATACTCAGACTGTCACTCTCTTTCATCATCGTCCGTACACTTTTAAAATATCTGCTATTCGATTTCTCATTTGACTTTCCTTTATCTTCCCATCCGTAGACTTTCCTCATAAAATATTGTAACAAGACATAATCTGTTGAACCTTCGCACAAAATAATATTTTTCATCTTATCTTAACTCCAATCCCATCTCGTCCTGAACCTCAATCGCTTTCTTAGCGCCCAATCTTCTCACAGAAATTTCTTCATTTTCTTTATACATGGTATATACCGCAATATCCTCCATAAGTTCCGGGGCACATTTTAGCACTTTATCTATTGCCTCTTTGCTATGAGAAGTCATAAAAACCTGGACATTTAATTTTTTACACGTTTCCAGTATCCATCTAAACGTCTGTTCCATTGCAGACGTATGGATTGCTGTTTCAAACTCATCCAATAACAAAATTCCATTTTGAGCCATAACAGCCGCGCTTATTAATGACAATGCTTTTTTCATTCCATCTCCATATACATTCAGGGGTAATGCTTTCTGATGGGATTTGGACAAAATCTGATATACACCTCGTCTTGTTTTTGAATGATTAGAGTAATTAATACTAATAATGCCTTCATCATATTCTCTTAATATATCTAAGATTTCTTCATATAATTCCGGATTATCTAAAATATTCTGTAAATAATTGTATCTTTCTGTATGATAAGAAGGAGAGATATATATAACATTTTTTGTATGCTTACTATTATCCATTTTACGGGGTGATAATTTTACAATTTCCTCTGCATCATACATACGAAACTGATTTACACTTTTTTCATCAATTACAATTTCTATATCTAGTCCGGATAATAGATAAATGCTATCAAACATCTCATTTTCCTGATCCTCGCCAAAATATTTATTTAGTATATTTCTATACGCTCTCCCTGTCATTTCTTCTTCTATAGTATCAGCAAATAGTGATACTTTTGTCCATTTTTCATTCTCTTGAATTTTATATCCTAAATATTTTTTTTCTTCATTGATATCAAATAAATTAGAAAATCCTTCATAATCAGTTAGTCCTTCATACGGAGAAAATCTTCCTACTCTTCTTCGGATGACCGAGCGCCACATACGGAAATCATCTGGCTGCCCATAGCTGGCCAATACTTCTAAAATACTTGTCTTCCCACAATTATTACCACCCGTTAAAATATTTATCTGAAATAAATTTTCCAATTTAAAATTCTTTATTCCTCGAAAAGAGTCAATTTCTATAGCAGAAATCATCTAAATCACGCACCTTCTTCCCTTTTAAGCACATCATGCTAATATTTCCCACATACCTTTCCCTCCCCGCCCCTGAAACCGAATCCGCCCTTCCTTCTTCAACACGCGAATCCGATAATTCGCCCCGGACAGGCTAAGTCCCAGCTCCCTTGCTATCTTTCCGGCGGTTATCCCAGGATTTTCCCGCATAAGGCCAACTATTTCTTCCCGCTCGTCCTTCTTTTTCTTTTTATAATCAAACAGATTCCCATACTCAATTTTCAGGCGGGTATCCCTATTCTCCTTTTCTGATATCGGATACAAGCCAAACACAATCTCCATATGCTCCGGAAAAATCCATATCTTTTCCACATCTTCTAACATCCCAGCCACAATTGCCTTTTCCACGGCTTGCCCCGCCTTTAATGTCTCTTCAATCTGTACAATCCTATCTTCTAACCCGTTTTCTTTCGCTTTCTGTTGTTCCAGTCTTTTTATCCCAGCCGCCACCGCAGACAAACTCTGTTCTAATTCCCGCTGCTTTCTTCGATAAATCTCATCGGAAATAACTCCTTCCAACAATTTTTCCACCAGCATATCCATTTGCCCTGATATTTTATCCTTCATCCGGTTCTCCCGGTCAAGTTCCGGCTGACAATCTTTTTCCACTAATACACCCTTCAAAATCCTAATCATACGTTCGATAATCCGCACTTTGTCCGGCCGGTATTGTTCCTCGCACACCTTGCTCAACAATCCATATAACGTCTCTTCCTCCAGATGAATATTGCCGCATTCTCTTCTGCCTGTTTCCAAATATTTTTTACATTTCCATTCGTGGATAACACACTGGTCTTTCCCTCGTTTCCGGATTCTTCGATAATACGGATTCCCACATAATCCACAGAACAGCTTGCCGCTGAGTCCGGATTTTCCCTGGTATCGCCCTCTTTTCGGACTCCCTCGCCGCACTGCTTTTGCCCTTCTGGCAATCTCCCGGTTCGCAAGTTCCCATAGTTCTTCCGATACGATTGGCGGAACTTTATTCTCATATACATATTGCGCGCTCGCTGGCATCTTCATCATCCGTTTTGATTCAAAATCATAATGAAGCCGGTTCATTACAACCGTCCCTTTATTCAGTGGATTCTGTATCATCCTAAGAATTGCCGAATCCGTAAAGGGATTCCCATTTGCCCCAACGATGCCTTCGCCTTTTAGAATGTTTGCAATCTTCCTGCTGCCATATCCTGCGGCGCATAGTTCATACATACGCCGCTTGACCCTTGCCTCTTCTTCCACGATTACCACGCTCTTATCCGGCATTTTCCGATATCCATATGTATTGGATGTCAGGACCGCCGGTCCATTCTGTTTCTGCCGGTTTTTGTGGGCATTGTTGATTTTCTTACTCAACTCACGGCTGTATTCCTCTGCCAGAATCGCCTTGATTCCCGTAATCAGGGCGTCGTCTGTAGTATAGAATTTCCGCTCGATATAGATATATAGTTTTTTCTGTTCCGTCAGCAGTCGGTCTACAAATAAATACCAGTCCTTCGTGTTCCTCATTAAGCGATCCTGAGATTTGATCACAATGATATCAAACCTGTCGCTTGCCAGATCTTCATAGAGACGGTTGTACTCGCTCCTGCCCTTCGTCGTCGTACCAGAGCGGCTTTCCACGTAAATATCAGCCAATACCCATCCGTTTTCGCGGACACACGCCCTACCTTCATCTACCTGTTTCTTTAATGCATCCTTCTGGCTTACTTCTTCCGTACTGCACCTTGCATAGATTGCCGCACGTCGTATCATTTAGAACCACCTCTTTGAATGCACTGTGTAAGACGGATTTTTTCTTCCGGGGTGATAAGGTTATCTTTTAACATAAGATTTGCTAATTGTAACAGAATCCGGGCATCACCCTTCCGAATACCGTTCCTTTCTTTCTCTGCTGCTTTCTTGGGACGGCTAGACATAAGTTTCTCCTCCAAAAGCATTTTTACTAATATATGCCCTGTCAGCCCGTCCTAATTTCTCAGAAAAACTTTTTGATGCTTAGAATATTCCAAATGGATTCGGCTGGCTTGTATCATTATACAACTCGCATTCTTCCTGCCATTCCTCCATATCTTCCTTAATAATCGCACATAAATCCTGATATGCTTCTTTCTCCAATTTGCCGCAATCGCACATACACTTATAAAATTTCTTGATGCTTGCCGCCGTACTCTTAATCGTTCCCGGCGTTGACCACATACATTTCCTGATAAAAAAATCACCAAGGAAATATCCTATCGAACTCCATCCGTCCATTGCCGAGACCGGCTCTCCATAAAGTAAAAAATCATTGATATAGAAACTTACATTATTGATATGTTTCCTGATTGTTTTTTCTGATAATGACTTTTTCTCCATATCTTCCCGGAAGATATCCAAAAGCTCCCAATTCTCTTCTTCGTAATCTTCATACATTTCCATCATCTTTCCTTACTCCCTTCGTTCTGAAACTTTGTTCTTCTTCCCTGTCACAAGGTCATAACTTTCCAAAATCATACGTTTCACATCTTTATCCGGAATACTACCGTCCCTACCTACACAATCCTCCCTGAAATATATCTCCCTTAACTTCCCGACTCCGTTCTCAACCGAAGCCTCATGCAGCGGATGATATTTCAGATACAATTCTTCCGGCGGTATTTTTCCAACAATGTCCATAGACGGAAGATTACATTTCCATTGCATATAAGTATAGATATCCGCCATCCATTCCAGAATAAACTCGTCATAATCCTCGCTGATACCATCCTCATCCCTGATACGTATCCCCAAGCTTCCTAAAATCTGTTTCGGCGTCTTATTCAGATAGAGAGGATTCCCACCATCCATACGTTCCCGGTATTCCCCTTTCATATAATCCCTTATTACACCAAAGACATCCTCACAATTTCTTGCAATCAGCTTAAAAAGATACCGGGACTTCTGAATCATACTGTCTAAATAGCATACATCATAAGCCGGCATTGACATAACCTCCGCTTTCTTGTTGATAAACTAACTCATTTTGCACCGCATACCGAGCCGTAATTCCCGGAACCTGAAACCCATCCAGCAAAATCGCTTCCATTCTCCCTTTAAGAAAGCGATTCACCTCACGCCTCGCATTCAAATCTGCTCTCTTATCTTCTTCTCTTAACTCCACTTCGTACGCCCCGGTCCATCGAATCCGTTCAAATGCTTTTTCTGACTTTATAAAAATCTGGTTTCCCAATTCCCCTTTATAAAAAAGAGGTTCGACTTCAAAGACATTGATCTGGTTCATCAAAAATGCTTCAATTACCTGCGTATAACTATCATCCGCACGATAACCTTGTATCAGGTCATACTCTGCCGTGTCCGCCCTATACCGCGCTACGATTCGTTTCCCGACAATAGCCGCCGCTTCCTGAGTGGTTCCGCGGTTTGCGGCTACTTCTGCAATCCATGCTAAAACTCCGCAGTTATTCAAGTCCAAAATCATCAAATCATCCGTATTTAGTTCATACATATTGACAATCGATTTCTTAGGGTTTCCATTCAATGCCGCCCAGCTTTCCGCCCTTTCCGGATACTCCGTTGTATAGAAACCATTCCCGTAATCGTTATCATCCTTCCCACCCATATACTGCGGATATTTCAGTACATGATCGGAACCATGATACAGCTTTATCATACTGCCTCCCACCTAAATATTCAATTTCTTCCATCACTCATATGACACCCCTGATTATAAACGATTCCTCCACATTTGTACATATCACATTCTATCAGAATGCCCCCACGCCTATTTAAAATGGATTGGCTCCTCATGAGCATCGTCCTCCTATGCATTATGGCAATGCTTCTATACTCTTTAATCAGCCTCCTGGAAAAATGGTGCAGGCGCCGATTCTAATCCCCATACCCTAAGGGCATCCCGCAATGCATGCCCCTTAGCGGGGCAGGTGGACTTCGTCCATTAAGGTATACGCTTTCGGCATAATCCCGCCGAAAAGCACATCAGGAGATGCCAAAAAGCACCTCCTGCGTACATACTGATCATTCGTGCATCCATCAATGCTTCCGCCCCAACGGGCAGGCGGGCTAACGCCCCATAAGACATCTTACCACGAACCCCTATCTCAAGCTCTTCCACAAGTCACTGCCCGACGCATACGCATCAATTTCCTCAAAAGTAAACGGCGCAGTCACCCACACATACCCCGGGTTATTCTCATCATCCCCGGCATAATTCAAGTCGAACCCAATCTCAATCCCTTCGGCATCCAGAAAGAAATTTACATCGTAGACACCGTTTGGGCTGTCCCCTTCCAGAGCCTTCCTCAAAGTCTCCTTATCTGCCTCCGCCAAGAATCCATCATTCTCCGCCTCGCCCCGCATCCGTGAAAGCCAATCTTCCATAAATGCATCGCCGAGTTCCACGATATCCTTCACCTCGTAGACCTTACCGTCCTTGAGGCTGATATTACAGGTACGAAGATGCTGGGCATAATAATCCTGACCGCCCTCATAACCGTAATCCTCATACACCACGCTAAGAACATCCTTCGACGCATAGCAGACCTTATAATCTACATAGTTCATCAATATGGGATACTCCTCCCCAATCACTCTCTCCTTAATCTCCGGTGCAGGGTCGTCGTAGATCCGCTTCACCGTTTCCATCGCCCGCGCTTTCAAGATACCATTGACCTTCTTCTCGACCGAAGCATCTGAAAGCCCGCTGACCTTAGGATACGACACCTGGAACTGAATCACCATAGATCGTTTTTCATCATCCGAAAATTCATAAGTATCCTCTTCAATCTCATATCCTATCCCGTCGTCAATCATCTCAGGAATTGCCCAGATTCCTGATAACTCCTCCGAATCCTCATATCCGCCGTACCCATCCGGAATCTCCTCGGAGCCAAATCCATTATCATAATCATAGTCGAAGTCATAGTCATAATCATAATCCGGTTCCTCATATGTCCAGTCGTGTCCGAACCCATATCCCCGCCGAAACTCACGATACGCATTGACTCCAATAAACGTCAGCATTAAAACAAGGACCACGCCAAAGACCCCCAGCGCAATCCAAGGAGTCTTTGCCCCATGGCTCTTAGGAGTCACCATCCCTAAGTTCACATACATTTCCATAGGGATATAGCGAATCCCTTCCCGCTCCTGTTCCCCGGAAATAGGCCGCATACCCATATGTACGTATCTTTCCACAGCCTCAGGCGCCGCATTGACCGTCAGCCTGCCGGTGTGGAGGTGCTCAGCACAATACTGATAAGCATACTGGAACAAAAGGCGCCCGATTCCCTGTCCCTGACGCTCCTTTTCCACAAAGAACAGCGCAATGTGCCCGTCCGGCCGCAGGGCAAGGGTCCCGCACAGCGTCCCAGCCTCATATGCCCCAAAAAAAATCAGTTCCCCTCTCTGCCATACCTGGCTGATATAATCATATTTAATAAACTTCTGAAACGAAGCCACACCTTCCGGGGTACTTGAGGGTGCAATGGCATCCGCATAGACCTCCCACACAAGGTGCAGCGCCGGAAGTAACTCCGGCTGCTGCAATATCCTTATTTCCATATTCAAGCCTCCTACCTGGTACTCCATCCGGCCAGAAATCGAATGGAGTACTAACTTTTGTAAACAACTTCTGACAGACTCTTTCACCTTGCCCCAATCAATTCTTCCCTGAGCAAAGTCAGTGCCCTTGCCACGGCAAACTCCCGGTTCTTATCCCGGTTTCCTGTGAAATGGAACTCCTCCACCCGGACATGCCCTTTCACAAAACACCCCACATATACAAGCCCCACCGGCTTCTCCGGCGTCCCGCCTCCAGGTCCGGCAATCCCGGTCACACTAAGCGCCGCATCCGCACCTGCCGCCTTCGCTGCGCCGCGGGCCATCTCTTCTGCAGTCTGGGGGCTTACTGCCCCATATTGCATCAACGTCTCCCTTTTTACCCCAAGAAGACGCTCCTTCGCATCATTGGAATAGGTAACGTACCCCTCCTGATAAACATTAGAAGCCCCAGGGACATTCGTAATCCTGCCGGCAAGCAGCCCTCCCGTACAGGATTCCGCCGTCGTCACGGTCATCTTCCGCTCCTCAAGGAGCTTTACAATTGCCGCCTCAAGGGTCACATCCTCCTCTGTGGTATAAATCTTATCCCCAAACCTACGGGACAATTCCTCCATGAGAGGAGCGAACAGCCTTTTGGCCTCCTCCTCATCCGCCGCCTTTGCCGTGACACGGAAATGCACTTCTCCCGTCTTGGCATAAGGCGCAATCGTCGGATTCGTCTGGGCATCCATCAAGTCGGCCACCATCGTCTCCGCCTTGCTCTCTCCGATAGAACAGATCTTCACCATCTTCGAGTAAATGCCCTCCGGCTGCATACGGTTCAGATAAGGCGCAATATCCCGCTCAAACATGGGCTTTATCTCATTGGGCGGTCCTGGCAGCAAGATTACCGTCTTCCCGTCCTCCTCAAGAATCAGTCCCGGGGCCGTCCCGTTATGGTTGTCCACCACCTTCGCCCCCTCCGGAACCATCGCCTGTTTCCAGTTGTTCGGCGTCACCTGGTCACTGTGTACCTGTCGGAAATAATCTTCAATCCGCTCCTTCGTGTGGGCGTCCTCATACAATTTCTTTCCGAAGACCTCTGCCACTACCTCCTTCGTCAAGTCGTCCTTCGTAGGTCCAAGCCCACCGCTCAAAATCAGGATATCCGACCTTAAAAGAGCCTGCCTCACAGTCTCCATAAGACGCTCCTCGTTATCCCCCACCACACTCTGGTAATAGCAGGAAAGCCCCAGCGCCGCGCACTGTTCAGACAGATACGCCGCATTGGTATTCACAATATTCCCCAGCAAAATCTCCGTACCCACACAAATAAATTCTACCGTCATCCGTTACATACCCCCTTGTGTCAATACCTGTACATTCTTGGCAACATAATCAATCAAAGAAACTACTGTCAAGATTAAGGATACCCAAATCAACACCATTCCAATCATATCAAATACACCGCCGAAATCAGCAATCAGCACGATAATCATGGCCATCTGGGAAACCGTCTTGAATTTTCCCCAGTAGCTCGCCGCGATTACAATCCCGTTGTCCGACGCCACCAGCCGGAATCCACTGATAATGAACTCGCGGGCGATAATCACGATTACAATCCACGCCTCCAAGTCCCCAGACGGGATCAGGCAGATCATGGCAGAACATACCAGCAGCTTATCCGCCAACGGGTCCATAAATTTCCCGAAATTCGTCACCAGGTTCCTTGCGCGGGCAATCTTCCCATCCAGCATATCCGTCAAGCTCGCCACGCAGAAAATCACGAGGGCAATCCATTTATTGGCAGCCCCGCCTACGTCCGTCAGCATAAAAAATACAAAAAAAGGCACCATTATCACTCGAAGCACCGTCAATTTATTTGGTAAATTCATTCCGTCAACTCTCCTATCAAATCATATTCCAAGGCGCCGGTCACTCTTACCTTCGCAAAGTCACCAGTCACCAGTTCCTTCTCTGTCTGTACGAATATCAGTCCATCCACATTGGGGGCGTCACGGTAAGTCCTCCCCACATACGCATCCTCATCCGTAACTTTTCCCTCAATCATCACTAAGACTTCCCGTCCAATCATCTCCCCCGCCTGTTCAAACGCAATCTCCTGCTGAAGTTCCATCAGTTCCGCCTGCCGTTCTTCCTTGACCTCTTCCGCCACCTGTCCAGGCATATCCGCCGCCGGCGTATCCTCCTCCGGAGAATAGGGAAATACCCCCAGACGCTCAAACTCCATCTCGTCTACGAACTCCATCAATTCCTCATGCTGTTCCTTCGTCTCCCCAGGGAAACCAGTAATCAGCGTGGTTCGGATGGCAATATCCGGGATTTCCTCCCTTAACTTTGCAACCACCGCTTTCAACTGCTCTTTTGATGTCCGTCTTCCCATCCTCTTCAAGATCCCATCATTGGCATGCTGAATCGGCAAGTCAAGATAATGGCAGATCTTCTTTTCTTCCTTGATTACCTGAATCAGTTCTTCATCCACTTCCTCCGGATAACAGTACAGAATCCGAATCCAGCGGATTCCCTTTATCTTACATAATTCCCGTAAAAGCCTGTGAAGCGACTTCTCCCCATAGAGATCCTTCCCATAAAGGGTGGTTTCCTGCGCTACCAAAATCAGTTCCTTCACGCCCTGCCCTGCAAGCTCCCCTGCTTCTTCCAAAAGCCGCTCCATCGGTACGCTCCTATAATTCCCTCGAATCTTAGGAATAATACAATAAGTGCAGTGTTTATCGCAGCCTTCCGCAATTTTCAGATAGGCATAATGCCCGCCTGTCGTCACCAACCGCTTCTCATCCACCTCCGGTATCTCATCAAGGCTCCCAAGCTCCACATGCCCCTTTCCTGCCAGCGCTTCTTCCACAGCCTGAACAATCCGGTCATATGACGCCGTTCCAAGAACCGCATCCACCTCCGGTATCTCATCAAGAATCTCCTGCTGATACCGCTGTGCCAGACAGCCCGTCACCACCAGCGCCTTTAAGCGTCCGGTCTTCTTATATTCTGCCATCTCCAGAATCGTCTGGATGCTCTCTTCCTTGGCGTCGTGTATAAAACAGCAGGTGTTGATTACAATGACGTCAGCCTGCTCCTCATCGTCCACAATCCCATAGCCTTTCGCATCCAACAGCCCCAGCATGACCTCCGAATCCACCAGATTCTTGTCACATCCCAGAGAAATAAATAATAGATTCATCCAAGTCTCCTTTATATTCAATGGAAAGAAGGGGCTGTCGGGAAATGCAGTATTAAATGTCATTTTCCGATAGCCCCCCAATTCCCTCTGTTTATTCTACAGCCTCTTGTTCTTCCAGTATAACCTCTGCTTCCGGTTCTTTCCTGTCTTTCGGCTCTTCCTCCGCAGCGACCTTGATCTTTGCCTGATTCAGCTCGTCAATTGCGACCGACAGCGGTTTCTCACCATTCTTCACCGGCACCAGAGGCAAATTGCCGTCAATAAGCTCCCTCGCCCTCTTTGCAGTCGCCATAACAATGGAATACCGGCTGTTGACAATCTTAGTCTCGCCCTCTTCTACATCCTTATTCACTACTTTCATTAAATCTGTGTAAGATGGGTGCAGCATACACTTATTCTCCTTTCAGCTCTTCTTTCATACGCTCTATAAACGCCACATTCCGGTAACTTCTTCTGTGCTCTCCCTGAATGATCTGATGCACTAAGCCCACACATTCCTCAAGCACATCATTGACGATCAGGTAATCATACCGGTCCATTCCTTCGGCTTCGTCTTTCGCACGCTTCATGCGGGAATCAATCACATCCGCCGTCTCGGTCCCACGTCCCTCAAGACGCCTCCTTAACTCTCCCGACGTAGGGGGAGTCACGAACAACAAGAGGGTGTCCGGAAACTTTTCTTTGACTTTCAACGCCCCCTGAATCTCAATCTCCAGAATCACGTCCTTTCCCGCATCTAACTGCTCCTGGACGTAGGACTTAGGCGTCCCATAGTAATTGTCCACATACCTAGCATACTCTATCAGTTCGTCTTTCGCAATCATTTTTTCAAATTCTTCTACGGTTTTAAAGAAATATTCCCGTCCATCCTCCTCGCCTGGCCTTGGTTTCCTTGTGGTGGCGGAAATCGACAGCGCATAATTATCATACCGTCTCATCATCTCTTTCATGACCGTACCCTTACCGGCTCCCGAAAAACCGGATACAACGATTAAAATTCCTCTCTCGCCCATGAGCTTGTCCTCTTTCTCCATCTATTCGTCATCATTCAATATTCTGAATCTGCTCCCTGACCTTCTCAATCTCCGTCTTTAAGTCAATCCCGGCATTTGAGACTTCAAGGTCGTTCGCCTTGGAGAGAATGGTATTCGCCTCCCGGTTCATCTCCTGGGCAATAAAGTCGAGTTTCCGTCCAATCCCGCTCTCCGCAGATTGAAGCGTCTCCTTCATATGTACGACGTGGCTCCTAAGCCTTACAAGCTCCTCGTCCGTACAAATCTTATCCGCAAATATCACGACCTCGGCGGCAATCCTTCCCTCCTCAATCTGCGTGTCAAAAAGAAGCTCCCGTACCTTGTTCTCTAACTTTTCCCGATACTCCGCCACAATCTGCGGCGACCGCTCCTCAATATAATCCACCAGCTTTAACATCCCGTCCAGTTTCTTAATAATATCATCCCTAAGATGTACGCCTTCCTGGCCTCTCGTCTCCACAAACTGCCGGATGGCGCCGTCCAGAGCCACTTTAAGCCCCTTCCACAACTCTTCCTCATTCAACGTCTGTTCTTCCATCGTCAATACTTCCGGACAGCGCAGAAGGGTGGAGACACGGACGTCATTCCCCAGCGAGAACTTCTCTTCCATCTGACGGAAACAGGCAAGATATTCCCCCGCCAGCTGCTCGTTGTACTTCAAAGACACCTGATTCTCAGACATATCCTCGTACGTGATAAAAATATCCACTTTTCCCCTCTGGATACTCTGTTTCAAAAGATTGCGGATTGCAGTCTCGAATAAATTCAATTTCTTGGGCATACGGATATTCACATCCAGATAACGGTGATTCACACCCTTCATCTCAACGGTGAACTTCCGGTCTTTGTCCGAACTCTCACAGCGCCCGAAACCTGTCATACTGTTTATCATGATATGAACCTCTTCTTATATGATATATTCAAATTTATTGCCTCATTCATTATAAGGCATTTGGCAAATTGAGTCAACCATGTTATACTATTGCGGTAAAGAGTAGAACTTGCATTGAGAAAGGAGCCAAGATTATGGCATTTGACGGAATAACGGTGGCGGCAGTGGCAAAAGAGCTTGGGGATACCTTGACAGGCGGCCGAATCACGAAAATCGCACAGCCGGAGACAGACGAACTGCTGCTTACCATCAAGACGGCAGACGGAGCACACAGGCTCTATATTTCTGCCAGCGCATCCCTTCCTTTGATATATCTGACAGACGAAAATAAACCCAGCCCTATGACCGCGCCTAATTTCTGTATGCTGCTGCGCAAGCATATCGGAAACGGGCGTATCACGGGCGTATCACAACCCGGTCTTGAGCGTATTATCCATCTGGATATCGAACATCTCGATGAGCTTGGAGATCTGTGCAAGAAAAAATTAATCATTGAAATCATGGGGAAACACAGCAACATCATTTTCTGCGATGAAAAAGACCGAATCATTGACAGCATTAAACACGTCAATGCACAGATGAGCTCTGTCCGGGAAGTACTGCCCGGGCGGGAATATTTTATACCGGATACCATGGCTAAGCGAAGTCCCCTGACGGTAGCCCAGGAGGATTTTATCCAAGCGTTAAGAGAGAAACCCGCCCCTCTTGGCAAGGCTGTCTATACCAGTTTTACAGGAATCAGTCCTGTAGTTGCGGAAGAAATATGCGCTCTTGCGGGGTTAGAATCTGATATGACCGCCAAGGATCTTTCCGAAGATATGCTGGCGCACCTCTACCGCCAGTTTTCTTATTACATGGAAAATGTAAAACTTGGCAGGTTCCGTCCGACCATTTACTATACAAAGAATGGACCGAAAGAATTCTGTGCGATTCCACTGTCACATTTTGACCAGGGCAGTTTGCAGGAAGAAGAATTTGACTCCATCTCCCAAGTGCTGAAAACCTACTATGCCACGAAGAACACGCTGACCCGGATTCGGCAGAAAAGCACGGATCTGCGCCATGTGGTACAGGTCTCCCTGGAGAGGAACCGCAAGAAATACGACTTGCAGTCCCGGCAGCTAAAAGATACCGAGAACCGGGACAAGTACAAGGTCTACGGAGAACTCATCAACATCTACGGATACAGCCTCCCCGCCGGATCTAAGGAACTGACCGCCCTGAATTATTACACGGATCAAGAGATTACCATACCCTTAGACCCAACCATGACGCCCCAGGAAAATTCGCAGAAATATTTTGCAAAGTATAATAAGCAGAAACGGACCTTTGAAGCCCTTTCGGAATTGATTCAAGAGACTGCCGACGATATCCAATATCTGGAATCCATCAGCAACGCTCTGGACATTGCCATGAACGAAGCGGACCTGGCGCAGATCAAGGAAGAATTAATGCAGAGCGGATACATCCGCAGAAAATTTACCAAGAAAAAAGTAAAGCTTACCAGCAAACCCATGCACTACATTTCCAGCGACGGGTATCATATGTATGTGGGAAAGAACAACCTGCAGAATGATGAGCTGACCTTCTCCTTTGCCAACGGGAATGACTGGTGGTTTCACGCGAAAGGCGCGCCCGGCTCCCATGTAATCGTGAAGACCGGCGGCGACGAGCTGCCGGATCGCACCTTCGAGGAGGCAGGAAGGCTTGCAGCTTATTATTCTAAGAACCGCGGCAGTGACAAGGTGGAAATTGATTATGTGGAGAAGAAGCATGTCAAGAAACCAAATGGTGCAAAGCCTGGATTCGTTGTGTATTATACGAACTATTCTCTGGTCATTGATTCGGATATCTCCGGCATAGAAAACGTGCAGGATTAATCCTGCACGTTTTCTATGACAAACCAATTACTTCTCCCACATCTTTTCACACAGACCTCTATACTCCGGCAACTGATCTGTGTATGGCTGCAGACGCTTCCGAATCTTGGCACGCTCCGATGGATCGGCGTCATACGTCGTATGGTCGTTTGGCGTCCGCTCAAGCACGTCGTCGGCAATCTCGTTAAACAGAATCCAACAAAGCCTCTCGGCATCCGTAATCACATGGCACTCCATGATTTCCCGCCGTTCCAGATCCATCTGCATCAAGACATAACCGAGCTTATCCGACCAAAGCCATTCAAGATAGGGACTGGCTTTTATGTAGTCGCCGAACACCCTGCAGACCTTCTCCACATCTGCATCTCTTTTCGCCTCTTGCAACATCGTGTCATCCTCCTCCTGTTCCTATTAATAGATACAGAACCATTCTATCACAGGATGCCAGGGGGATTTTGATGTAAATATTGGTATATTTTATTTGTTCGCCATTTCGCTGAGTTCCGCGAGCATTCTGGGAAGTTCTTCCTCCATGTTCTCCGCCGTAAACTGGCATGTTCCAACCTTCCGATGGCCTCCGCCGTGGTATTTCAGCATCAGGCTTCCAACGTCAATGCTTGCGGTCTTGTTCAGGATACTATAGCCTACCGCTGCAGAACATCCTCTGCCGCCCCGTCCGCTGACAATCCATACGGAAATGTTCTGCTGAGGATACATACTGTAAATCATGAAACGATTGCCTGTATAGATGGGTTCTACGCCTCGCAAATCCGTCACGATGACGTTGCCGTCCACCACCGTATGCTTTAAGATCATATCCCTGAATTTTACGGTCTGCTCAATATAAGTCTCGATACGCTCCTGTACATCCGGCAGCGCAAGAATCTCCTCAGTCCGCATGGTACGGCAGTAATCCATCAACTTCTCCATCAACTGGTAATTGGAAATCGAGAACTGCCTCCATCTTCCCAAGCCTGTCCTTGGGTCCATCAGAAACCCAATCAGAATCCAGCCTGACGGGTTCATAATCTCCTTTACCGTCAGATTGCCGGAATCCACCTTATCAACCGCTTCCATCAAATCGTCAAACTGCGGGAACGTCTTCTTTCCGCCGTAATATTCATAGATAATCCTTGCACAGGACGGGCTGATGCGGCTCTCCCCATTATACCGCCCTTCAAGCTCCATTCTCTCATGCTCACTGGAATGGTGGTCAAACCATAATCCGCAGCCTTCCACGAAAGGCACATTGGCAAGACAGTCATTCTCATTGATCTCAAGCAGGCCGTCCTGTATATCCTTGGGGTGCGCGAATTTCCAACTGTCAATAACGCCCGCCTCCAGAAGTAACGCACCACATGCCAAACCATCAAAATCTGAACGTGTAACAAGTCTCATGAATCTTCCTCCTACTTATGTTAATTATTCTCTACGGACAATAATGTATTATGTCAGCTCTCTATTGTGGTTAGTATAGCATATTCGGTGCATTTCAGCAAATATATTTTAGATATATTACTGAACTGGGCTTTTATTTTCCCTCTATTTCAAAACGCCATTCATCCCCATCAGATAATCAATAAACTGCTGCGCCGTCCTCCCGGACAGCCCCCCATGGCCAAGCTCCCATTTATTCGCCTCAAGCATAAGCTCATCCTCCGGCATCTCAATCTGATTCCGCTTCGCCAACTGCCGCACAATCTCCTGAAATTCCTTCTTCTCCGGTTTCCCAAAATAAATAGTCACGCCGAACCTGGCCACCAGAGACAGCTTCTCCTGAACCGTATCATTGGTATGAAGCTCC
>OFHO01001236.1_pt1 | contig 19450 bp, 14 predicted proteins | sample 1521531 | NCBI WGS metagenome assembly OFHO01 (sample SAMEA3504124, study PRJEB24116) | mouse gut metagenome | biome: mouse gut; feature: mouse-associated habitat; material: faeces | place: Denmark | collected 2011
CAGCGGCGGCGCTCTGCCCCATCGGCGCCGTGTTTCCGGCGTCCCGCCCACCTCCACGGGACCCGGCGTCTTTTGAACCGCTCGCTGTATGTATTCGGCCGTTTTCCCGGCTCAAGTGTGCGCCCTCATTTTCCACAGTGTTTAAACTCTGCCCCCTAGTCTGTGCTTTGTATTGGCGGATTACATTAAAACAGTTGTGCAGCTGCACCGAATAATCTTTGCATTCGTACTGCCGGCTTCGATTGCTGGAGCTGTCCTCCCACTGGAACAGCTTGCCGTTCTGCATCATCTGTGTGTATTCTTTCTGCGACATATGGCATTTCTCCGCGCATCGCCGCATGACCTTCTCCTCATACCCATACTTGTGCCCTCGATCGATCTTCCCCTTTTCCAAAACTTTCCCCGTATTTGGATCGATCATCCGGCCGTTGTCATTATAGCTCCCTTCGATTTGGGCGGAGGTTGTCTTATTCGGTACAGCCCTGTGCAGGTATCCCATAATTGGCCTCCGATTCCTTCGTTTGGCGGACAATCAAGTAGCTTCCATCCTCCTGGAGGATCAACGCTGTGCCGTTTGGGTGCTCATAGCCGATCTGCAAGGTGAGTCTGGGATTGAGCAGGAGAATCTGCCACATTTGACACTCCCGCAGACGGTTCGCGCACTGGCCGTCTGAAAAGAAAAACCACTTCTCATCTGCCCGCACCGCAAACGCGCAGGGCTTGCCTTCAAGCACCCCTTGGTCTGCGGCGCAGGGCTGGTGCGCCACTGCGGAAATCGCCCGGAATGGGTCGGGCTTTGTCTCCTCCAGGTAAAGCAGGAGGGCAGCCACCGGGATATTGGGACGGCGCTGATTCAATGCCGAGGCTACTTGAACCAAAGAAAAGCCGTTCACAATCACGTCGGTAAACTGCATTTTACCGTTTAGCCACTCCACCACCGGCCTTCTAAATTTGTCGAGTTCCATCACAAGGCAGACATCTTCGGCCAAATCCATGCAGTCCCGTTCAGACAGGAGCCTGCCGCAATCCTTCTCCAATTGTTTTGAAATCCTTTCACAGTACGCCCTATTCATATTATCCTGCCTTTCAAACGCGCCTGACGCAGCAGCCGCTACTCTCCCGTCTCTGTAAAGCCGCCGTCATCAGGACCATCAAACGGCTCAGTCTGGTTTTGGTCCGTGATTTGAATCGCGTCAGAGGGAGATGGAACTGGGTCCGGCTCCGGTTCTGGTTCCACGATTTGGGGCTCGCTGGGGGGGACATCCGGTTCTGTGGCTTGCGATGCACTGGGCGGGGGAGGGGGCGGCTCCGGCACTGTATTTGAGGGCCGGCTGGGCGGAGGAACTACCGGTTCAGCACTTTGAGGCGCTGGGGGAAGAGTGGGTGCCGGTTCGGCCGGTTGAGTTTCTTCTGAAGGAACCGGCTCAGGGCTGTTCCAATCATCCTCGTTTTGAGGGGGCTGAGTAGGCTGGACGCTGTAAGATGGGGCCGCGGAGTTTATGTCATCCTGTGGATTCAACGAAGGACCAGGCCCCACCGTCATTGTCGGAACCTCATCGGAATGGTCTGCGTCTATGTCGTCCTGGGCCGGCCTTGGGTGCAGCAGGGCTATGCACAGCGCCGCAATGATCAAAATGGACACGACGCCTTCCACAAAAGCGATAAACTGCCAGGGCAGTTTTTTCTTTTTTGCGGGACTTCGGGAGATCAGCCTTCGAACGGATTCGGGCAGATACTGGTTCAATGGCTCAGTATTTCCTCTGTGAAGCATCCCAGCCTGTGCCATACACATCAGAGTAGCTTTGCAGCCACGTAACTCGCTGGAATTGTCCAAGTGTCCATCCCGATGAGCTTTCCGTATCAGCATGATTGTTTGGAGCACATCTTCTACCAAGAGGTGTTTCCCTTCTTCTGCGCCGGGGTACCAGATGTAGACTTTGTTCTCACCGCTGAGCAGTTCTTGATAGGCAAGCACCTCTGAGTATAAATCGTTGATAGATGTCGTGGAGTCGATCCAGATGCCCATTTGATGCTCTTGGACAAAGCGCCGCAGGATGAGACACTCATCCTCCATTTCCGGCCAGGATTTTACTGTTGCCAGCTGATAGGCGTTCCGGAATTCAGACAAGCTCGCGTTTTGGCGGTCGCCTTTTTTATCGAAATTCTGCCATAGAATCTGCTCAAGCTCTATATCTTCTTTTTTCAAACTCAGATATGCGCTGAAGCTGTTCATTGACTCAACGCGTTTCTTTCGCTCAGCTAAATCCTCCTCCCATGCCAGAATTATGCGCTTCAGCATGTTGCGCTGACTATGCGGCAATGATTCAGGGACGGCCTCGCAGCAGGTTCGCTTTTCGTCCTCTGTGTACTTGTCATCTGCCAGCATGTCCTCTACCGCTTGGTTCAATTTTTTTAAGCAATTGGAGCGGATTTCTTTTGTGCACAGATTGATCTGATTGACCGCGTCGGACAGCTCGTCAGAGGACGCGAAAATGAGCTTGGGGAGATCGCTTATAAATTTTTGCTCAAACTGTTCGCATTTCTCCTCTTTCAATCTCGCCAGATCGTTATCCAAATGAGCGCATATCGCGTCTGGATCCAGTATGCTCAATACCAAAACACTTGGAGCCAATTGGCCTTTGCCGCGGATTTTTACGCTCTTCTCCGCGGCTGGGCGGAGCTCTTGCATTTGTTCCGAGTAATCTGCTATCTGACCCAGCGTCCAGCTTGTCGATATACATTGGCATAGCAGTTTTTGGGATAATTCCGCTCCAAGCCGCATTTGGAGCCCCCAGAAAACCTCGCTGTAATGGGAAAGAAACTCCATCAGCTGTTTTATGCTGGAAACCCGTTGCAGGTCAGGATCTTCCTCCAGCAAGGAGTCCAGCGTGTTGTCCCCCAATCGCTCACGGATACAGTCTATAAACCGCTCTCTCTCCTTTTTTGGCAAAGTGGAAACCGCCAGTGTCTTGTCATATTCCCGCAGCTCATCCCAAGTAAGCTCTTTCCCGCGATTGGCCTCCTGCCGCAGATATCTGACATATTGGTCTAAATCCAGAGTATCCAGTTCCTGGTCACATTCCAGGCCCTGGTATAGTTCAATGATGCCATTGGGGCCTTGTGCCGCGGCACGGCGGATCACCTCGACAATTTCAGGCGCCAGCAGCAGGTCGTCAGATGGCTCGAAGCTTTCTGGGAAGAGCGAAAAACCCGTCTGCTCAGCCGACAGCTCAGTCCCCTCCGGGGCAAAAAATACGTAGAACTTTTTTTGGCCTTGGGCATCCGGGTTGGTTGCAAAGCGGAGGTAGCGACGAAGCCCCACCGGGACACATCCAGCCACCATAGACATGATCGTACGGCAATATCGCAGATAGCTGGAGGAAAGAGTCGTATGCGTCGAAGGAACAAAGATAACCAGTCCCCTGTTATCATCGACACTCCCTCGGTACAGACAGCGGCATGCTAAATCAGCAATCACTTCATGTCGTATAGTCTTTAGCTCGTACGGAAGCCCGAATGAACTTGAATTAGACCACTGTCTTTTTTTGAACTGGTTGATCCAATCCTCCTGAATGCTTATTTCATCATTCACAACGGCGTAAAACATCTGCTCTTCCGGCAAGGGAATAAATATGCTTTTTTCTGTATCTTTCAAATATGCGGGCGTTGCGGCGGAATACTGTACATACTGATAAGACGCACCCACGTTATTCCCCTTTTGGGGAGCACTATATGTGGTAACCACGTAGAGCCGGCTGTTTTTCTCGACGCAACGCCAAGTAAAGTTGTCCCGAATTTCCTGTTTGTATTCCTTCCCGGGGCCGACGCCTTCGAGAAATGAACCCTCCTGCTGCTCTGTGAGCTCGTTATTAGGGCCGCGGAAAGTTTTGTATTCCCCCCAATGCCCCTTTAAAATTTCGCCTTGGGCCACGTAATATCACCTTCTTCCCAGCACCCGGTCGACAATGCCTCTTTTCCTGTGGGCCGCCTCGCCAATTCCATATGTGTCGACCAGGCCGTCATAGAGACACAGACGCTTCCATGTCAAAGATTTCTTTTCCTCTTCCGCGTAGTTCTCGTTCTGCCCGTCTTTCACCATCAGGTAACCCTTCACCGCCAAGATCCATAAAAAGGGAAGCTCTGTCTGGAAGGGTGCCAAAGGAAGGCCATTCATGCTGCTCCCGTCCTCTTCAAAGCCATGGCCGTAATTGGACGTGGCGATGTAAGTCCTTGCTTTGAACGCGTTTTCAAAGCCGCTCACTAGTTTAGAATTGCGCTGCTGCAAAAAATTGCGGAGCACCCGTGCCTTTTCGTGATATTTTCGTCCCAATAGCACAGGACTGCAGTTTCTGGGTACATAGATCCATTTGCAATCCGTCAGACTATAATGATCCTGGTAAAGGCTGCTTGCATTATCATATTCCTGAAAGCTATCGCTCTTTCCCAGCAAGAAAACCGCGGGAATATTTTCCCGGAACAGGGCGGCATACTGCCCCAATTTGTCCACACGCTTGGGTGTGCGGATCAGTTTCCGCCCTATATCGTATCCGAGGGTCAGTCTGGTGCGCTCCATGTTTTCCTGTTCGATATCGATCTGTTCCAGCTCCGCTTTATCCGTGCAGTACCAGACGCAGTCCACATTTTGATAAAATTCCCCATATTCTTGACGCAGATTATCGTCGAAGTCCACACCGTTCTCGCCTGTGCCCGCGTCATACTCGCCAGGCAGATCGACAACGGTCAAAATCAGTTTTTTCTCCGGATTGCCCTCTACGCCCTTTACGCTGACAAGCACAGAGAAGTGTGGGATTTTCGCATGATCGCCTGTCTGTGTTGCGTCGAGCCTTTTGTTGTCTGCATAGCGTTCAACACAATCACTGTAAAAATTGGTCCAGGAATTATCCCATTCAGACCCCCGCCATGTGACACCGTAGCTGGGCCCATGGTTCAAGAAATAGGAAGCGCAGGCCGCAAGCGCCGTGGATTTGGAAATACGAGGCCCTCCCACCACCGTGAGCACCAGCTCTGGAAAGCGTCCGGACCAGAATGACATCTCTCCGCCGCAGTGGGGACAATAACGAATCGGCGGGATCTTGACGTCATCAGACTTCAGGGATACCCTGCTGATCCGAGTGTTTCCTTCGTCCACTTTTTCATATGAGATCTCGGTTTCCAAGATCATGCCATAACTTTCATCCTCCTTTTGGGCGATAATCTGCTCCAACGAGTCGCTCTCATCTTTGGATAATTCGGAGAAGGAGGAGTCTTTTCTGACGCGCTCCGTCCATGCTGTGCCGGGAAAAGCCAATATTCCGCTGCTTTTGCCTGCCGCCTTGATTTCCAGCTGCTGAGTCCAGGCAATCAGATCCTGTTCTGACAGCATTGTCGGTCCAAGGTGCTGATTGTGCCATTTATTTATCACTTTTTCGACAAGTGCCAGCTCACTTTTTTCCTCGCAGCAATTTTTCAGCTCGCGGGCAAACAAAGAGGAAAAATCAAAGGTAAGCTGATCGCTGTAGGAGCGTTTGCCGCATTCCGTGCAAATGCACTGATGCTTGTTCTGCGATTCTTCCAAATGATGCATGCCGGTTTCCTCCTTTTCAATCGGTGCGGCAGTATTTAATCGATGTGGTCGTTCAAGCAGACTGCCTCCGTCTGAAGAATCTTTTCTAAGTCGGAATCGTACCACAGTCGGACACGCAACTCGGGCCGGAAATTGAGCAGCAGGCAGCGTATCGTATAAATATCGCCCTCTTGCCGCGTTCCCGGCAGAGGAACGGGGTTGGTCAGGCCAAAGTCCAGCCCGCATTCGCCGGCCGTCAGCGGTAGGGGGGCGCACAGAGTCAGCTGAACGGAGCCACTTGGACCGGAACGGTCTATTTGCACCTGAAGAGGCCGCTTTTCCCCAAGAAAAATGTGCTTCTTCTTGGTCAGCGAGCTTTCCGAGTCGCGGTGATCGGAAAGATAGTATTCGTACATTCCGTCGGGTACAGGATTATATTCCTGGTATCCATTGCCCTTGGTGCGAAACACCGGAAAGCTGTGAGGTCTGCTGCTCTGGGCAGACTTTGAATAGATTCGAAGCGGGTTCAGGATCAGATAAGCTGATTCACGCCCGTCCAATTCTGTGCTGTTCCAGTTGACATGATATTTCCGTTCCTTTACATCGATCTTCATTCTTGTTCACTCCCTCTGCTACGGGAGGGCGTCGAAGCGGGCCTCCCACAGCGTAAACTCACCTAGGGATGGGATTGGAATGACCTGTAAAGCTGTTGAATTGCTGTTTCCAAACACGCGGCCATCCTGCCTGAAAATTAGCAGCGTATTTCCATTAGCGTCATGAATACGTCTCAGACGGTACATGGCGCTCTGATCCCAGAATAGGACTGTCTGCCCGGGCAAATGCGTATGTATGGAGGAATCGGCCTTCGATTGTGCTTGTTCAATCAAGCCCGCTATATCCTCGTCCCGAAATTTCTCTTGGCTGAACTGTCCGTCCAAGATGTTTTCCACTGTTAGCTCCCGCCAATCCGTATTCCACGTCATTTCCTCCGCGTTCAGGTTGGCGGCAACTGACCGTACCACAGCCAGGTCTGAATGAAGCGTGTTGCTCTTGGTTTGTGCGCTGATTTTCACCTCATCGCTGCTGATCAGCCGTTCGACCATCTCCCACCAAGCGACAGTTAACCCGCAGTCTATGCATCTGTTCCACAGCTCCAAATATGGACTGAGGCCATTCAACAGCTGCTCCGGCCTTTTTCCCTTCGGATGGAAGGGTTCGCGCAAGCTGTCCTCACATTCCCTTTTTGCATCCAGCAGTTCATTGTGCGCCCGCTCGCGAAAAAGCGCCGCGTAGTGAGGCGCATCCTCCAAGAGGACGTCCAGCGGCAGTCGATAGCAATACTGTTCCAAACGCAGCTCCCTTCCCCAATCTTCACAGTATCTGGGCAAGTCGTTCATTATTTGTACCATCAGCCATTCCGGCGTACTGATATTGCTACCGCCTGCGTTTCCAAACATAAGGATCAGCGCGTCGGCAATCGTGCGGTATTGCGTTTGGGGCCTGAACAGCCGCGGCACGAATCTGCCGCCGGCCGTATCGGCCAGAGCGGCCAAATCTCCAGTAACCGGCAGATCGGTCAAACCGGGAAGGCTCTTCATAATTTTGCTCCGCGCCGAATCGGGGAGGGCAAACTCATCTTGAAACTTTTCCTGTGAATCCTGCCTGCTCCCGTTCAGCACTGCTTCCAAATGGCTGTAGACCTTAAGCGCAAGGTCGCGTTCCACCGAGTTGTAAAGTGTGCTGCTTACCTGGAATACGCGGCTTCGCATACCCGCGGTGGGAGGATCTGCCAGAAAAGCCCCCATCATCAAAAGCATTGCGACCGTATCCGCGGAGTGGATCAGCTCAGGGTCCACAAGCCACAAGAAGCGGTAGGGCGCATTCTGTCGCAAAGGTGGAATATGTTCCGTTCCGCCCAGAATGCAGGCGTCCATCGTGACCGGAATCCTGCTGTTTCGGACGCGGTCCAAATCGGGCTGCAGATCGATTGGCGGTTCGCGTTCCCCTACCCACAGCAGGTAAAATCCGTGTCGGCAGACAATGTCTCCCGCCATACGCAGCTGAGTCAATTCCTTTAAACAGATGTCCCATATGCCCGGCGTATCTGGCTCTATGGCTATGGACCGCCAGACCAACGTTTGGAATGTGCTGTCCATGATCTGGCTGCATATCGACGCCGCCTTGCGGTCTGTTTTCTCATAAATAAGCACAAGCTCCCGCTGGCGGAGCGCTTTTCCAAAATAGGGGAGAGCGCGCTGAGCCTTTTTACGCAATTGATTTTTCAAAGACATTGATGCCTTCACCAGCCCTCCCGCACGTTAAAGCAGCCTGGAGCCACAGTGTGCATTACATTCAGCCCCATGTTCCGGCGGGGCAGTGTTCTGCCTGCCGGTTACATGTTATCAATGATCCAATCATAGAAATCGCGGATTTCCTTGCACTTGTCCGCTCCCAGCGCCTTTTCAAATTTCTCTGACGCCATGGGGAAACGGATATCCGGCTCATCACTGACGTTGACCTGTTTGCGAAGAAACGCGTAGGTACTTTTGAGCTGCTTGCGCTGGTCCCGCATCTTCAGCATTTCTTCATCGGTCATGCCATGCTCTTTGAGCGACACGGCGTCCGCAAAGGTCTGATAGTCCGCGTCTTCCAACATATAGAACGCCTGCGCCCCATAATATTCCTTGCACTCCCGCTCAAAGGGCTTTTCAAGCTCATCGCCCAACGGCGTCTCATTTCCCACATAGGAATACCAACGCTGTCTGGCCGGACGGTATTGCAGCAGCCCATGGGCCAAACAGGCCAGGAAGGTCATCTGACGCTCCTCAGCCCGTTTCAATATGCGGACAGCGGTGTTATGCTTGTCCAATTTGGCGGTCAATTCCGAGATGAGGTCAAAGGAGCTCTTGAGTTCATTCCACGTCTTCATCATATGGCGCAGGCTTTTGAAAGCCAGCTCCCAGCCCAGCTTTTCAGGAATGGGATCCTCCGTAGTATTGATCTCCGCGTTTACATATTTCAAGGGAACACGCCTGATCAAGCCCGCTTCCTCCATTTGCGCATACAGCTCCGCTCTGCTGCACTCCCGGTCCGCCGGGAGGCTGATCCGCGACCACAGGGCGTCGGAGTCCATCTGTGTGCTCTTCAAAAGCCGGAGCTCGTACTCCTCGACGCCCGCACCCGGAATGCACTCCACCAGCCCCAGTTCTCTGGCCCGCTCCAGGTCCGCCTCCGCCAGGTTTATCAGCTCCTGCTCTCTTCTGCGCCGGTTCTGCCCGCTTTCGGAGAGGTCGTACTCAAAGGAGAGACTGGGGAAATCACTCCATTTCCAGCCGTCTCTGTATTGCTCGATATGCAGGCCGCACTCCTCGGGATCGATTTCATAGCTCCTTTCGGCCTGATCGATCCAGTTGAGCGCCCATGCCGGCACCCCCGCGTAGATGCGGTAGAGAACGACCTCACTTTTGGAGGAGCTGCAATAAATATCTCTTTTACTGGTAATGTTGTTGCTGGAAGCGTAGTCGGCAATGGCGTCCGGCAGCAGCTTGCACCCATCCGGCACCGTGATGTAGACGTTGCTGGCGCAGTCGTTCAAATAGAAGTTGTCGCTGGTCTGCACCATGGCGGACGCCTCCTGGCTCAGGCGCTGTACAATGGCCTCGGCCGCTTCCTTGACCGGCTGGTAGCCCCTGGGATCGTCCTCGGGGCTCAACTCCGGAACCCGGGCGTTGGGATCGCCGGAATACAGCTTGATCAGGAAATCCTCCATCGTGGTGTTGATGCAGTCGGTGAATTCCTCCTCCACAAACTTCCGGATGAACTGGGCGACCTCAAAAGCGGCCATGTTTTTCCCTTTCGGCGGTTCCAGCTGAGTCCAGACATCCTTCATACTGCACATCTGCTTGATAAAGCGGTCGGCCTTGCTTTTGACCTCCCGCTCCGGGATCAGATTGTCCAGATATTTCTTGATGGTATTGCTGGCGTTTTTCCCTCTGGTCAGGTCAATGGGCGACCAGTGGAACGACTGCTTAAAGACACTTTCAAATTTTGCCGTCTCGGTCAAAAGCCCCGCATTCTCTTTCAGCAGCTCCTTCAGCCTGTCGATTACCTCGGTATACACGTGATACCACTTGTTGTTCATCGGCAGGAGGATCTCATCCACAATCAAATGATACCGGCGCGCTGTTTTGGCCCATGTTCCGTTGAAATCAAGCCTAGTGGATTTTCTCTCCGCCGTAAGGATGTAATCTGTCTTGATCACGTCGATGGCCGCGTCGATGAGGTTGACCATGTAATAGGGGCCCTTCTTTTGGAACCATGCATCCGCCTGGGCGACGATGCACTGCTCGATCGTTTTTCGGCTGGCCAGCTTGTGCAGCTGGGCCGGTCTCAGCATGCAGCTGTCCAAGAAATCATCGACGTCCTGCTCCGTGACCTCGCCGCACCGCTCAAACAGCTCCCACACTTGGTCAAACACCTCTTTGGCCACACACACGGTGATCAAATCGATTGGCACCACACAGCAGGAGTATCCAATCACATTATAGGTATAATTTGCGTTTCTGGGCCAGTCTCTGTGGCTATGGTCTTTGACCGCGGTTCCCACCTGCTGGGTTTTGTTGCTCAAAAAGGCGTCGACCAGGAAGGGCCTGACTTCTCCCGGCTTTGCTTCTGGCACCGTGATCAGGTTGAGGATCGAGTTGGCCGTCACATGCCTGGCCGTGTCAGCCGGGTCATCATACAGAATGCCTCCGTCCGCAATTCCCTCCACCAAGGTGCAAAAGTCAAAAATATTCTCAGAGATTTCCACATCGTAGCCGTTTTTATACTGTTCGCAGTAGGTTTCCCCCCGTTCCTGCAGCCCCATGAAATAGTCGATCTCTTTCAAAGCGGCGTAAGCGTTTCTGTCTCCCTTGGTATTGTCGTCCGTGCCGCAGGCGCTGGGCAGCAGCAGATAGGCGGAAACCTGTGTGTCCTTATAAAGAGCGGGGAATTTTTCTTTGATAATGTGCCTAGCCAGGAAGGCAAGATCCACAATGGTGCCGCTTCCGGTACCGCCGGCCAGGCCGGCCAGGAAAAACACGTTGAGCCGCGCGCCCAGCGATTTGCCCACCGCCAAGGTGTGGATCGCCGTCTTTAAGGTGCTTGTGAGCATTTCAAGTGTGTTGGGCTGACACAGCCGTACCCGTCCAGGCTGCCGCCAGGCTCCGGCACCGGTGGTGTCAAAGCCGGACAGAGACGGCGACGATTTCGCCATTCCCCCGGTTTTGGAATACAGGTCGGGATAGATCCACTGCTTCATTTGCGGGGTGATTTTCGTCGGCGCGATGGACTCGTGGGCCCCCTCATGGGGGAGCTTCAAAAATTCTGTGGCGTCAAAGCCCTCCAGCTTCAGGTCCTCCATTTCCTTGTGGCAGGTGTCCACCGCCAAAAAACGAATTTTCTTTGCCACCTCCGAAGCGTCAACCTGCCACTCCAGCTGGTGGCGCAGCGTCGTCAGCAGCTTGTGCCCGTTTCCTCCGGTGCTGATGAAGAGATATCGTTCGTCGGCCAGCTTGCGCTTATGGGTCGAAATGACGCCAGTGCCTTTGAGGTAATCCAATGTATCCAAATTCTCTTGTATGATTTTCCTTTTGGCATCGTCCATCATAAATATGCCCTTCCTTTCTGCATTCAAAATGTTGCTTCATCCCAAAACAAGATCATGACGCACTGATCAGCCTCGGCGTCTCTATGCCCGTCAGAACGAATCAGAGGAGTCGATGTCGCCGGCGGGCTTAAACACCACACTGATAGTCAGGCCGCTGTCGATGTTTTGAAAGACGTCGCCGTTGAGGAAACTCTGATCATTTCCATACCGATAGGTCAGGCGCCGGTTTTTCCGGACTATGTATATACGGTATCTGTTAGACTGCAGCTCAGACTTGAATTTATCGATCTCCGCCATCACCCTTTGGACGCTTTCGCTGTCCGACGCGGGGGCCAGTGCCGACTGGACCAGCTTGTACATGGTGAACGACGGCCCTCTGGGGCTGAGGATATCCTCTGCGGGCGCGTTGTCTCCCAGCGTACAGCTCACACTGAAGGTGCCGGGGACGCGCTGCAGCGCCCTTTTGAGCAGGAGCACAACGATGGCGGCAGCCGCAAAAGCGGTCATTCCAATCAGCACCCAGAAAATCCAATTGGGTTCAACCTGGACGGTACAGGGGATTTCCAACTCCGTTTCCTGCCCAATGGCGAGATGAAGTGTCAGATGAGCGGTTCCCTCTTCCAGTCCTTGTATTTCCAACAGGCTTCCCGTTCCGGAAACGTCAATGAAAGAATTCGGTTCCCACTCGACTGTGGTGATCTTTATGGGAACATTTTCCCAGTCGAGCTGGAGCTCACGGTCTAAATCGATGGTCAAGGTTTCCCCTTGACGAATGGTCACATTGGAAAGACTTCCAGTCGCGTCAAACTGAATGGATTTCTCCACATCTCGCTCCAGCTGGGATGTGGCAATGGATGCTCTCACCGTATACCGACCGGGACTGGGCAAGTCAATCGTGCTGCTCAGAAGCCCTTTCTCTGAGTCATAGGTCATCTCGCAGAAAAACGGTTCCTGACCATGTTCGGGAATCACCATACATTGGGCCGATGTGACCTGGAGATAAAAATCATCCCCCAACGACTCGCCATCATAGCTGGCCGTTATGGCGGCTGTGCAGGTAGAAGTGCCGGATTTTGTCAGCTCCATATCAAACAGGATGCCGGCCACGGGGACATACCGGACGTCGTAATCCGCATTCTTTTGCGTGCCCAAATACCAGGTACCCATCTCAGGCTGCGGGATAGTCAGGAGCTTGTACCCGATGCCCTCTCGGATACGGTTGCTATAATCGACCTTCTGCTTCGCGGGATTCCACACCGCAATGTCCCCCACAGGATCCTTTGAAAGGATGTAGACCTTCACCAAAGAAAAACCGGGACTTGTCACATCGAGTTTATAGTAGCGCCATTGATTTCCGCCACCATCCTTTGAGGAGATGGGTACATCCGATTCGGGAAACATAGGTTCCGGCTCTGGAGCTCCCATGATGCAGGCGAAAAGTTTCATGTAGAACTCCTTGACTTCGCTTTTGGAGTCGGTGATCAGGTAATTGACCTTTTCCGCTCCCGCATGATCGTCTCCCTTGTCGGGGAGCACCAGTCCGTCGCCAAGCTGAGCTTCATTTGCAATGCTCCAAATTTCCTTCCGGCCCGCTTGACTAATGCGGTTGGAATAGTTAAGGCCTATCACAAAAATCTCACAGTTCAGCTTTGCGGCAAGACTGTGGCCTTCCTCCAGATAGTTGGCGGAGCGTTCCAGATCCACCATTTCTGAGAAACCGTCGGTAAAAAGGACGATAATATTTTTCCTGCTGTTGCTTTTTTCGGCGTCCAGCATTTGCGCGGCCGACCGCACTGCAAGCCCAAGATCCGTTCCATGGGTGTTTACTGGGTAATACTTGATGGAATCGATTCCCTGCTTCACATAATCTACCACTCCGGCTGAACTCATCTCCACCGGTTGCACAACGGTTTCAGTATCATCTCCAAAGGCGATTACGCCCACCTTTGGACAGGAGGCTGCGTCTTTCCGCCCCGCCTCGGTTTCATCGAACAGCGAATCGATAAACATTTTTGCCCCTTCCAGGGCTAAACGATCTCGATCTGTGGTGTTCATGGACCCGCTTTTGTCAATCAGCAAAGCGATATTGTAAGGCGCACTCTCCATGTGGCTGTCCGCCGCGAAAGTCGGTGGAACAAGCCCAATCGTCAAAGCAAATACAACAAGCCAGAGGAGGATCATTTGGCAGAGACTGCTTTTTTGTAACTTTTTCATATCTATTCCATCCTTATTTTAATTTTGGTGGATTATAAAGGCACTATTTTCCTGTAAGTAGATGAACTTTCCAGGAATTAGCTGTCGATTTTATATTGCCTGTGCAAAACTTGTTGAAGCAGGTAATACAAATGAAATCTTTTATCAAATGCACTGTTTATTAGCAAATTTTAAGGAACATTTTCCGGCACTGTCTGCAGCCTCAAATTCAAGCCGCTCGAAAGATATTTGCTTACTTCAAAATTCGTTTGCTGGGCAAACCACCTATATACTTAACGTTCCAAACCGAATAATACTATCTCCTTGTAAAAATGTGTTTGTTTCGTATTATATAATACATTTCGACAAAAATCAACACAAAATTCGGAAATGATCAGTAATTCCGATACCACATCCTGAAATAACTGTTGCTTACTGCTATAAACGCCACTAAAACACCGGGCACCTATCACAAATTGCTTTAGACTAACCCCTGAGGTAAGATTTGCCCAGTTGATTCCGTCTGCTGTATATTCTATGTTATAATACCTCCTGCTGTCCAAAATTAAGTAGCAGGAGGTATTTTCTATGAAGCGTTGCGCAGAAAAAGTCAGGCAGGAAATTTTAATAAGATATATGTGCGGAGACACCCCAAAAGAGCTATCGGAGGAATTTGACATCCATTTTGCTACGGTTTACCGATGGATCAACACATGGGAAAACGAGACAGAAAAACATTTTTTGACTGAATTACCGCTCCAAAAGATGGGAATGGTTCTTGAATATGTTAAGGACCTAAAACAGCAGTTGGAGGAAACCGAACGATCCTTAGCCATTGTTCACGAAAGCGGGATTCTGCAAGCAATTCCGCTCAAGGAACGGCTCAATATGGCAATGAGCCTTGCCGAGACATACTCTGCAAAATTGCTTTGCCATACATTTGAAATATCACAGTCTACATTCTACCATCACAGAAGAAACAAGGTGGAACGGAACGTCAACAACGTGACGGTGATATATGTAATGCAATCCGAGCGGCTTTTGTGGAAAGCGGGGGGCGACTGGGTTCCAGGCGAGTCCAAATGATGCTACATCGGAAGGGGATAGAAGTGGGCAAACGAAAAGTCAGTAAACTTATGAAGCAGATGGGATTATCGACAAATCAAGGTACTACTATTTACTATTCTCCAACCTGCATGTCCCATATGGAGGAAGTAGATGATGTCAAAATTTTATGATGAGGCTTACAAGTGGTCTTTATATGAGAAGTACCACAATGGATTTACCCTGACAGAGCTGTGTGAAATATCTGGCATCTCGGATAAGTCGCTGCACGAGTGGTTCAAACGATTCGATTATGAATACGCACAAGCAAGTGTGATAAGCCTAGGTACTGTACGTCAAAACAACGCTCGGTTGAAAAAGGCCATTAGGCAAAGACAACTTGAGTTGGCGCTGTTGCAGGAAACCGGAATAAAAGCAATTCCGGAAATTGTCCGCATACTATACGCACAGCGTGTGCTATCCCGGTATGGGCCAAATCAGGTTTGCCGTACGTTGAAGATTCGAAAGTCCAATTTATATTACCATGTGTTCCGCAAACCGGAACTTACTGCTTATGAAAAGCATGACCAAGAACTCCGCCCGGCAATTCACAAAATATGTGTTTCGAGCCCTACACGAATCGGGGCCGAACGTATTCGTCAGCAGTTGATGGAACAAGGTTTTACCGTTGGCAAGAAGAAAGTGCTGCAGCTGCTCCGGGAAACTGACTTGCGATATTTACCACCTGACAAGCAAGCGACTTCTCATACATCCTGGCAAATCAACTGTGTCAATTTATTGGCCCGGAATTTTTCGCCGCCGCATCCTAACATGGTATGGCTCAGTGATATTACAGAAATCAAAACGGATTCAGGGCCGTGCTACCTGTGTGTAGTATTAGATCTGTTCGCCAGAAGGATAGTGGCTGCGCGGATTGCCATCCAAAAAGATGCCAAGCTGGCCTGCCGCACATTCAAAAACGCATTTACAGCACGAGGTTTCCCCAAAGATTTACTGTTTCATAGTGACCAGGGTACACAGTACACTGGTCATAAATTCCGAAGCCTATTGCATGACTGCGGCGTAACACAATCTTTTTCGGCTCCAGGTGTTCCATATGATAACGCTCCGATGGAATCCTTTTTCGGCAGTCTGAAAACAGAAGAAATTCACCGCTATCGCTACCACGGTATATCCGACCTAGCAGTTTCCCTACACGAGTATCTGAACTTCTACAACCATAAAAGGCCACACAGCAGCATCAGCAATCAAACTCCGGCTCAAGCGGAAGAAATCTATTTCAAAAAACAAAACGCAGTCAGCATTTCTACCGACTGCGTTCCTTTTGCGTGCAAAAAATGATGTGTGCCCAATTTTGAGATGCGAATAAACATTCCAAAAAACTGGACACACATCATTATGGTTGCGGGGGCCGGATTTGAACCGACGACCTTCGGGTTATGAGTTTTTGTTAAAAGAACTCGTAATCGGGAGATCGTTTTTTTCGTTTTTGAAGCAATAGCAATAGGGTGCGGACTATGTTGCAAATCAGCCCTAAATAGGTGCGGTTATTGCCCGTTCCCTTCTCTTTTTACACTTTATTGTTGGCTTTGCAAATCCGTTGCACACGGAGATTTGAACCAATGAATGCCGAAGCCACAGGAATGAAAAATGAGGTGACAACAATGTTTAGTAAAGTTTTTACACTTACCAATCAAAAGGGCGGAGTCGGCAAGACCTCCAGCGCGCTGAATCTCGGTGCCGCTCTCAGCATCTCAGGCAAAAAGGTGCTGCTCATCGACAATGACCCCCAGGGCAACCTCACCGCCGCCCTGGGCTATACCCCGGCGGAGCAATCCCGCACCCTATCCAACCTGTTGCTGGCGGCCATCGACTACCCGGAGGATCTGGAGCTTCACCTTGACCGCACCGTCATACATACGGACAGCGGCGTGGATCTGATCCCGGCCAACCGCCGCCTGGCGGATGCCGCCACACGGCTCCAGGTGATGCAGCTATCCCAATACAACGCCGTGGGCGATGTGGATCGGGCCTGCGAGAAGGTCATGGCCTCGCTGCTGGAACCGCTGCGGCCGAAGTACGACTATATCATCATCGACTGCGGGTTGAAGCACGAGCTTTTGACGGTCAACGCCCTGGCGGCCTCGGACTACTGCATCATCCCCGTGCAAGCCCATTTCCTGGCCAGCGAGGGCATACCCGATGTGCTGGAACTGGTGAAATCCGTCCGGATGAAGTTCAACCCCGACCTAAAGATCGCCGGCATCCTGCTCACCATGTACCAGTCCCGGCCCCAGCTATGCCAGAGCGTCAAGACCAGCGTGGATGAGATCTACGGCGAGGCGTTCCACGTGTTCCAGCGGCCCATCGAGTATTCCATCAAGGTGGCGGAGTGTCCGGCGGCAGGACAGAGCATTTTCGAGTACGCCCCGAAAAACGCCGCCGCCGAATCCTACCGCAGTCTGGCGGAGGAGGTACTGTGCCTTGGCTAAACAAGCAATGGATGGCCTCCTGAAGCAGCGGATGTCTGCTACCCGGCAGGCGTCCGAGCTTCAAATGACAGACAGAGCCTACGAAAAACTGTTTGAGACGGCTCCGCCCGCCGCGAGCGTCCGTATCTGTGCGATCTCTCTGGACAAGCTCATCCCCTTTTTCACGGCGGATATCGGGTTCAAGCCCTACACGCAGGCACAGCTTGAGGCATTTGCCGACCAACTCAAGGAGGAGGGGCTGATGGTACGGATCATCGTGCGTCCGGTGGCGGGGACGGACACCTATGAGATATTGGCAGGCCACAACAGGACCTCCGCCGCCCGGCTGGCCGGGTGGACGGTGATACCGGCGGAAATTGTAGCTGCGGATGACGCCCGGGCAGTCGTCATCGCCACCTCCACCAACCTGATCCAGCGGCAGAACCTGTCCATCATAGAGCGGGGCAAGGCGTACAAAGCACTGCTGGCCGCCAAGAACAGAAACGGGCAGCGAGACGCCGCAAAGGAGACCTTTGGCGATTCACGCCAAAGGTACAACGCCCGGGCACTGGTGGCCGAGTTCTTCGGCGTCACCGAGTACGAGATCCGAAAGGTCATCAAGCTGACCCTGCTCATCCCGGAGCTGGCCAGCATTTTGGAAACCGCCCCAAAGCAGCTGAATCTGGCCTGTGCCGGCATGATGGCGGACTATGACCCGGAATCCCAGCAGGCTTTCATTGAGATGTGCCGCAATGAGAGCTACCGGCTCAACAAGGCCGGCATGAACTACATCGTTTCCAAATGCCCGCCCCCTTCCGCCAAACGCCAGGAGCTGTACGCCGCGTGGCGGGAGGCCCGGGCTCGTGCCGAGAAACGGCTGGCCGCTCCGCCCCCAAAGATATCCTTCAACCGCAAGCAGTTCGCCCCTTATCTGGAGGGACACAGCGACGCGGAGATCGAGGCCCTGTTTCTGGAGTTCTTGCGGGAGCGGGTTGTATAAGCTGAATATGCCCCAAGAAAGGCTTGGCACCGCGTTGCGGTGTCAGGCTTTTCTTATGCCCTATCCGGGATCTGGCGGACGGCCGGATGCTGCTACCAGCATAGGCCGATGCTCTCTGGCAGCAGGTAGTCAGCACGCGGGAAACAGCAACGAAATTTGAAAAATTACTGGAGATGACAATGAAATGAGAAGCAATCGACCCACTCACAGCCCCTTCGACAGTGAAGCCCTGGACCGCCTGCGCCGGATGGGGCTGGCCGGTGCGGATGGCTCAGTGGAGCGGGACGCTATGGCGGTGTTCTGCTGTATTTTCGCCGGGCAGTTTTACGACGATCTGTGCGACTACCACCAGGACAACGTCCAAGCCGTCAAGGACGCCATCACCCCTTTGGTGGACAGTATGGACACCAGCGATCCCCACGGAAAGTTTCTAATGATCTGCCTGCAATATGACAGCATCTACTGCGCCGAGGCCGCCCAGCTGCTGGCAATGCTGGAGGCGGTCCGGCAGAAAAAATCTGAGAAGGAGATGCCGTGTTGAACATAGAATCCACACTTGCCGCGTTACGCAGGGAGCGTCTTTTGACCGACGGCCACAGTGCCCGGTTCCGCCGGCTGACGGGGAGCCTTCTGAACGTCTTTTCCCGCTGCGGCGTGATTCCCGCGCTCTCTGCCCAGGAGGTGCGGCTCTACTCCGCCCTGGCCCTGCTCCATGATATCGGAAAGCAGGCCGTTCCCCCGGAGATCCTGAACAAACCCGGACGGCTGACCCGGGCGGAGTTCGAGGTGATGAAGTCCCACACCACCCGGAGCTGTGAGCTGTTGGAGCGCATCACACCGCTCAGGCAGAGCGAGGCTTTTCCGCTGGTCTGCGACGTCTGCCGCCACCACCATGAGCGGTGGGACGGCTCCGGCTACGGCACCAACGGGATGCCGGACTACGGGGCCAATACCATGTACCGGGCCGCCACCCAGGCGGGCGTCTCCGGCCAGGACTACGGCCCCATCAGCACCATGCCGGACATTGTGGGGCTGGCCGTCCACATGAACGGCCACATCGGGGTATACATCGGCAATGGCTGCGTGATCGAGGCCGCCAACACCTCCACCGGAGTCATCAAGACCCAGCTGGCGGGCCGGGGCTGGAGCTCATGGTGCAAGATCCCCTACATCGACTATTTGGAGTGAAGCATATGGAATATGAAACCAATCTGCGCGCCCTGCGGCACCGGCACGGCGTCTGGCTCACCGAGCTGGCCGATGCCTGCGGGCTGTCCAATCAATACCTCAGCCGGGCGGAGCTGGGCCTGATCCCGCCCACACCCCGGCTGGAGCGGCAGCTCCTGTCCGCGCTGGAGGCGGTGATCGCCCACCGCTCCAGCACCGCCCAGGCCCTGGAGCGGGAATTGAAGCCCCTCCGGGGCCGCCTGCTGGAAAGGGTGGTGGATCGGCGTGAATGAGACCTACCACATCCCCGCCAACTTCACCGACGCGGGCCGGGTGATGGG
>OFHO01001246.1_pt1 | contig 19303 bp, 19 predicted proteins | sample 1521531 | NCBI WGS metagenome assembly OFHO01 (sample SAMEA3504124, study PRJEB24116) | mouse gut metagenome | biome: mouse gut; feature: mouse-associated habitat; material: faeces | place: Denmark | collected 2011
GGTGGCGGCGGGGCTGGCCTCCTCCGCCGCCGGGATGGAGGAGGCGTTCCGGGGTCGGGCCCCGCTGGGGGCGGCCCTGGGGGTGGGGGCGGTGGTCACCATGGCCGCCTCCGGCAGTGAGACAAGCCCCACCGCCGTGCTGTCCGACGGGCGGACCCACGAAAAGCTGATCTGCACCAGCCCCCTGCTGGTGCCCCGGTTCGCCATTCTGAACCCGGTGCTGACCTGCACCACGCCGCCCCTGCAAACCGCCTGCGGCGCGGCGGACATACTCATGCACACCCTGGAGCGGTACTGCGCCGATTTGGGCGGCAACGCCCTCACCGACGCCCTGGCGGAGGGGCTGATGCGCACCGTGGTGGAGTACGGCCCCCGCTGTCTGGCGGAGCCGGGGGACTATGCCGCCCGGTCCGAGCTGATGTGGTGCGGGAGCCTGTCCCACTGCGGGCTGACGGGGCTGGGCCGGGACAACGGGTTCCCCGTCCACCGGCTGGGCCACGAGCTGGCCGCCCGGTACGACATCCCCCACGGCATGAGCCTCACCATCCTGTGGCCCCACTGGGCCCGGGCGGCGCGGAGGGTTCTGGCCCCCCGGCTGGCCCGGCTGGCCCGGACGGTGTTCGGCGCGGCGGAGCCGGAGGAGGACGCCGCCTCCCTGGCCTGCATCCACGCCGTTTCCGCCTGGTTCGAGGGCCTGGGCCTGCCCGTCTCCTTTGCCCAGGCCCCCATGGGGCGGGAGAAGGACCAGGGGCTGGCCCAGTTCGCCGCCCGCTGCACCAGCGGCGGGACCGCGCCCCTGGGCGGGCTGTGCCCGCTGGATTACGGGCAGGTGCTGGCGGTGTACCGGGCCGCCAACGGCGGCTGAGGGGCTTCTGTTCCATATCCGCGGTTTTGTTGCGGTTTTGCAATCATTGTTCCGTCCCGCAACAGGCGGGCCGTCCAAATCCCGCCGTTTTCCGGCGTTCCGGCGGACGGACGGAGGTTTTCGCTTGGCACAAGAATTGCTTGTATTCAAAAGGCAGCAAGCAGTTTGAAGCAACCCAAACTTTATATCAGAAAAGGAGATCATCACTATGGGAAAGCAAGTATTAGTCGATCTGTCCCACCCCTTCGGCCGCGGCAATCCGCTCTGGCCCTCCAACGGCGATTTCCACATCGACCGGGTGCAGCATATGCCCATGCACTACCGCCTGCTCCAGACCTTCAATGATTTCCATATGCACAACTCCACCCACGCCGACTCCCCCTCCCACGTGATTCCCGAGTCCCCCTACACCCACGAGCTGCCCCTGGACAACTACTACGGCCCCGCCGTCTGCCTGGACATTCCCAAGAAGCACTGGGAGCTGATCACCGTGGAGGACATTGAGAACGCCGCCGCCAAGGTGGAGGGCGGCATCCAGGAGGGCGACTGGGTGATCATCTGCACCGGCATGAACAAACGCTGGGGCGAGAACGACGACTATTTCGCCTACAGCCCCGGCCTGTCCATCGAGGGCGCGCACTGGTTCGTGGACCATAAGGTGAAGGGCGTGGGCTTCGACCTCCAGGCCCTGGACCACATCCTGTATACCTACGCCGCCGAGCACGGCCCCGGCCCCTACGTCCCCCGCATCGTGGAGCAGTACATCAAGGAGTTCGGCCACTCCCCCCTGGAGGACTTCCCCGAGTGGGAGCCGGTCCACGAGATCCTGCTGGGCAACAACGTGATGGGCATTGAGAACATCGGCGGCGACGTGGAGAAGGTCAAGGGCCAGCGGTTCACCTTCTGCGCCTTCCCCCTGCGCTGGTACATGGGCGACGGCACCATTGTCCGGGCGGTGGCCTTCATCGACGAGGACAAGATCAACAAGGACGTGCCCGACCGCGTGTACAAGTACGGCGTGTATTGATCGAAGGGGAAGCCGAGGGTTATGACTGAGAAGAAAAAAATCGCGGTGCTGGGGGCGGGCGTCATGGGGGTGGGCATCGCCCAGATGTTCGCCGCCGCCGGCCATGAGGTAAAGCTCATCTACGTCTACGACGACAAGACCCGCAGCCGCCCCGTGGAGACCATGACCGCCAACCTCACCATCCTGCGGGACGAGGGCGTCATCAAAACCGGGGACATTCAGCCCATCCTGGACCGGGTGACCTTCACCGAGAGCCTGGAGGAGGCCGCGGCCTTTGCCCAGGTGATCATCGAGTGCATTGTGGAGAACCTGGCGGTGAAGCAGGACTATTTTCAGAAGCTGGACGCCCTGTGCCCCCCCTCCACCATTCTTACCACCAACACCTCCGCCATCAGCGTCACCGAGATCGCGGAGAAGTCCGTCCACAAGGAGCGGATCATCGGCACCCATTTCTGGAATCCCGCCTATCTCATCCCCCTGGTGGAGGTGATCAACACCAGGTACGCCGACCCCGCCGTGATAGAGGAGATGTGCGCCATTTTCAAGGGGGCGGGCAAGATGCCGGTGGTGGTGAAGAAGGACGTGCCCGGCTTCCTGGCCAACCGGATGCAGCACGCCCTGTTCCGGGAGGCCATCTCCATCGTGGAAAACGGCATTGCCGACGCCGCCGATGTGGACAACGCCATCAAGTACGGCTTCGGGATGCGCCTGGGCGTGTCCGGCCCCATGGAAGTCATTGACCGGGGGGGCACCGACCTGACCTGGTCCATCCACAATTACCTGTTCCCCCACATTGAAAGCTCCACCCAGCCCTCCCCCATGCTCACCCGGCTGAGGGACGAGGGCAGGCTGGGCTTCAAGAGCGGCGAGGGCTTCCAGACCTGGACGCCGGAGCAGGCCAAGGCGTCCAACGAGGAGCTGACCCGGGGCCTCATCGCGGTGATACGCGCCCTGGGGCGGTTATAAACAGGGTTTTACTAAACTATCAGGAGGTTTTCAAATGTCTGACAAGAAAGCGTTAGTCGCCCTGGCGAAAGAGGCCAGCGTGCAGGAGAGCGTCACCAGGGTCTTTGACCTGATGGGCGGCGTCACCAGCCTGATCGAGAAGGGCTCCGTGGTATTTCTGAAGCCCAACGCGGGCCACGCCTCCCCGGCGGACACCTCCGTGTGCACCAACCCCGAGGTGGTGCGCGCCGTCATCCGGGAGGTGAAGAAGGCCCAGCCCCGGGAGATCGTCATCGCCGAGGCCGCCGCCATCGGCTGCGACACCATGGAGTGCTACGAGGTTTCCGGCATTGCCGATGTGGCCCGGGAGGAGGGCGTGGAGCTCTACGACATCAAGGCGGACAAGGATCTGGTGAACGTGGCGGTGCGGGGCTACCGCTCCAACCTGAAGCACATCAAACTGCCCCGCCGCCTGCTGGAGGCCGACCATCTCATCAACCTGCCCATCCTGAAGGCCCACGCCAGCATGGTGTTCTCCTGCGCGCTGAAGAACATCAAGGGCGTGGTACAGGACGCGGTCCATCTCCAGATGCACCAGCAGAACCTGACCATGGCCATGATGGACGTGTGGAGCGTCACCGCCGCCGACATCAACATCGTGGACGCGGTGCGCCCCGCCAGCGGCTACTCCCCCCACACCCCGGTGCCCATCGAGGTGGGCTGCGTGCTGGGCTCCAAGGACCCGGTGGCGGTGGACCTCATCGCCTGCGACCTGGTGGGCATCGACGTGAACGCGGTGGACTACTTCAAGACCGCCGCCCAGACCGGCCTGGGCACCTCCAAGCGGGAGGACATCGAGGTGGTAGGCGCGAAGGTGAAGGACTGCTTCAAGAAGATGTGGGTGCCCTACATCGGCGACATGAGCACCCGCTGGCCCGAGTATCAGGTGCTGTGCGACGGGGCCTGCTCCAGCTGTCAGGCCCTGCTGGCCATCAACATGGAGACGCTGAAGGCCATCGGCGACTACGAACGCCGCTCCGACTTCACCGTGGTGGCGGGAGGCAAGAACGTGATCCCCGAGGGGGTAGACGACAAGAAGCTGGTGCTCCACGGCAACTGCACCCGGAAGTACCTGAAGGACCACCCCGACGCCATCCACATCGAGGGCTGCCCGCCCTCCGAGCCGCTGCTGTACATGAGCATTTCCAACGGCGAGCTGGTCCACGGCAAGGACGGCCAGATGTCCGAGTACATCCGTCCCCGCATGGCCTCCGACCAGCCCGTGTGGCGCAAGTACGTAGAGGAGCAGGCGGAGAAATTCTACGGCTCCCAGGACAAGTGAGCCATGGCCTTTGTCTACGCGGATAACTCCCCCCAGTTCCGGGAGCTGCTGGGCAGGATCATGAACGACGGGTTCATGGCCACCCACACGAAATTCCCGTCCTTTGAGGGGTTCCGGTACTCCAGCGCGGTGTTCGTCAACTGGAACGCCGACGAGCTGGTGTATAACGAGGAGGCCCTGGACAATTTTGTCCGGGAGAGCACCCGGTTTCAGAGCTGGGACGAGATGGTCCGGACGGCGGCGGACGCCTATTTTCAGCCGGAGGGCTGATGCGGTTTAGGCGGGGTGGGCAGGCTTTGCTTATGGAATAGCAAGTCCTGCGGCCCGCGGCCCCTGTGCGGAATCTGATAAGGCGCACCCCGGTCAGAGGGTTTTTGCTGGCTGGGGTGCGCTTTTGGTTTGCTTTGACCATATAAGCAGCCACAGATAGGGGTGGAAATAACGGACACCCTGCTTGTAGAAAGTTCTGAAAAGGAATTGCACTGGAGCGGAAACGACTACAAACATTGAAAAAAGATTATAAAAAATTCCTTACCACTGTTGGTGAGGATGAGGTCTCCAGTTCAAATCTGGATGGCAGCTCCACAAAGTCCGCTGTTTTCTGCTGAAAATGGCGGATTTCTTTTTGATTTCAGCACTTTTCTTTGCAGTTGAATTTTTGAAATTCGGTTTTGACCACATAACAAGCCACAGACAGAAAAAATGGCCCATCGGGGTGTCCCCGATGGGCCATGGATTTTTGTCAGCCTGCTTTGGGTTCGGCTTTCAGCCGCTCCTTCTCGGTGGCGATTTCCGCCTTCATCTCTGCTATCATATCTGCCAGCAGTTTTTCACACTCCTCCTCGCTGTGGGCGTAGACGTTGCGAGCATGCTTTTTGCCGTCCGGCCAGACGGGGGAATACCGCCCCTCCCAGAGTTTCTCATTGATCTGGGTGACACAGCCCGTGCCAGCCTTGCGCCGCTGACCTTTGTGAGCTTGGAAGGTGCTGGGGGCGGGTTTTCGAGGGGCAGCCCCGGGCTCTATCTCCGAATCAACTTTCCCGATACCCTGGTCGATTTTCACTGCCGCCGTCCGGCGCATCTCATCGGTGATATGGGCGTAGACGTTCAGCGTGGTGCTGCTGGATACGTGCCCGATGATAGTGGAGAGGGTCTTGATATCCATGCCATGTTCCAAGGAAACGGTAGAAAATGTGTGCCTGAGGTCATGAAATCTGACCTTTTTGCACCCGGCTCGTTCCAGAACGGTCTGCAACCGCTTTCGGACAGTGGCGGGATCTCTGGGCGAGTCCTCGTTAACCGGAGAGGGGAACATCCATTTAGAGTTTACGATTTCCCCATATTTTTTGAGAACGCCCAATACGGGGGCGGGAAGGATCAGGCTTCGGTTTCCCGCTTTGGTTTTGGGTGGCGAGACCACGAGTTCTCCTTTGACTCGGTGAACTTGCCGCTCCACTCGGAGTTCCCCGGTGCGGAAGTTCAGATCGTCCCATTGCAGGGCACAGATCTCACCCCGGCGGAGCCCGGTGGATAGCTCCAGCAGAAGGAGTTCAAAGCAGCCATCTTCTTTGGCTTGGATCAGTAGTCGCTGGATTTCCTCTGGGGTCAGCACTTGCATCTCCCTGGCCTTGGCGGGAGGGAGGCGGCAGCCATCGGCAGGGTTGCGGAAAAGGAGCTTTTCAGAAACCGCCTTGTCCAATGCGGCATGGAGGGTGGTGTGGATGCCCCGGACGGTCTGATCGGATAGCCCTTCGCCATAGAGCTCGGCGCGGAGCAGTCTGCCGCTCTGTTTAAGCCTGGTGTAGAACTGCTGAATATCGTTGGTGGTCAGCTTGTCCAGCTGGGTGTCGCCCAGTGCGGGAATGATGTGTTGATAAATGCGCCGCTCATAGGACATCTGGGTGTTGAGTCGAAGGTTGGGCTTTTTATGGCTCTGATACCAAAAATCCAGCCAATCAGCCAGGAGAATGCCGGGTTTCGGCTGGTCAGGTGAGGGAGCCTTGATGCTGCCTTGCAGGGCTTTGAGCTTTGCCGTACATTCGCTTTTGGTTTTTGCAAGGACATTTTTCGTAACTGGGAGGCCCTTATCGTCGTAGCCGATGACCGCCCGCCCTTCCCAGCGGCCATCCTTTCTCAGGCTTACTCCGCCGTCGCCCCGTTTTCTGCGTTTTGCCATGGCTTCATCTCCTCTCCCAAGTAGTCAGTCAGGAAGCCGCCCACGATGTCGGCGGCCCGTTTTTGTATATCGCCGGTGGTGTGGGTGTAGGTGTCCAGCGTGAAGGACGCCTTGGTGTGGCCCAGGATGCCGGATAGGGTCTTGGCATCCACCCCGCTGGCCAAGGCATGGGTTGAAAATGTGTGACGTAAATCGTGGAAGCGGATGCTGGGCAGTCCGGCCTGGGCCAGCAGCTTCTTCAATTGGCGGTAGGCGCTGCTGGGGTTTGCAGGGGCCTCCGGGCGAAGCGGATCGTGGAAAATCCAGGGGGAGAAGGACTTCTTCTTCCTTGCCCGTAATAATTCCGCTGTGCTGGGCGGCAGAACAATTTTTCTCGTCCCGGCGTAGGTTTTGGTGTCCCCAGCCACCAGCCTGCCGCCTTTTTCCCGGTGGAGGGTGCGGCAGATGTGGAGCGTTCCCGCTCTGCCGTCGAAGTCCGTCCACATAAGCCCGCAGATCTCACCCAGCCGAAGGCCGGTGGTGAGTTCGGTGTAGAAGAAGTCGTGCCAGATGGGGGCGGCCTTGATGGTGTCCATGAAGGTATCAAGCTGTTCCTCGTTCAAGATGTTCATGGGTTGGCGGATGACCTTGGGCGGATCCACCTCAGTGGCAGGGTTGGTGGGGATAAGTCCCTGCTCCACCGCCGCCCGGAATGCGTGGTGGAGCGTGGCGTGGATGTTATGGACAGTGGTGCTGGAGAGGCCAAGACTCTGGCCAGGGCGGGGATTCTTTCTTCCGCATCGTTTGAGGGTATCGTAGAGCTTCCGCAGATCCGCTGCCGTCACCTGGGTAAGCATTTTCGACCCCAACTGGGGCACAACATGGTTTTCCATGTCTTTTCGGTAATGCTCCAAAGTGCTGGGGCGGAGGGTGGCGGACATTTGTCCCAGCCACTGTTCCAGCCACTCTGTGAGGGTCATCTTGCTCTGCTCGGTCAGATCGATGCCCTGGTAGAGGTCGATATTCTGGCGGAGCTTCGCGGTCAGTTCCTTCTGGGTATCGGCGTAAATGTAGCGGAAGATGGAATCACCGTCTGCCTTGTGCCCTACTACGATCCGTCCTTCCCAGCGGCCATCCTCCCGTTTGCGAACCATGCCATCCCCGGATGGTCTGCGCTTTGCCATGGTCAACCACCTCCAGTTCTGATATCGCCATCGTTTTCATCCATGCACTCCATCGTGATTTTGGCACCCAGCCGGAAGCCCAGGATGAAATTTTCCAGGGCGGTGATGCTGTCAATTTCCTGCTGTGATTCGATGAGTTTTGCCAGGATCGTTTGTCCGGCCTCGTCAAGCTGCTCGGTGAGCTGCTTTTCAAAACGGGTTACGCGGTCTGTTGCCCGCCTCAGCTCCGAATGGGGCGCCATGTCCTGTGCGTTAGGTGTGATGTTGCCGTAGTAAAGATCTTCCAAAGTTTTTCGCATTGCTCTCGCCTCCTGTGGCGACACACCATACCACAGACTGGCGGGAATATCCATGGTCAACGGTGAGAGTTATCAGAACAGACACATATTTTTGCGGCGTGCTGCTGGGCTTCTCTTTGTATACACTGGTGCAATTCATAATTCGCCGCAGCGGCGTACAAAAGGGCCGACATCGCATTTCACTCGCGCAAGGTGTACAGATGCCACCCGACCCACAGAATGGGCAGAAACCGCCGCACAGGTGCTAACACGGGGAAACAACTTGGGCGGCACCCCGCGGACGCAGGGCGCGGCCCATTTGTGCTTGAGAGCGCCTATTCCGGGTAGCGTGTGTACAGCGCATACCCAGGCTGCTCCTCCAGCCACCACTTGAAGTACTGCCCGCTCCAGCGGGCATGGTTGTTGAGACCGCTCTCGGCGACCTTGACGTACTCGTCCGTTTTGCTGATTACAACTACCACGTGGCCGTTGCCGCTGTTGTCATAGCGGATCAGGTCGCCGGGGCGGATCTGATTCCAGCTTGGGTTGTCTACTCTCCGCCACGGAAGGTTGCCAAACGCGGCATCGCTACACAGCGTAGCCCAGCCGGAGCAGTGGGTGCCCCGGTGGTAGGGCCCACCGCTGGTGGAGCGGTAGGGCGTGGGGAACTCTGTCCCGGTGGGATAGGTTTCCCGGAGCTGCGCCAGGGCGGCCTGCATACTTTCCTCAGTGGGGCCGGACGGAGCGGCTGAAGTTTCCTCCCGGTAAGGCTGGGTGCTGTCGATGTAGACGGAGTTGGTGGCGGCGTCATAAGTCACACCGAAGTCTACCGCTCTGCCGATGTCTCGGAGTCGGACATAATTGTTGCCGCCGATGGAGTAGGCGGTCATGCTCACCCGCTGACCGTCCACGTAGATGGGCTGGGTACTCAGCGTGGCTGCAATGCTGGCAGCTGCCTGTGCAGAAAGGTAAAAACAAGGGGGTTTTTGAGGAACATTCCATTGTCCTCATTCTCTTTCCTATGTAACGAGGAAATCTGTTCGATTTCCTCTAACTTCACAACAGCTCTGCTCTTTCGCCCCTCTGCTGTAAATGTTGCCTTAACATCAGCCGTTCCAGTCAAATTAACATACCAATCAAAAGTGGTATCGGATGTTGGCGTTACCCTATATACAAATTGATTGATGACTTCCTCACTTACCTTTGTACCACTGAAATCTATCAGCGTATTCAGTGTACTGATAATCCCATCTAATTCAAGTCCTCGTTTCGGCTGTTCGTCATTGGGTGCTTGATTTAATTTCTCCTTTAACTGCTGAATTTCGGTATCAATAGGCTTTCTCATGGCTTGATATTCTTCTTTTGACAGCTCGCCATCTGCCCGCATAGCAATAAGATTGGTTAATCGGGTCTGTGCCTTTTCAATCTTTGCTTTGATGGATACCATATCGTGCTGATTTTCATTAAGCCTATCATCTTTATAATAACGCTTAATGAGGTCTATTGCAATAATTACGGATGATTTTCTATCCTGCCAGAGATGCTCCAACAGCTCTTTTGCCATAAAGTCAAGTTTCCAGTCAGTTATCATTTTGATGTCGCAATATCCCTCGGTATCTAAGCCAAGAGCCGCCCTCTTTTTCTTGTTTCCGTTGTTTATCTGGTTATAGCACTGATAACCGTATGAAATCTTACCATCCAATTTTGTATGCCATTTATCTTTTCGGAATGACGAGCCGCACGAACAACGCAGCTTATTTACCCATATATCCTTGGAGTCACGCTTGCTGTGCGTTGTTTTTGCAGTTGACACCAAAGAGGGTTTCATTCTGCTTTCTCGTATCTTCTGGGCTTTGTCCCATACTTCCTGTGAAACAATAGCAGGGAAGTCACCCTCAACATATTCATAAGTGGACATATCCAGATTGTTAATCCTTTTCTGTTCAAGGAAATTGTTGCTTCTGGACTTGTTATAACATTTCGTACCCGTATAAGTGGCATTTTTTATGGCTCTCATAATATTGGATACGCTCCATTTTACAAGCCCCGATGCTGTTTTTCTCTTTCTTTCTGTCAATATTCCTGCAATCCGCATCGAGCCGTATCCCTGCAAATACAAATCAAATATCATTCTGACTGTTTCCGCCTGTTCTTCATTGATAACATAGGTTTCACCAACTCGGTCATATCCTAAAATATTCCCATTTCCATAAAGAACGCCGTTATCTCGGCTGATTTTCTGTCCTGCCTTTACACGCTCGGAAGTCTTGCGGCTTTCTTCCTGTGCCAAAGTCGCCATAAGCGAAAGCCGAAGCTCTCCGTCACCGTCCATCGTCCAGATATTATCATCAATAAAGAATACCTCAACGCCGATACCCTTTAACTCCCTTGTCACCACAAGAGTATCTACAACATTACGGGCAAATCGGCAGACCTCTCTTGTTACAATCAAATCAAATTTGCCGTTTTTGGCATCTTCAATCATACGCAAAAATGCAGGGCGTTTTTTTGCTTGTGTACCAGTAATGCCCTCATCTATATAGCGTTCGCAGACAGTCCAGTTTGGATGATAGCGTACTTGGTCATCATACCATTGCAACTGATTTTCAAGTGCAGATAACTGTGCCTCATGCTCTGTTGAAACACGCCCATAGATAGCAACTTTTCTCGCTCGGTTTCTGTCAAATAAAGCATAGTCCGTGAGCTTAAATCTGTAATTATATTCGTTTACTGCTGTATTCATAAAGCATACCTCCTTTAACTCAACACTATTCTACCTCTTATCAAGCCGCCTGTGAAATGTGCGAATTTGAATGCTTCATGATATTTGTATATGTGGCTTGATTTATCAATCCCTTTTCCAGAAGTATCTCAATAAGTTTAAGGGCAGCAACATAATTATCAATTTTTATCTCTTTCATTGCTACCTCCCCTCAGAGAAATACTAATGGCAAGAGCTTTATCTACTCTTGCCATTATTCTGTCGGGCATCATTCCCATATGCTGTTTTAACCGTTGTTTATCAATCGTCCTTATCTGCTCAAGCAAAATAATCGAATCTTTATCAAGTCCCTCAAAATTACTTACTTGAGTATGCGTCGGCAACTTAGCCTTTGTCTGCACTCGGCTCGTAATCGCCGCAATAATCACGGTAGGGCTGTGCCTATTGCCTATATCATTTGAAATGATAAGTACGGGGCGTGTACCGCCTTGTTCCGAGCCAATAACGGGGTTAAGCTCTGCGTAGTAGATTTCTCCACGCTTAATAATTCTATCCATGTGTTTGTCCTCCCATCTGGATTTAGGCAGGAGTTTCCTGCCTATGTAGCCGCCAGATACAAGGAAGTATTTAAGGTCGGAGAGCATAAAACAAAGCGCTGTTTCCATAGACCGCCTTGTATCTGGCTTGATATGATAGGAGCATTTCTATTTGTCCTCGACACCCCGAAACGCTGCGGGAAGTCGCCAAACGGTCAGCAGCGAACTGACGCCACGGGAGTTTCACCCCAACTGTCGGTCTGACAGAGCCGCCCTCATTGCCTGCGGTGGATTGATTACCACTCGGACTGTGACTGGACGGGAGTACCATTGTTCTCTTTGTGGATTACGGCGAAATCGGGAGCTGCCCGATATTTTGAGTCGGTAAGATAGGCTCACCACCTTTCTGTCGCTCGCTGCCTTTCGGCAGGTCATGGCGTACCGCTGCACACGCTTATGCTCATCACAATCACAAAGAGGAAGTGTTTGGCGAATGGGTATTCGATTGTCAAGGAACTGTCCCCGTTTTCGCCACACAAAGGAAAATGGGGCGAAGGCTTTTTTGCCTTACACCCCATAGTCCTTGAAAATCCTTGTTTTTCCCCTCTACTCAAAAAACTTTTTCAATTTTTCTTTGAGCCTGTCCATTCTTCTGTAAACAGCCTTTTCGGTGGTGTTGAGCCGTGATGCAATTTCACGGGTAGAATAGCCCTGTATCTTCATCACGACGATTTGCAGGGTAAGCCTGTCCACCATGATAAGGATTTGATAGAGCTGCTGATTTTCGATGTTATCTAAAAAATCCTCAACGCTTTTCACTTCGGGTTGTGCTGTTTCCTCGGCAAATTCCTCAAGGTATGTACCTGCGTCCTGCAATCTGCGGTAATACCGCCTATCAGAATTAAAGACCGCCCAATCGTGAGTATGGAGCTGTTCAATAGTGTCCTCGCTGACACCCAAGCTCCGTAACTGCTTTTCTTCGGCTTCTTTCCATAGCCGCCATTTCTTTTCTTCTCTGCCATAGTTGAATGACATTCTTGTTTCCTCCAATCTGAATTTTTTTGAAAATCCAGATTGGCAGGTGGAGAACGGCATCCCACGCCAGAAACAGGCTTGTCCCATATTCCTGCAAAAAACGACAAAAGAAAAACCGCAAAGGCTGTCATACCTTTACGGTTTAAGGAGAGTTTATTTCTATTATGTAGAGATTTGACTTCTACTTTTGAGGTACAAAGCCCCCTTGCGGTGGCGAGGATTTTTTTAACAGGTTATCCGCCCATCCTCGGTATGATATATGTAAGTAAAAGCTGCTGCTTGAAAGCAATAAAAATCCCTCCAAACTTCAAAAAGCGAAGTCGGAGAGTATTCAGAGCATAGCAAATCAGCTCACCGAAACATCGTTTTTTTATTCGGTGGGCTTGTCCTACCTGTGGCTATATAAAGAACAGAGCCGATAAACTGTGATTGCTCACTTGTTCATCGGCTCTGCGTCTTATGCGTCTGGCTCTTTGATGACGGTTACCTGTAAATCTTTTGCCTTAATCAATGCTTCACGCTTACATTTCGGACAGTATAGTGGGAAGTTTGTCAATTCCGTATCAGACCGTATTTTGATGCGGGTTTTGCTGCCACACATTGGACAGCACACCCATTCAATCAATCGCTTCACATTGCACCTCCCGTTAAAAAGAATTGTTCTCTCTGTGATGTTTGCAAATCACTTTACAGATTTCCTCGATTTTTTGAGTGGACAGATGTACTTTGCTAAAAGTGCGTTTATACAATTCTATATCTGTTTGCGTTAATTGGGAGACTTTTTCACCCTTAATGATATGTGATAAATGTTTCATTTAGCTTTTCCATCCTTTTCGCATATCTGTATCGGGAATATCTGCAATTTGCAGTTCTCCTTTTCGCAATTTCAAAATCACATCCGCCTGCTTTGCAAGTTCATTCGAGTGCGTTACGATGATTACGCACTTATTCATCTGATGGGCACATTCTTTCAGAATGTTTGTAATTTCAACCGCAGTATCTTCGTCAAGATTTCCTGTCGGCTCGTCCGCAAGAATAACGCTTGCGTCAGAAGCTAATGCACGGGCGATTGCCACTCGTTGCTGCTGTCCGCCAGAGAGCTTCAGAACATTTCGCTTTGCTTCCTCCTTTGTAAGCCCCAAACGCTCCAAGATATGCAGCGGCGGAAGTTTAGAAGTCAACGCCACATTTTCGGCAGGCGTCATATAGTCAATCAGATTATAGCTTTGAAAAATGAATGCCACATTATTTTTGCGATGATATGCAAGTCCCTTTTTCTCAATGTCTTCTCCTTGAAACAGTACCTGTCCGTCAGAAGGACTATCCAAGCCACCAAGCAGAGAGAGCAGGGTTGTTTTTCCGCACCCACTCGGACCAAGGATTGCATAAATTTTCCCTACCTCAAAATCGGTAGATATATTTTTTAGTACATTCCTGTTCCCATCGTAGGAATATTTAACATTACAAGTTTTTATGATACTCATTTATGTGTCCTCCTTAACTCATTTTCGTAAGAATATCTTTCGGCTTTGAACGAACAACAGTCCACGATGAAGCAATAACCGCTACTGCAATCAGCAAAATTCCAATTAAATATAGAGGGAGCAGATAAGCTGCGTTAATCTGCACATCGAGATTTGCTGTTCCCGTAGTAACTCTGGATACTAAAAACGCTCCTGCTTTTTCTGCTATCAGATTACTAAACGGTATAGATGCTATAAATGAAATAACCGCTACAACAATAGTTTCTGTAAAAATCTGTAAAATAATATTCAGCTTACTCTTGCCAACGGAAAGCAAAATCCCTATTTCTTTTTTGCGTCCTCTAATCCAGATTGTAAGTAGCAGGGTAAGTATCACAACGCTAACAACTGAAATAATAATAATTGTTATATTTACCAGTTGTTGCAGGGACTCTAAAGGTGTAGAAACAACATCGTACTCATCGGTATCAATGCTGAGCTTCAAGGTTTTGCCCTTTAGCTCTGGCAAAGCAGAGATTTTGTCGTAAACATTTTGGATGCTAACAGGGTCTTCCACATAGATAGTCAACTGCTGATACCCATTCAATTCCTTTTTGAATAGTTCAAACATCGTCGCATAATCTATATAGCCGCAGTTGGCAGGAATTTCATCTACGGTTAAAGGGTTCCCCGAAGTACCCTCTGTGCCGTCAAAAATCCCCACGATTTCAAATTCCGATATAGCGTCCGAATCCAGAGAGTACATTTTAATCTTATCACCCACAGACAACTTGTTATAGTCGGCAAGTTCCTTTGAAATCAAACAAGCGTGCTTATCGTCTGGCGTAATATGTCTGCCTTCTACTAATTTATATTTGCCGCTTTGGAACTTGGAGCATTTTTCAGATGATAATGTTGCAGTATAACTTGATGCTTCCCCATACTGTGTATAGCTCAGACCAAAGGCAGCGGGCAGATATTTGAAATCAACGCCTGCACCATAATAACTCGCTGTGTCCTCAGAATTGTAATCTACAACACCATCAACCTTTCCGATTGCGTCTACAATTTCCTGTGTAATCAAATCTCCATTGTACCCGTAAACTGTTCCCCATTGGTTTTGCTGACCTCCTCCCATATGTCCGTCCGTGTCAAGGTCAAGCATGATTTTTCCGCCAATAGCTGTCTGAACATTTGCTGTCGCACCCTTAGCTGCGTCACGAACGGCAATGCCCGTCAGCATAAAAGTCGCTATAAGCGTCAATACCAAAAATAATATGACCGTCTTAAACCGTTGTCTGAAACAGTACAGACCTGCTCTTTTTATAAAGCTCATTTCAAAATCCTCCTAACTCATTTTTGATAAAATTTCTTTTGGTTTCAGCCGCATTATCATAATAGACGATACCAATGTTGAAGCTGCAATTACGATGAATTGGCAAAAATAAATAAGCAATGTTTCTACAGCACTCAGCTTCAGATAGTTTTCAATTTCAAGATTGTTTTGTATTCCTGCCGTTATCGTTTCTTCGTTTAACAGGTTAGGTTGCAGCTCACCAAACAAACTGTGTCCTAAAAAGCCAGTAACACACAAAGAAGCAATATAGGATAAAATCAGTGCCATTATCGTAACTGACAATACCTCCAACAAAAATCCCGCCATAATCTGCCCTTTTGAAATTCCTGCCGCAAGCAAAATGCCTGCTTCCTGCATTCTGCCACGCATACGCATGGTTAATAGCAAGGTCAAAAATGCCGTACTGACAACTGACACAAGGACAAGCAGTATCTTCACTAAATCTCCGAGAGAAGATAACTGGTCTGCTATCTTGGAATATTGAAAATCATTGGTACGGATAAAATGTGTTGTCCAGTCAATAGACTGCAATAACTGAACATTACGGGTAATGCTTTCGAGTTTGGCAGGGTCAGTAATATAGAAATCAACTTCACCCGTGTAAATACCTGCTTCACTCTCGTTTAACTCGTTCAAAACATCAAGGCTCGCATATATCTCGTTATCAGCAACGCCCGCAGTTGGCTTAATAGATGTGTCCTCGGTATTCAGCCTATATATTCCCAACACCTCTACTTGGGCATAGGCTGTTTTAACTGGTATCTCGTCAATGTACGCTCCGTCAGCTTCACCGAGCTTGGCGTGGGTCAGCGTCAACATATCCCCAACAGACAGATGATTTGCATTTGCCAACTGTTCGCTGATAAGGATTTTTCCGTTATCCGTTTCGGTGATATGCTTTCCTTCTACCAGTACGGCTGTTTCGTCTGTAAAATTAGGGGCAAGTGCAGAAAAGCGAAGTGCTGCCACCTTTCCCATATTGTTTTCGGCTGTGTGTTTATCGCCTTGAATAAATTGGATTGTATCACTTTTCGCAAAACCGTAATTGATGGGATTATAGTATTTGATTTCTCCCGTCTGCATAATCTCATCTATTTCCTTTTGGGTAATATGGACATGGTTTTCCTTTACTTCTGTTTCGCCTTTTTCGTTCATTGACACTTCGGTGTTTGCTCTTATATAGAAAGCCGCACCGAGAGAAGTGCGAATATCCCTTGACAATCTTTCTGAGGCTTTCAAAACGCCAAAACACGAAATCAGAAAAACCGCAACTACGAATACCACCAAAAACAGGCTCACGGTTTTTCCTTTTTTGCGTGATATGTAAACAAAAGCTCTTTGTGTAAAATTCATCTAAGTTACTCAGCTCCTTTCTGCAATTTATCATACAGACCTTTGATTAGTTTTTGGTTTGATTTTCGTAAGGCTTTGATTTGATTGCAAAAAAGCTGCCAGCGAGTTGCTGACAGCTTTTTGAGAATGAAGCTACTATCAATTCAGATAAAGGAAAAATGCTACACCTTGCTCCGTATTTTTTATGAGATATGTCATGCTATGCAGGTCAAGAATTGTTTTGACAATGTATAGTCCCAGACCGCTTCCTCCAGTTGCCTTGTTCCTTGATTTGTCTGTCCGATAAAATGGCGTAAACATATGAGGAAGGTCAGCTTCTGGAATGGACGCTCCAGTATTTTCAATAATGAGGGTATTTCTGTTATCATAGGATTGAAAAGTGACAAAAACATCGTTACCGCAGGGAGAATGTCTGACAGCATTCCCAATAATATTAGAAAGGGCTTTATTCCAAAGATTAGGATTGACGGACAAAACCATATCGGTATTGATATTATGGTGTATCTGAATATTCTTATCCTGTGCAAGCGGCAAAATAGTCTGTATCGTATCATTTACCGTTTGTTTTAGCGAAACCTCCTGCAAGGTGTCCTCTAAGTCCATACTTTCCATTTTGGATATGGCAATAATTTCTTTCACAAGATGTTCTATATCCTCCGTGGCTTTTAGTGCTTCGGGCAGATATTTTTCGTAATTTTGATAATCCCCGTAACCCAGAATCATATTTTCGATTTGCCCTTTTAGGATAGTAAGCGGGGTTTTCAATTCATGGGATACTGCTGAAAAAAAGTTTCTGCGTTGTTCTTCCAATGTCTTGAATTTTTCTACATCGTCAGTTAGTTGACGATTGGCGTTTGTTAATTCTTCCATCGTTTCCTGCAATCGGCTTGCCATTGTATTCAGACTGGAAGCAAGTACGCCAATTTCATCGCTACTTTCAATATCGCACTTCCAAGTCATATCAAGCGATGTCATTCGCTTAGAAATCTGACTGATTTTAGCAATAGGACTGACAATAACCCTGCTGCAAATAAAGGCACTTAACGATGATAGCAATAAAATAATTGCAAAAACAACAGGCAAAAAGCGAAGCATAAGGCTTAATATTATATCAGCCGTTTGCGACAGAGAAGATACCACCAGTGCATATTCTGTTTTACTGTCTGAAAAAGTAACTGTTGTTGCAATACTTGATGTTGCAACAGTATGAGTTTCTGATTTTATTTCACCGAAAGTCAATGTTTCATTATCGTCACTGAGTATTGCTGTTGAATTGTTCTGAATACAAAAATTGTAAATTTCATTAACCGCTTCCTCATAACGCATACTCTGCAATTTTGAAACAAGAATTTCTGTATTTGTATCCAGTTGCTTATCCGATGTAACCTGATATTGCTTGGGCAGGACTGTCAATACAATTCCATAAATCAGCATACTGCAAATAGTAAGGGCGGAGAACACCCACAAAAACACTTTTATACTTAGACTGTTTTTAATTCTCTTTCGCAATTCTATATCCCACCCCTCTGACCGTTTCAATATAATCGACATTCAACTTTTTGCGTAAATTCATAATGTGGAAATTCACACCTTTTTCATCTCCTACAAAATCATAGCCCCAAACGAGGTTTAGCAGGTCATCTCTTGTAAAAACACGCCCCTTGTTTTTAAGGAATAGCAGTAATATCTCAAATTCTAAGTGGGTAAGTGCTACCTCGTTTCCCGAAACAGTAACTTTTCGTTCTGTTTCGCTCAAAGATATTTCTTTGTAACGAATACAGTCTGACACCATATCTGATGATGTCCGCCGTAAAAGAGCTTCCACACGCTTTAATACGAGCTTTATGGAAAATGGCTTTGTGATATAATCATCAGCCAATTTGTCAAAGCCTTTAATCTGGTCATCTTCCGTATCAAGTGCAGTTAAAAGAATAATCGGTATTTGCGACTCCTGCCGTATCATTTCACATACGGTATATCCGTCAATCTTAGGCAGCATTATATCCAATAAAATAAGGTCAAAAACCTGTTCGTGAAAAGTGTTAATGCCTTGTAATCCGTCCGAAGCGGCAGTAACCTTGTATCCTGCAAAGGTAAGCGGCTCAGAGAGTATTTTCTGTATTGCCGCTTCATCCTCAATTATCAATATTTTTTTATCCATATACAGACCTCCACGCTAAATTATAGCAGGTGTTTATTAGTTTTTGATTAGGATTTCTTCTTTCTTTTATCAATGGGCTTCTCAGCACTTAGCGGTATGAGCCAAATACGGTTGATGTTCATTGCTCCCTCAATCCGATTTTCCTTGCATAGCCTCTGTACCCACCGAAGCGATACATTCCATTTTTCTGCGGCTTCTTGTGCCGTCATATATTCAAACATAACTGACCTCCCGCTGTTTACTGTATATAGTATAGCCGTTTGGACGAACTATATCAAGTATACAAATGTGAATTTTAATCTCCTGCTACAAGAGATTATATCTCCTATATCGAGAGATTTCACATCGTTTAACTGGAAGCCATATCTCTGTAAAATATAAGGGTAAGATTTTCAGAGTATAGGTGGTGAGCTAATGGACGAAAGGAACAATCATTTTGACTTCGATTTCACGCCGATACCAAGGCTCGGCATACAGTCCACGAGTACATAGTCGTAGTTCTTCCTGACCTCGCTTATGCAGGTTTTCAGCACGCTTTCACGGCTTATGGCGTTAATCAGCCTTACTTCCAGTCCCGACAGCTCAATGTTGGACGGGAGCAGGTCAACGCCCTCGCTGTGGTGCAGGATGCCTTGGGCGACATCAACGGATTTATCGTCTATGATGTCCTGCATGATGGTGGAGAGAGTGACCTGCAAATCGTCTGGTCTGTGGTAGCCGAGGGACATGGTTAGGTTTGCCTGTGCATCGGCATCAATGAGCAGGACTTTCTTTCCCTGCTGTGCCAGAGTTACGCCCAGATTCACCGCCGTTGTGGTCTTGCCGACACCGCCTTTCTGGTTGGTTAAAGCGATTACTTTGCAATTTGACATAGGGTGCG
>OFHO01001250.1_pt1 | contig 19242 bp, 21 predicted proteins | sample 1521531 | NCBI WGS metagenome assembly OFHO01 (sample SAMEA3504124, study PRJEB24116) | mouse gut metagenome | biome: mouse gut; feature: mouse-associated habitat; material: faeces | place: Denmark | collected 2011
AGGTCACCGCCGCGCCGCCGGCCCGCAGCAGGGCCACGTCCCCCACGATCACCTGCCGGCTCACGCCGAACCGGCCGGCCAGGGCCCCGGCGCTTACCGGGCCCTCCGCCTGGGCCAGCGCGGCCAGAATCGCCTCCCGCCGCTGGGATGCCGTCATGTCATCAGCTCCTTTCGCATGGCGCTTCCGCCCCCGTCCCCTCCAGTATACCCCCTTGCGCCGCCTCCCGTCAAGGCGGCCTCCCCCGGCGGTGGGGACAGGCCCCCAGGAAATCTTAAGAAATCCATCCTGAATTTCCACTTGCATTTGACCGGCCGGGTTGTATATAATAGAGGTATCATGACGAGGCTGTTTCCAGCGGCGCGAAGGAGGACGTATCTGCATGGAATCTTTTCAGCAAATGACGGCGGATATCACCAATCATCCGCTCTTTTTACAGCTGCGGGCCTGCCCCCACCACGGCGGCAAGAACTCCCTGTACATCCACTCGGTGTCCACCGCCCGGTGCGCCTACCGGCTGGCCAGGCGGTTCCACATGCGGGAGGAGCGGATCCGGGCGGTGACCCGGGCGGCCCTGCTCCACGACTTTTTTGGCTACGACTGGCAGAGCGAGCGGCACCGCCGCTTCATGCAGCGCTACTCCGGCTGGCGGCGGATCAAGCACATGCACGCCTTTATCCACGGGGCCCACGCCGCCCGGCGGGCGGGCCGGATGTTTGATCTGGACCAGCGCCAGCGGCAGGCCCCAGCCACATGTTCCCCCTGGCCCCCTGGCCCCAGACCTCCGAGGCCTGGGTGCTGACCCTGGCCGACAAGCTGGTGGCCTCCAAGGAGGTGGGGGAGACGGTGTGCTGGCACATGCTGGGCTGGTACCGCAAGCTCATGCCCGCCGTCCACGCCCGGCGGCAGTAGTACAGAGGCCCGGCGTTCCGCCACAGGGACGCCGGGCCTCTGCCTGTAAGCTCCGATTGACGGCGGACCGCCGGCGTAGTATACTGTAATAAGAAGCAAAGAGACCGAGAGAAAGGAAGGGTTGCAATGCTTGTCAAGGATATGATGGTGTGGATTTGGCTGGGCGTGGTGGCACTGTCGGTGTTTGTGGAGGCGGCCACCCTGACGCTGGTGTCCATCTGGTTCGCTGCGGGGGCGCTGTGCGCCACCTTCGCGGCCTATGCCGGCGCGTCGCTGACCGCCCAGCTGCTGATCTTTGTGGTGGTGTCCATTGCGGCCTGCGCGGCGGTGCGTCCCCTGGCGAAGCGGTTCGTAGCGCCCCACGTGGTGCCCACCAACGCGGACCGTCTGCTGGGCTGCGAGGCCCGGGTGACGGAGGACATCGACAACGAGGGCCCCACCGGCGCGGTGTACGTGGACGGCAAGACCTGGACGGCCAGGAGCGCCGACGGCCAGCGCCTCCCGGCCGGAACTGTGGTGGAGATCGAGGGCATGGAGGGCGTGAAGCTGATCGTCCGGTCCAGAGCCGCCGTGGGGGAGAGAGCGTAAACTGAGAAGAGGACGGGCCGGTTCTGGCCCGTCCCCTCTTTTTTTGCCCGCCGGGCGGAGCCCGTACCAACTTCCCAGTTGAAATCCCCTGAAAACTATGGTATGCTGTTACATTAGAACCCATTTACTCAAGACCAGTTTATGCTAAGGAGTGTGCTGCCATGGCAGAGGAAAATAACAAGCTGGATACCCCGGAGAATCCCGCCTCCCCGGAGCAGGGGGAGGCGAAACCGGAATCCCTGGAGGGTATGCTCTACTGCTGGGCCCAGGCCCTCATTACGGCGGTGGTGGGCGTGGTGCTGCTGTTCACCTTCGCCTTCCGCCTCATCGGGGTCAGCGGTCCGTCCATGCAGGATACGCTGTACACCGGGGACCGCCTGCTGGTGGTCAACGCAGCCTTCTGCGACTTTCACCCCGGGGATGTGGTGGTCATCAACAACTACAACGCCGATCTCAGCGACACCCTCATCAAGCGAATTATCGCCGTGGGGGGACAGACCGTTGACATTGACCTGGCCACCGCCACGGTGTACGTGGACGGCGAGGCCCTGGACGAGCCCTATGTGAAGGGCGTCACCGACACCATCGAGGGCACCCGCTTCCCCCTGACCCTGGCGGAGGACGAGGTGTTCGTCATGGGGGACCACCGGGACCACAGCACCGACAGCCGCAGCGCCCGCCTGGGGCCCGTGAAGGAGGGCTACCTCCAGGGCAAGGCGGTGTTCCTGCTGCTGCCGGGCACGACGCCGGACCTGGGGGCCCGGGAGTGGGGCCGCATCGGGCTGGTCCAGTGAGAGACACGGAGAAAGGGAGCGCGCCATGGAGGGAATGAACATCCAGTGGTACCCCGGCCACATGACCAAGACCCGGCGGATGATCGTCCAGCAGCTGCGCCACATGGACGCTGTGTGCGAGATCCTGGACGCCCGGATCCCCATCGCCAGCCGGAACCCGGACATGGAGGAGCTGACGGCGGACAAGCCCAGGCTCATCGTCCTCAACCGGGTGGATCTGGCGGACCCGGCGGCCACCCCCGCCGCTGGCGGGACTATTTTCAGCGGCGTGGCTGCGCCGTGCTGGAGGCCAACGCCAAGACCGGACAGGGGGTCCGGCAGTTCCCGGCTGCGGTGCGGGAGCTGCTCTCGGACAAGCTGGCCGCCTACGCCCAGCGGGGGCAGGCGGGCCGGATGGTCCGGGTGATGATCCTGGGCATCCCCAACGTGGGCAAGTCCACCTTCATCAACCAAGTCTCCCGCCGGAAGACCGCCAAGGCGGAGGACCGGCCCGGCGTCACCCGGACCGGGCAGTGGGTCCCAGTGGACCAGAGCCTGGAGCTGATGGATACCCCGGGGATGCTGTGGCCCAAGTTTGAGGACCCCCGGGTGGGCTTCTGTCTGGCCTGCACCGGCGCGGTGCGGGACGAGGTGATGGACCTGGAGGAGCTGGCCAGCCGCCTGATGGCCTATCTGGGCCGGCGCTACCCCCAGGCCCTGGCGGAGCGGTACAAAATCCAGCCGGAGCCGGAGGAGAGCGGCTATGACCTGCTCACCCGGGCGGGCCGGAAGCGGGGATTTGTGGTCCGGGGCGGCGAGATCGACACCGAGCGCATGGCCCGGGCGCTGCTGGACGAGTTCCGGGACGGCAGGCTGGGCCGGTTCACCCTGGAAGCGCCGGAGGAGTTGGAGAATGAATAAAAAGACCATCCCCCTGTGGGAGCTGGAGGAGACTGCCCGCAGGCGGGGCTTTGGCATGGTCTGCGGCTGCGACGAGGCGGGGGCGGGCCCCCTGGCGGGCCCGGTGTACGCCGCCGCCGTCATTCTGCCCCCTGACCTGGTTCTGGCGGGGCTCAACGACTCCAAGCAGGTCACCGCCAAGCGGCGGGAGGCCCTCTTTGACCAGATTCAGCAGGGGGCGCTGGCCTGGGCCGTGGCCTGGGCGGGGCCGGAGGAGATCGATGCAACAGACATCCTCAGCGCCCGGATGCTGGCCATGCAGCGGGCCATCGACGGCCTGAACCCGGCGGCGGACTACGCCCTCATCGACGGAAACCGGGACAAGGGCCGCCGCTTCGCCATCACCACTCCCCACGAGACGGTGGTGAAGGGGGACAGCCGCAGCGTCAGCATCGCTGCGGCCTCCATCCTGGCCAAGGTGAGCCGGGATCGGTACATGACCGGGCTGGCGGAGCAGTACCCCCAGTACGGATTTGAGAAGCACAAGGGGTACGGCACGGCCCTCCACTACGCCATGCTGGACCAGTTCGGCCCCAGCCCCGTCCACCGCAGGAGCTTTCTGAAAAAGTGGGAGGCCGGCCGCCTTGGATGAGCGGAAGCGGCGGGGAGACCTGGGGGAGGCCGCCGTCTCTGCGGCCCTGGAGGAGCGGGGCTACCGGATTCTGGCCCGGCAGTACCGATGCCGCTGGGGGGAGCTGGATCTGGTGGCCTGGGACCCGGCGGGGATTCTCTGCTTTGTGGAGGTGAAGACCCGCTCCCCGGACGCCATCGCCCAGGGCCGGGAGGCCGTCACCCCCGCCAAGCGCCGGCGGCTGCGGCAGGCGGCGTCCTTTTATCTGACCCAGAGCCCGCTGGACTGCCCCTGTCGGTTCGACGTGGCGGAGGTGTGGGCCCGGGAGGACGGCTGGCACGTCAAGTATATTATGAGCGCGTTTGAGTGAACGCGCTCCTGGAGGATACGATCATGCAATATTTGAGTACGCGAGACAAGAGCCTGCGGGTGAGCGCGGCGGAGGCCATCACGATGGGGCTGAGCCGGGACGGCGGGCTGTTCACGCCCGTCCACTTCCCTGTGCTCCGGGCCCTGGACGTGGAGATGCTGCGGGGCATGTCCTACCCCCGCCGGGCGGCCTACATCATGGGCAAGTACCTGGAGCAGTTCCGGCCCGAGGATCTGAGCCTCTTCGCCGAGCGGGCCTACGGCCCGGACCGATTCGACGCCCCCGCCGCAGCCCCCCTGCGCCAGATGGACCGGCACACCTGGTGCCTGGAGCTGTGGCACGGGCCCACCAGCGCCTTCAAGGACATGGCCCTGCAAATGCTGCCCCAGCTGCTCTCCACCAGCCTGAGGATGACCGGCGAGGAGAAGACCGCCTGCATTCTGGTGGCCACCTCCGGGGACACCGGCAAGGCGGCCATGGAGGGCTTTGCGGACGTGGAGCAGACCAAGATTCTGGTCTTCTACCCCAGGGACGGGGTCAGCGAGATCCAGAAGCTTCAGATGGTCACCCAGGAGGGGGACAACGTAGGCGTGTGCGCTGTGGAGGGCAACTTTGACGACGCCCAGAACGGCGTCAAGCGCATCTTCTCCGACCCGGCCATCCGGGAGGAGCTGGAGAAGCGGGGATGCTTCCTCTCCTCCGCCAACTCCATCAACTGGGGGCGCATCCTGCCCCAGGTGGTCTACTATATCTCCGCCTACTGCGACCTCCTCAACGCCAAGGAGATCAAGCTGGGAGACAAGGTGAACTACTGCGTACCCACCGGGAACTTCGGCAACATCCTGGCCTGCTACTACGCCCGGCGGATGGGCCTGCCGGTGGGGAAGCTCATCTGCGCCTCCAACTGCAACGATGTGCTCACGGAGTTTCTCCGCACCGGCGTGTATGACCGCAACCGCCCCTTCCACACCACCATGTCCCCCTCCATGGATATCCTCATCTCCAGCAACCTGGAGCGGCTGCTCTTCGATCTGAGCGGCGGGGACGACGGGCTCATCCGCTCCCTGATGGAGCAGCTGAGGGAGCGGGGCCGCTATGAGATTCCCGAGGAGATGCGCGCAAAGCTGGGGGAGCTGTTCTACGGCGGCTTCTGCGGCGAGGAGGACACCGCCTCCACCGTGGACCAGCTCTACCGCTGCGGCTATCTTATCGACACCCACACCGCCGTGGCGGCCAAGGTGCTCACCGACTACCGCAGGGAGACCGGCGATATGACCCCGGCCGTCTTCCTCTCCACCGCCAGCCCCTACAAATTCTGCGACAGCGTCCTCTCCGCTATCGGCGAGACCCCGGTATCGGACAGCGTGGAGCGCATCGCCCAGCTGGAGGCCGCCACCGGCGTGGCCGCGCCGGCCCGTCTGGCCGCCTTGAAGGGCAAGGCCCCCCGGTTCCATCAGGTGACAAAGCGGGAGGCCATGGAGGACGTGGTGCTGGATTTTCTGAAGTGATCTGACCCCCGGACTGCCGCCCCCAACTTTTCCACGAAAAAGGAGTCCGCCTATGGCCCTCTACGCAATCGGCGATCTGCATTTGTCCCTGTCTGTCAACAAGCCCATGGACGTATTCGGCCCGGGCTGGGCCAACCACGTCCAGCGGCTGGAGGAGGCCTTCTCCCGGCTCACGGCGGAGGATGTGACCGTCCTGTGCGGGGACACCTCCTGGGGCATTGACCTCCAGGAGAGTCTGGAGGACTTCCGCTTCATCGACCGCCTGCCGGGGAAAAAGCTGCTGGTGAAGGGGAACCACGACTACTGGTGGACCACCGCTGCCAAGATGACCCGTTTCTTCCAGGACAACGGCATCACCACCATCGGCATCCTCCACAACAACTGCCACGCCTACGGGGACTACGCCCTGTGCGGGACCCGGGGGTGGTTCTACGAGGAGGAGCAGTCCGGCCACAACGAGAAGGTGCTCAACCGGGAGGTGGGCCGTCTGGAGGCGTCGATGAAGGCGGCGGAGGGCCGGAAAATCCTGGCCTTCCTCCACTACCCGCCCCTGTACGCCGGGTACCGCTGCCCGGAGATCCTGCGGAAGCTGGAGGAGTACGGGGTGGAGCGGTGCTTCTACGGCCACCTCCACGGCCCCACCCACAAGCGGGCCATTGAGGGGACGGTGGAGGGCGTGGGCTACGCCCTGGTGGCGGCGGACTACCTCCGCTTTGCGCCGAAAAAGATCATGGAAGGAGGGAGGAGGGCCCAGCCCCTCCTCCCTCGATTTTTCACGATTTCCCGCTGAGATACGCCTCTGCCGCCAGCAGGACCTCCTCGTCCGTGGCATAGGTGACCAGGGCCCGGGCCTCCCGGAAGGAGAACCAGCCCAGCTGGGCGATCTCCGCCTCCTGGCGGCGCTCCGTGCCCCCGGCAGGAGTGGCAGTGAAAAAGACCACGTCCTTGACGATCCCCGGTCCGGGGGAGTAGGTGACCACCCGGCGGAACCCTGTGTCGATGTCCGCCGTGAGGCCTGTCTCCTCCCAGATCTCCCGCGCGGCGGTCTCTTGCTCGCTCTCCCGGCCCTCCACGTGGCCTTTGGGGAAGCTCCAGTGGCCCCCGTTGTGGCGGGCCAGAAGGTACTCCCTCCCCTCCCCTGCGGGCCGCCAGATCACCGCGCCGCAGGACTTCTCCTCCGCCGCCTTATGGAACACCCCGCCGTCGCCCCAGGTCCACACGCCGCCGTGGGCCCCCAGCTGGAAGTGGCGCTTGGCGATGCCCAGATCCACCAGGGCAAAGGACCCGCCCCCGGAGAGCCGGGCCTGGACGGCGCCGTCGGGCCGGAGCTGGAAGCGGTCCCCCTGTCGGTTCATGGCCGAGGGGGCCCGCTGCACGGCGGCGATGCCGGCGTCAAACCAGGCCGGCGCGGAGTCCGCCGGCAGGGCCAGCTCCCCGGCAGGCCGCAGGGGCCGGGGGGCAGGACTTCCCTCGGGAACGCCCACCGCCGCCACGCACACCAGGGTCTCCCCCGGCTCCAGCTGGGCCAGACAGGCCTCCCGGTCATAGGTCCCGCCCACCCAGCAGGTCCCCAGACCCATGGCTGCGGCGGTGAGGACCAGCTCCTCTCCCCAGTAGCCGCACTTCTCCTCCAGATCCGGATCCTCCGCCGGACCGGCCAGCAGGAGATACTCCCGGGCCCCCTTCAGACGCCCCTGGCCCGCAAAGGGCGAGACCTGGGGACACACCAGCCGGAGATGCAGTCCGGAGCGGCGGCTGCACTCCGCCAGGGCCTTGCCCAGCTGCTCCCGCTGGACCTCCTCCAGGGGACGGGGCAGATAGGTCCGCTGGGAGCGGCGGACCCAAACAGCTTCCAACAGATTCATGGCTCCTCCTTTCCGGACGGGCCCCCAGGGCGCCGGCGCCGGATGTTTCAGCCCCTTAAAAAGGGTAAGAATCGACATTATATCCTATTTTCCACAAAGAGGGCAGGGTTGTCAAGAGAAAAACTGTGAATGTTCTGTAAAAAATGCTTGCATAAGCTGAGAGAATCTGGTAAAATACATTTATCAACTACATACTCGGAAGATGTCCGCAGGAGAGTGGAGGGATTCCCCGGGGAAGAGCTCCCACCAAAGGCGTAACTCGTCCAGGTGCCAGACGGCAGGACTGCGGGCGGACGAAATTCTGGAGAAGCCCGCTGGCGCGGGTGCCGAAGGTGCAAACGGCCGATCCCCGTAATCTCTCAGGCAAAAGGACAGAACCCGCTATATGGCCAGCCCGGGAACCGGTCTTCCTGGGGTGGCTGGGAGGCTGTTTTTCTCTGGGAGACGGGGAGACGCTCAGGCGTCTCCTCTATTTTATTCCCGGTATGTAAATAAAATTAAGGAGAGAGAGTATGGATATCTATAGCGCGATCGCTGCCGGCAACGGTTGGCTGAACGGCATTGTGTGGGGCGTTCCCGCACTGGTTCTCCTCATGGGCGCGGGCATTATCCTCACTGTGGGCCTGAAGGGCTTCCAGTTCAGGAAGTTCGGCTACGCCATGAAAAACACCATCGGCAAAATGTTTGACAAGCACGAGGCCAAGGAGGGCGAGGTCACTCCCTTCCAGGCCCTGACTACCGCGCTGGCCGCCACCGTCGGCACCGGCAACATCGCCGGCATCACCACCGCCGTGACCCTGGGCGGCGCCGGCTCTATCTTCTGGCTGTGGGTGTCCGCTCTGCTGGGCATGGCCACCAAGTACTCCGAGGTTCTCCTGAGCGTCAAGTTCCGTGAGCGCAACGCCCAGGGCGACTGGGTTGGCGGCCCCATGTACTATATCAAGAACGGCCTTGGCAAGAACTGGAAGTGGCTGGGCGTCATCTTCTGTATTTTCGGCGGCCTCGCCTCCTTCGGTATCGGCAACGCCGTGCAGGTGGGCAACATCACCGACTCCATCAACACCGCTATCCAGGCCTTTGTTCCCGCCGCCGCAGAGAGCAGGAACATGATTAACATCGTCCTGGCCATCATTCTGATGATTATCGTGGGCGTGGTCCTCATCGGCGGCATCAAGCGCATCGGCGCCGTCACCGAGAAGCTGGTGCCCGTGATGAGCGCCATCTATATCCTGGCCTGTCTGGCTGTGGTGCTCTTCAACATCGGCGAGATTCCCCGCGTGTTCGGCATGATCTTCCAGGGCGCTTTCAGTCCCGAGGCTGTCACCGGCGGCGCCGCCGGCATCGGCGTGAAGCTGTGCATCACCTGGGGCGTCAAGCGCGGCGTGTTCTCCAATGAGGCCGGTCTGGGCTCCGCTCCTATCGCCCACGCCGCCTCCTCCGAGTCCAACCCCGTCAAGCAGGGTCTCTACGGCATCTTCGAGGTGTTCATGGACACCATCGTCATCTGCACCCTGTCCGGTCTGACCATCCTGCTGGCGCTGGACGACGCCACTCTGAACTACGGCGTACAGGGTACCACCGCCCTGAACGCACAGGCCCTGGGCACCGTGTTCGGGCCCAAGATCGGCGCTCTGATTATCGCCATTGGCCTGAGCCTGTTCGCCCTGTCCACCATCCTCAGCTGGGGCCTCTACGGCACCCGCTGCTGGGAGTTCATCCTGGGCAACAAGGCCATCAAGCCCTATCAGATCATCTATACTCTGGTCATCATCATCAGCGCCACCATGGAGCTGGGTCTTGCCTGGGACATCGCCGACACCCTCAATGGTCTGATGGCAATCCCCAACCTGATCGGTATTATTGTACTGTGCCCTGTGGTCTTCAAGCTGACGAACGAATACTTCTCCGGCAACAAGAACCTGCGCAAGTAAGCTTTTCTCCCTCCCCTTTCACGGGCGGGAGCTGCGGGACCGGCCCCAGCTCCCGCCCCAAGGGCAGACAGGAAACGGCCCGTTCGGATTTTGTCCGAACGGGCCGTTTCCCGCTATGATTGATGGAGGAAAGAAAACAGCAGATCAAGGGACTTGAAGCGGAGGACCGTACCATCCTCCTCCCAGCAGACGCCGCCGGAGGTGTCCTCGGCAACGGGGGCGGTGGTGAGCTGCTGGGCAATGGGGGAGAAGAGCACGCCCCACCACATGGGCGTAGTAGAGAGCAGCATGGCGCAGAAGCCGATGAGCGCGGAGAGGAGAAGCTTATTTCTCAATTTCATAAAAAACACCGTCCAAACTGGAATGTCTGTATCCAGTATGGACGGTGTTCTGGCGTTTTATACCAATTTTCTGAAAAAGATGGGAAGAAATAAAAGATGGACTAAAAGTTTTTCTTTTTGCTTCTTTTTCTTTTTTCAAAAAGAAAAAGAAGAAGAGACATCCTCCCTGGCTACGGGCCGGCACAGGAACACCTCCTGGCAGGACTCCGCCAGGGCCTCCGCCGCCTGCCGGGCGGGCTCCTCATCCCGGAAGAGCCCGAACACCGAGGGGCCGCTGCCGGTCATGGAGGCGGCCATGGCCCCCCGCTCCAGGAGTGCGCCCTTGAGCTCGAACACCTGGGAGTACCGGGCGGGCAGCACGTCCTCGAATACGTTGTAGAATCGATGGGCGGCAGCCTCCAGATCCCCCTGCTCCAGGGCGGAGAGGAGAGCGGCGGTGTATGGGTGGCAGCGCAGCCGCTTGCTCCGCACCAGTCCAAAGAGCTCCGGCGTGGACACGGAGCAGGCGGGCTTGCACACCACCAGGAAGCAAGGCGGCAGGGGCGGCAGATCCGTGAGAATCTCGCCCCGGCCCTCGGCCAGGACCGTGCCGCCCCGGACGCAGTAGGGCACGTCGCTGCCCACCAGCGCACCGATCTCCTCCAGCTCCTTCTGGGGCATGTCCGGGGCGCAGAGGCGGCGGAGGGTCCGCAGTACGGCCGCGCCGTCGCTGCTGCCGCCGGCCATGCCGGCGCAGACGGGAATTTTTTTGCGGATGTCGATGGCGAGGCCTGGGGCGCACTGGCCGGTGGCCTGGAAAAACCGGGCCGCCGCCTTGCCGGCGATGTTGCCGTCCCCCCTGGGCAGGAAGGGGAGGTCTGTGGTCAGGGTCAGGCCGGGGGTCTCCCGGGTGGAGACGGTCACCACGTCGTGCAGATCAATGGACTGCATCACCATGCGCATGTTGTGGTAGCCGTCCTCGCGCTTGCCCAAAATGTCCAGGGTCAGGTTCAGTTTTGCAAACGCGGGTTCTGTGTGTGTCATGGAAGCCTCCGTTTTTTAGTAAACATACTTTTTCTTAAAAGAAAAAGTATCAAAAAGAATTTTAGAGATGGTTTTCGGACTGCGTGTACATATTGGGGCGGTCTACAGCCACTCCCCGCAGTAGGGACAGCGCAGCCCGGTATGCTGTTTCAGCTGCTTGCGGCAATGGGGACAGCGGTAGAGCGCGAACCGCACCAGGACCGACAGGACAAAGGACAACAGCCCGATGTACAGCGCCGGTATAATCCGCAGAGATGCGCCCAGGGTCACAAGGATGAGCGCCAGCAGGCCGAACACGAACATCAGCAGCCGCACCTGTCCCAGCGTCAGCTTCATGGACGCGGCTCCTTCTCCTCGCTCCGCCCCGCCAGATAGTCCAGGGACACGCCAAAGTGGTCCGCAAGGGCGATGAAGTTTTCGAGACTAGGTAGGTTTGCGCCATACTCAAATTTTTGATAATGCTGGGGACCAACCCCAATACCTTGAGCAACTTGCGCTTGGGTCTCGCCGCGCTCTGTGCGCAACAAACGAAGTCTTTTTTTAAGAAATTCTCTTAATTCCATATTATCCTCTTGACGCATCAAAGTTTGTTTGTTATGATGTAGTAGGAACGCACCAAGATTTCTGCGTATCCTATCACAAGAAAGGAAAAAAAGCAATGACCAATCTCAATTCTATGGCCGCCGCTCCTCCTCGCTCCATCCGGCCAACTCATCCAGGGATACGCCGAAGTGGTCCGCAAGGGCGAAGAAAAGCTCTATGCCAGGAAGGTTTTCACCTAATTCAAGACTCTGATAAAACCTTGGAGAAACGCCCAGTGCTTTTGCTGCTTGTACTTGTGTTTCCCCGCTTTTCTGCCGCAATTCACGCAGTTTATTTTTGAAAAAAAGTCTATAATCCATTATATCCTCTTGACACGCTGGATACTGCGTGCTATAATAAGATACGCAATATCCTGCGTTTAACATTATCACAAGAAAGGAAAAAAAGCAATGACGGATTTTACGCGCTGGCTGTATGCCGAGTACGTCAAACCGCAATTAGAGGAAAGGGACGCCACAGGCTATGAGGCATCCCTTTCCCTGATGGAAACCACGTTGGACGAGAGGCTGCGGAAGGAGTACGCCCGGACGCTGGAGTTCTATGCCGGCAACGCGTTCCTTCTGGGCCTGCGCACGGGCGCGGGTCTGCGCGAGGCCATCGAAAACTCCCTCTAAAGTTCTTTTTTGATTCTTTTTTCTTTCAAGAAAAAAGAATGATTACTTGATCTTCCGTCCCTCCACGTAGTAGCGCTTGTCCTCCGCGTGGCCCATGGAGAAGGTCTTGCGGGGCAGCACGCCGTCGGCGATGACGGTTTTGAACAGCTGGTCCTTGCCCATGGCGGGGAGCTTGAAGCCGATGTTGCCGGGCTTTGCGCCCAGATCATCGGTGACCTTGTCGCCGTGGATGTAGTCCACCTCGCCGCCGTTCTCCTTGAGGTACGCGTCCAGGAAGTTCTGGAGGGTGCCCACGGCCAGCTGGACCCTGGGGTTGGGGACGTTGAGATAGCCGGAGCCGCCGGCCCAGGTGTAGGCGATGGTGTGGCCCACGCCCTGGCCGTCCCGGGCGGTGGGGTAGAACTCCTTGAAGGCGGCCAGCAGCTTCTCCGGGTCCACGCCGAAGACCACCCGGTGGATGGCCTCAAAGCGGAGGGACTCGTCGTGGAGGTTCTCGATCTCCACCAGGGCGTACCGGGCGGGGAGGCTCTCCCACTGGTCCTGGGGGGTGACCTTCTTGAGATTCTCATAGCAGGTCTTGGCGGTAGCCAGGGAGTGGTTGCCGTCGCCCACGGCAAAGACCAGGGGGGGCACGCCGGACACGCCGTACTTCTCCCGCATGGCGTCGTCGCTGGCCAGATTGGCCAGGGCGTCGGCCAGTACCTCCGTCTGGGCCTGGGAGAGCTTCCAGCCCCGGAGGTGGCCGCCCTTCATCATCAGCTCGAAGTCATACACCTGCTCCATGGAGCCGGCGGCGGCCCGGATGGGCTCTATGCAGGTCTTCTTGGGGTCGTCAATGAGGAGCATCACGTGGGGCAGCTCGATGGGCGCGTCCTTACGGACCCGGACTCTGGGGGGGATGCGCTCCAGGACTGTGCCCTCGGTGGCCCGGATGAGGGAGCCGGAGCCGGGGGTGTAGTCGTACTTCTCCAGGTCCACCGCCGCCACCAGGCCGGGGCGCACCTGGCCATCGGACTGGGTGCGCTCGATGTAGATGATGGAATCGGGGTAGGTCTGGAAGATGTCCCGGGCCAGATAGTCCTCCATGGAGCGGTTGATGTTGGCGATGTGCTCGTCCACGTTGGGCTCGTTCAGCTTGCTCTCGGGCAGGATCAGGCGCAGGGCGCTGGGGGCGTCGTCGGCGATGCGGTCCACCTCCTCCCAGTACTCGGGCTGGGAGGTGAACTGGTCGCAGGCCACCACCGCCCAGCGGGTCATGTCGCAGTCCTTGGGCAGCAGGATGTCCGCAGGCTTCATGCCCACGCTCTTGAGCTTCTCTTTCATGGTTTTCTCCTCCATCTTTTATATTGTTTATTCTAAATTGCTTTTCTTTCAAACAGCATGTCCAGCAGGTCCCAGCCGTTCTCCACAAAGGGCCCCGCCTCCCCGGCCTCCTCGTCGTAGGGGCGGCCCGCGCCGGTATCCCGGCGGCTGTCAAAGAGCAGGAAGGGCACCGGGCCGCCGCTGTGGCCCCGGGTGGAGGTGAGGGTCTTGTGGTCGCTGAGAAGGAGGACCCGGTACGCCATGCCCGCCTTGTCCAGGCGCTCCACCAGCGGGGCGGTCAGGCGGCTGTCCAGCCACTCAATGGCCTGCATCTTCCCGGGCAGATCCCCGTTGTGGGTGCACTCGTCGGGGGCCTCCAGGTGGAGGCACACGAAGTCGTACTGGTTCAGCTTCTCCCAGGCGGCCTCCAGCTTGCCGGGGAAATTGGTGTCCAGCTCGCCGGTGGCGCCCTCCACCTCCACCATCTCCAGGCCCCGAAGGGCCCCGATGCCGTGGCAGAGGGGCACGGCGCTGACCACCGCGCCGTCCAGGCCGTACTGCTCCCGGAAGGAGGGCAGCGCCACCGCCGTGCCCTCGGCCCAGAACCAGATGCCGTTGGCGGGCAGCTTGCCCGCGGCCCGGCGCTTCTCGGAGACCGGGTGGCGGTCCAGGATCTGGTGGGCCAGGGTCATGAGGCGGGCAAAGACCTCCGCCCGGTCGTTTCCTGTGGGGAAGTAGGGCCCCGCAGGCTCCCCCAGGTGGTCGTGGGGCGGGGTGAAGCGGATGCCGGAGAGGTCGCTCTGGTGCTGCACAGCCAGCTGGCGGAAGGCGGGGAAGGTGTGGAGCTCCATCCGGGCCTCCTCCAGGGCCTGGGCGAAGCGGGGGTCCTCCAGCAGCGCAACTGCGGCGGCCAGGGCGGAGTCGCCGTCAATGGAGCCGGCGCTGTGGGAGAGGATCCGCTTCTCCGCCAGGGGCATGTCCCCGTCCTCGAAGGAGACAAGGTTGCAGCGGAAGGCCGCGTCGCCGGGGGCCATGGGGATGCCGACGGCGGCGGCCTCCATGGGGGACCGGCCGGTGAAATAGCGCCGGGGGTCGCAGCCGAAGATGGACAGGATGGCGGTCTCGCTGCCGGCGGCCAGAGGCGGCGGGCAGTTGACGACGCTGCCCACCACCCCCCGGGCGGCCAGCCGGTCAATGGCCGGGATCGAGGCGGCCTGGAGGGGGGTCCTGTTTCCAAGCTGGGGGACCGGGTCGTCGGCCATGCCGTCCCCGATCACAAGCAGATATTTCACTCAAATGCCTCCTTCGCACAGATTTTTTTCATTATACCTTCTTTTCAAAAAATTTTCAATGACAATCGCGCTCTTTTCTCCGGGATTTTTTGTCTCCCGGGGCCCGGCGGCATCATCGTCCGCCGATTCTTTTTGGGGCAATTGCAAAAATCTGTGCCAGCCTATGGAAACTCTGGCGGAAAAGGTATATACTAGGCATAATACTCTGTCACAGAAAGAAAAGGAGAAACCGGAATATGACACGACAGATGCTCATGGACAATGTGTATCTCACCCATATCCCGTCGGACAAGTTCAAGACCAGCTACTTCAGCGCCCAGATGGCGGCCCCCCTGCGCGCCGGCACGGCGGGGCGCAACGCCCTGCTGGTCAACGTCCTGGGCCGGGGCACCGCCCGGCTGCCGGATATGGCGGCTCTGGGCCGGGAGCTGGACATGCTCTACGGGGCCCGGCTGGGCCCCCAGCTGCGCAGGATGGGGGAGAACCAGGTCTTTGGCTTCACCGCCAGCTGCGTGGAGGACCGCTTCCTGCCCCCGGGGGAGGCGCTGCTGGAGAAGACGGCGGAGCTCATGGGGGACATGTTCTGCGCCCCCGCCCTTCAGGAGGGCCGGCTGCGGAGGGACTACGCGGACAGCGAGCGGGCCAATCTCATCGACGAGATCCACAGCATTGTCAACGATAAGCGGGTTTACGCCGCCCGCCGCCTGCTGGAGGAGATGTGCGCCGGGGAGCCCTACGCCGTGCGCCTGCTGGGGTCTGCGGAGGACATGGAGCGCATCACCCTGGAGGAGCTGGACGCCCACTACCGCTCCATGCTGCCCCAGGGGCGGCTGGAGCTCTTCTACTGCGGCTCCGCGCCGGAGGAGCGGGTGGCCGGGGCCTTCGCCCGGGCCTTTGCCCGCCTGCCCAGGGAGGGGCTTCTGGAGCCCGCCCCTACCACCCGGCGGCCCGTCCGCCCGGAGCCCCTGGTGGTGACGGAGGAGATGGACGTGTCCCAGGGCAAGCTGGGCATGGGCTTTCGCACCCAGTGCCCGGACGTGCCCGCCAACCTGATGCTGGACGCCATGTTCGGCGGCACCAGCACCTCCAAGCTCTTCCTGAACGTGCGGGAGAAGCTGAGCCTGTGCTACTACGCCGGCAGCAGCTACCACCGCCTCAAGGGGCTGGTCACCGTGTCCTCGGGCATCGAGTGCGGGAACTATGACCGGGCGGTAGCCGAGATCACCGCCCAGCTGGAGGCCCTGAAGGCGGGGGACTGGGAGGACTGGGAGCTCCAGGGGGCCCGCAGCTCCCTCCTCAACAGCCTCCGCGCCATCGAGGACTCCGCCGGGGCCCTGGAGGACTTTATCATGGGCCAGACCATCAGCGGCGCCGGGGACACCATCGAGGGCCTGATGAAGGACATCAGCTCCGTCACCGGGGAGCAGATCCAGGCGGCGGCCCAGGCCCTGGAGCTGGACACCATCTATTTTCTCAAGGGAAAGGAGGCCTGACGATGATCGTCAAGGAGTACCCCCGGCTGGGGGAGAAGGTCTTTCGCCAAAGGCTGAAAAACGGCCTGGAGGTCATTGTGGTCAGCAAGCCGCGCCACGCCAAGCAGTACGCCTTTTTTGCCACCCGGTACGGGGGCATGGACCTGCGCTTTCAGGTCAACGGGGTCTGGCAGGACACCCCCGCCGGCATTGCCCACTATCTGGAGCACAAGATGTTCGACACCGAGGAGGGCAACGCCCTCCAGGAGCTGGCCAAGAACGGCGCGTCGGAGAACGCCTTCACCAGCTGCTCCATGACCGCCTACTACCTCACCTGCACGGAGAAATTCTATGAGAACCTCCGCATCCTCCTCAGCTTTGTCTCCGTGCCCTACTTCACCCAGGAGAGCGTGGAGAAGGAGCAGGGCATCATCGCCCAGGAGATCCGCATGGTGGAGGACGATCCGGACTGGCGGGTGTACGCCAACCTGATGGAGTGCCTCTACCAGGAGAGCCCTGTGCGCTTCCCTGTGGCGGGGACGGTGGAGAGCATCCGGCAGATCACCCCCCAGACCCTCTACGACTGCCACCGGGCCTTCTACACCCCCTCCAACATGGTGCTGGTCTGTGTGGGGGACGTGGACCCGGAGCGGGTGGCCGCCGAGGCGGAGGCCATTCTGCCCGGGGAGGCCGGGGAGGCCGTGGCCCGGGACTACGGCGGCCAGGAGGGCCGGACCCCGGCCCAGCGGGAGAGGTGGGAGACCATGGAGGTGTCCATGCCCATGTTCCTGGCCGGCTTCAAGTGCCTGCCCCAGGAGCAGGGGGAGGCCCGGCTCCGGCAGTCCATCGCCGGGGCCATGGCCTGCGATGCTCTCTTCGGCGAGAGCAGCCCCCTCTACACCCGGCTCTACGAGGAGGGGGCCATCAACGGCAGCCTGGGGGGCAACCTGGACCAGGTGCCCGGGGCGGCGTACCTCTTCGTGGGGGGCGACGCCAAGGATCCTGCCTATGTGACCGGGGAGATCGTCCGGCAGGCGGAGCGTCTGGCCCGGGAGGGGATTGGCGAGGCGTTCTACCAGCAGATCCGCCGCTCCGCCTACGGCTCCATGATCCGGGGACTGAACTCCTTTGAGGGCATCGCCATCGGCATGACCAACGGCCGCTTCGGGGGCTATGACTACTACCGCTTCCCAGAGGTCTTTGACGCCATCACCAAGGCGGACGTGGAGGCCTTCCTGCGGGAGAACGTCACCGGGGACTGCGCCGCCCTCTCCGCCATCCGGCCGGGGGCGTAGCGCCGCATAAGGAGGTATTGACAGCTATGTACGAATACGCCAGGACCGACATGCCCATCAGCTTCCCCGGGCTCTTTGGGGACTGGTCCGTAAACCCGGATCCGGTGGCCATCCCCATTGGCAACGGCATCCGCTGGTACGGGATCATCATCTGCACGGGGCTGATTCTGGCCATCCTGTTCTGCTGCCGGCAGAGCAAGAGGTATGGCATCACCGAGGACAACATCTACGACATGATGATCTGGCAGATCCCCCTGTGCATCCTGGGGGCCAGACTCTACTATGTGATCTTCTACCTGGACCTGTTCCGAAACGCGGACGGCAGCCTGAACCCGGGCCGGATGATCGCCATCTGGGACGGGGGGCTGGCCATCTACGGGGCCATCATCACGGCCTATCTTGTTCTCCACGTCTTCTGCCGGAAAAAGAAGATCCCCTTCGGCGCCTTCGCGGACCTGGGGGTCATGGGCCTGCTCATCGGTCAGGCCGTGGGCCGGTGGGGGAACTTCGTCAACCGGGAGGCCTTCGGCGGGGAGACTGCCCTGCCCTGGCGGATGCGGGTGTGGGTGACGGCCTCGGAGTATATCGAGGTCCACCCCACGTTCCTCTACGAGAGCCTGTGGAATCTGATCGGGCTGGCGCTGATCGTGTTCGTCATCGCCAAGCGCCGGAGCTTTGACGGGGAGAACGCCTGCTTCTACTTCATCTGGTACGGCCTGGGCCGGGCCTGGATCGAGGGCCTGCGCACCGACACCCTCAAGCTCTTCGGCTGGGAGCTCTTCGGCCAGCCCATCCGGGTCAGCCAGCTGCTGAGCGTGGCGCTGGCGGCGGCGGCCCTGGGGGTGCTGATCGTGAACAAGCGCCGCCCCCGGGGCCGGGAGGCCCTGTACGTCCATCGGAAGGCGGCTTTGGAGGCCGCGGAGCCCATTCAGGAACAGGAGGACACAGCGCAGTGAAAAAAGGCATTCTCTACGGCGTGGGCGTGGGCCCCGGGGACCCGGAGCTGCTGACCATCAAGGCCCACCGCATTCTCTCCCAGGCGGACGTGATCGCCGTGCCCGACAAGGGCGCGGGGGAGAAGACCGCCATGCAGATCGTGGGGGAGCTCATCGAGGGCAAGACCATCCTCCCCTGCTCCACCCCCATGGTCCGGGACCCGGCGGCCCTGGAGCGGGCCCATGACCGGATCGCCGCCGATATCGCCGCCCTGCTGGAGGAGGGAAAGACGGTGGCCTACATCACCCTGGGGGACCCCTCGGTCTACTCCACCTACCTGTACATCCACCGCCGGGCGCTGGCCATGGGCTATGAGGCCCGGCTGATCCCCGGGGTGCCCTCCTTCTGCGCAGTGGCGGCGGCCCTGGGGACCGGGCTGTGCGAGGGCAGCGACAGGCTGCTGATCGTCCCCGCCTCCCACCGGGACGTGGCCGACTGTCTGGCCGTGGACGCCAATCTGGTGTTCATGAAGGCCGGGCGGGAGCTGGGCGCGCTGCGGCAGAAGCTGGAGGAGGCGTCCCTTCTGGAGGGCGCGGCCATGGTGGAGAACTGCGGCATGGAGGGGGAGCGGGTGTTTCCCCGGTTTGCCGACGCGCCGGCGGACAGCGGGTACTTCTCCGTGGTGGTGGTGAAGCGGGATGGGCAATAGCCGGTTCCCCCTGTTCGTTGATCTCACCGGCCGGCGGGCCGTGGTGGTGGGCGGCGGGCCAGTGGGCCTGCGCCGGGCGGAGGTGCTGTGCCGGTTCGGCGCGGAGGTGACCGTCATCTCCCCCCGGCTGGCCGGCCCCCTGGCGGGGGCGGCCCACCTCCCCCGGACCTACCGGGGCG
>OFHO01001251.1_pt1 | contig 19239 bp, 16 predicted proteins | sample 1521531 | NCBI WGS metagenome assembly OFHO01 (sample SAMEA3504124, study PRJEB24116) | mouse gut metagenome | biome: mouse gut; feature: mouse-associated habitat; material: faeces | place: Denmark | collected 2011
GGGCTGGCACGGCGAAGCCGTGACTGGGGGATTCCGCCTCAGCGGATGTTCAGCTCCTTCTCCACGTCATTCAAATTGATGGTGAGCATCCGGCTCACCCCCTGCTCCTGCATGGTGACGCCGTAGAGGACGTCGGCCTCCTCCATGGTGCCCCGGCGGTGGGTGATGACGATAAACTGTGTTCTGGCTGACATGTTGCGCATATAGTGGGCGAAGCGCACCACGTTGCTGTCGTCCAGAGCGGCCTCGATCTCGTCCATCACCACAAATGGGGTGGGGCGGACCTTTAAAATGGCAAAGTACAGGGCAATGGCCACAAAGGCCTTCTCCCCACCGGACAGCAGAGTGATGATTTTCAGCGCCTTGCCCGGCGGCTGGACCTTGATCTCGATGCCGCAGTTGAGGATGTCCTCCGGGTCCTCCAGCTCCAGGGTGGCCTTGCCGCCCCCAAACAGCTCCAAAAAGGTCTGGCCGAAGGCCTCGTTGATGGTGGTGAACTCCCGCTGGAAGATGGTCTTCATCTCGTTGGTGATGCCGGCGATGATCTCCTCCAGCTCCTTTTTGGCCTTGTCCACGTCGTCCCGCTGGTCGGTGAGGTAGGTATATCGCTCGTTGACCCGCTGGAACTCCTCGATGGCCCCCACGTTCACATTGCCCAGCCCGGAGATGGACCGCTTCAGCTCAGAAATCCGGCGGCTGGCCTTCTGGACCGACTCGATCTCCACCCGCTGCTGGCGGGCGGCCTCGTGGCTCAGCTCGTAGGTCTCCCACAGCTTGTCCAGCAGCTGCTTCTCCTCCATGGAGGCGGACACCCGCCGCTGGTCCAGCCGGGAGACCTCCCCCTCGGTGCGCAGCAGCTCCTCATTCAGGGACTGGCTCTCCTTGGTGGCCTTGATCCGCTGGCCCTCCAGGTCGAGCTTCTCCTGGTTCAGCCGGGCGATGGCTTCGTTCTGCCGTTCGTTCTCCCCCTTCAGGGCGGTCAGGGCCTCCTCCTTTTGGGCAATTTCCTGGGTGAGACCGGCGTTTTTCTCCTCATAATCGGCCATGAGGGCCCGGCTCTGGTCCCGGTCGCCGGCCATGCTGGCCTTGAGGTGTTCCAGCTCAGACAGGCCGGAGCGGGTGGCCTCCCGCTCCGCCTCCAGGGCGGCCTGGGCGGCGGTGAGGGCGGCAACCTCCTGGGCGATGCGTGCGGACCGGTCCTGAACCTCGCTCTGGCCCCGGGCCTTGCCCTCGGCCTCGCTGCGCAGGGCGGCGGTCTCCCCCTCCAGGGTCTGGATGCGGGCCCGGGCCGCCTGGGTGTCGACCTCGATCTGGGCGGAACGGCTTTTCAGCTGCTCCAGCTCCTCCCGATGGCTCTCCCCCTGGCGCTCCAGCTCGGCGGCCACGGTGCGCCGCTGGGACAGCTCGCCCTCCGCCTTGAGGATGGCGTCCTCCCACTGGCGCAGCTGTGCCTGGGCGGTCTCCAGCTCGTAGGCGGCGGCGGTGGACTCCCGCTCCGCCTCGGCCAGGGCCTTTGTCCCCTCGGCCACCCGTGTGCGAATATCCCCCAGCTGGCTGTTCAGCCGCTCCAGCTCGTTGGCCCGGCTCAAAATTCCGGCGCTGCGGCTGGCCGAGCCGCCGGTCATGGAGCCGCCAGGGTTGAGCACCTGGCCGTCCAGGGTGACGATGCGGAACTTATAGCCATACTTCCGGGCGGCGGCGATGGCGGCGTCCAGATTCTCCATAACGGCCACCCGGCCCAGCAGGTTGGAAAAGACGTTTTGATACCTGGGGTCGAAAGAGATGAGCCTGTTGGCCACCCCCACGAAGCCGGGCTCCTTTTCCAGGGCGTCCCCCTCCTTGAGAAAGCCCGGGCGGATGGAGCTGAGGGGCAGGATGGTGGCCCGGCCTCCGTCCCGGCGCTTCAGGTACTGGATGACCGCCTTGCCGTCCTCCTCCCGGTCCACCACCAGGTTCTGCATAGCCCCGCCCAGAGCGGTCTCGATGGCCACGGTGTACCGGTCGGGCACCTTTAACAGGTCGGCCACCGGGCCGTGGATGTTCTGGAGGGCGCCCCGCTGGGCCTCGTTCATCACCAGCTTGACCGCCTTGGTGTAGCCCTCGTGCTCCCGCTCCATCTCGGTGAGCAGCTTGATCCGGGAGGCGAGGGCGTTTTCCTCCATCTGCAGCTTCATGTGGGCGTCCCTGGTCTGGTCCCACTTCTTTTTTCGGGCATCCATCCGCAGCTGGTAGCCCTGGATCACGTTTTTGACCGCGTCCCGCTCCTCCACCGCGCTGTCGTACCGGCGCTTGGCGGCGCGGGCCTCCTTTTGGGCCTCCTCCAGCCGGTCCTCCAGCTCGTGGGCCTCCCGGCGGACCGTCTCGTCCCGGTCCATGACCTCCTGGGCGGCGGCGGCCAGGGCCGACAGCAGCGCCTTGGCCTCAGCGGCTCCGGCAGCGCCCAGGTCGGCCTGACTGCGCAGGTCCTCCAGCTCTCTGGCCAGGGTGCCGGCGGAGCGGACCGCCTCGTCGGCCTCCCGGCTCTTGGCCTCCAGGTCGGACCGGCCCTGGGCCAGCTGGGCCTCGATCTCGGCCAGACGGCTCTTCCGCTGGCCGATCTGCTCGGACAGGGAGCCCTCCCGGCCCTCCTGCTGCTCCAGGTCGGCCCGGATGCGCTGGGCCGACTCCAGGTTGTGCTGGATGCTGCTCTTTAACACGGCGATGGCCGACTCCAGCTCGTTGGTCTTGGCCTGACGGCCCTGCATCTCGAAGCGGAGGCGGTCGGCCTCCACGTCCTTGCTCCGCATCTCCTCGGAAAACTGCTCGGCGGCGGCGTAGGCCTTCTCCTGGGCCACCCTGACCTCCTCCCGGCGGCGGACGGCCTCCTGATAGTCGGCCTCCAGCTTAATATTGTTGGCCCGGATGCGCTCCAGGGTGTCCAGCCAGACGGAAATCTCCAGCCCCCGCAGCTCGTCCCGGAGGACCAGAAACTTTTTCGCCTTCTCGCTCTGCTCCCGGAGGGGCTCCACCTGGAGCTCCAGCTCTGAGATTTTGTCATTGATTCGGACCAGGTTCTCGTCGGTGCGCTCCAGCTTGCGCTCCGCCTCCTCCTTCCGGTGGCGAAAGCGTGAAATACCGGCGGCCTCCTCAAAGACCTCCCGGCGGTCGGCGGACTTCACCGACAGGATCTCGTCGATGCGGCCCTGGCCGATGATGGAGTAGCCCTCCCGGCCCAGGCCGGTGTCCATAAACAGCTCATTCACGTCCTTGAGCCGGACGGAGCGGCGGTTGATATAGTACTCGCTCTCGCCGGAGCGGTAATACCGCCGGGTGACCATCACCTCAGACTCCTCCCGGTCGAACAGGTGGGTGGTGTTGTCCAGCACCAGGGAGACCTCGGCGTAGCCCGTCTGCTTGCGCTTGGCGGTGCCGCCGAAGATGACGTCCTCCATCTTGCCCCCCCGCAGGGCCCGGGTGGACTGCTCCCCCATCACCCAGCGGATGGCGTCGGAGATGTTGGACTTGCCCGAGCCGTTGGGGCCCACGATGGCAGTGATGTCCTCACCAAAGGTGAGCACCGTCTTGTCCGGGAAGGACTTGAAGCCCTGGATTTCCAATGCTTTTAAATACAATCAGGCCACCTCGTATCCGAAAATAACCAAGTTGGTCATTTTCTCTGCTTCCAATTTGCGTCAATTACAATGATAGATGTTACATTATATCAAAAGCCCGAAAAAAATGCAATTGTCATTTCACCTTGGGCGTAAAAAAACGAAACCTCCGGTTTTCACCAGAGGTTTCGATCTTGTTTCCGTTACGCCTTCCCGGCCTTGCTCTCGGTTTTTGCCGCGGCCTTGGCGGGGGGCTCTACCCCCTTGGCGGTGTTGACGGCCTGGACCACGCCCCGGTCCTTGGCCTCCTTGGCGTGCTTCTCCACATCCAGCTTGTTCCTGGGACTGCGCACCAGACAGCCCGCGCCCTGGACGCAGCCGCCCTCGCAGGCCATGCCCTCGATAAAGTTGCCCTCGAGACGGCCCACCTTCAGCTTCATCAGGGCCACCTCGCAGGCGGCGGTGCCGCTGCAGGGGACGGCCTTCACCTCGAAGCTGGAGCCCTTCTCCTTCAGGGTCTGGACCACGGCCTCGGCCACGCCGCCGCTGCGGGCGAAGTTCCGGCCGTAGCCGCTGGCCTCGTCCAGCTCGGCCTCCGCCAGTTTCTCCAGGTCGATGTCCCGGGACTGGAACAGGGCGAACAGTTCCTCGTAGGTGAGCACGCAGTCGATGGCGTTCATGGTGCGGCCCAGCTGGAACTCCTTCTTTTTGGCCACGCAGGGGCCGATGAAGACCACCTTGGCGTCGGGCTCCTTCTCCTTCAGGTGCAGGCCGATCATCACCATGGGGGAGGGGGTGTGGGAGACGTACTGGTTCAGCTCGGGGTGCTTCTTCTTCACGTAGCCCACAAAGCCGGGGCAGCAGGAGGAGGTGAGCACGCCCTTCTCCACCAGCTCCTCAGACTCCCGGTCGGCCACCATGTCGGCGCCCAGGGCCACCTCGGCCACGCCGGAGAAGCCCAGCTGCTTGATGCCGGCCACCACCTGGCCGTAAGTAGCGGGGGCGAACTGGCCGGCAATGGAGGGGGCGATTACCGCGTAGGTCTTATAGCCCCAGTGGGCGCCGCCCTGGACCATCTGGATGGCGTCCACAATCCAGGACTTGTCCTGAATGGCGCCGAAGGGGCACTGGTACACGCAGTTGCCGCAGGAGATACACTCGTTAATGTCGATGGACGCCTTCTTGTCCGGGCCCATGGAGATGGCCTTGGCGGGGCAGCCCTTCTCACAGGGGCGCTGGTTCTTCACAATGGCGCTGTACTGGCAGGCGCTGACACACTTGCCGCAGGTGATACATTTGCTGTGGTCGATGCTGGCCCGGTGGTTGACAATGCTGATGGCGTCCTTGGGGCAGGCGTGGACGCAGCGGGTGGCCAGACAGCCACGGCAGGAGGCGCTCACCGTCATCTCGGTGACAGGGCACTCGTCGCAGGCGATGGGCAGCACCTCCACCACGCTGGGATTGGTCTTGTCGCCCCCCATGGCCATCTTCACCCGGCTGTTGATGATGGCCCGCTCCTTGTAGATACAGCAGCGCAGGCTGGCCTCGGGGCCGGGGATGATCTTTTCGGGCACATCCAGAATGCCGGTCTGGAGCTTGTCCTCCCAGGTCAGACGGGCCACCTCGGTGAGAACAGAGGTTTTCAGCTCTTGAATTTTTGTTTCAAAAGTGTGCATAGGTACGCTCCTTCCTCAATATCCGTTACGGCGGTATTTCTTGCAGTTTATGGAGGTTTTTCCTGCAAAATGCAGGATTTCTTTCATTTCGCCCCCCATTCTACTCCGGGGACAACGCTCTGTCAAGAGACATTTTACACCATTCCGCCCCCTTTGACCAGCCCCTTTTAGCGTTTATTACAGTAGGGGGTCCTCACCGGTAAAAATACCGCCAGCCTTCCGCCGTCTCCACCCGGCCCAGGGTGACGCCCATCACCTGTTCCAGGGCCTCCCCCCGGTACAGCTCCTCCGGGGTCCCAAGCTGGCGGACACGGCCCTCATGCAGCAGGGCGGCCCGGTGGGCGCAGCGCAGGGCCAGGGTCAGGTCGTGGAGGACCATCACCACCGCCCGCCCCTCCTCCGCCAGCCGGCGGGCCAGGGCCATCACCTCCAGCTGACAGCCCACGTCCAGATAGGTGGTGGGCTCGTCCATGAGGATGGTTTCCGTATCCTGGGCCAGGGCCATGGCCAGGTAGACCTTCTGCCGCTGGCCTCCCGACAGCTCAGCCAGGGGCCGGCTGGCCAAGCCGGAGGCCCCCACCCACGCCAGGGCCCGCTTCACCATTTCATGGTCCTCCCGGCGGTAGCGCCGGGGGTAGGACAGGTAGGGAAACCGGCCGTGGAGAACCATCCGTCCGGCGGTGATGTTTGGGGTGGTCCGGGACTGGGGCAGGTAGGCGATTTTTTGGGCGGTCTCCCTGGCGGACAGGCGTTCCAGGGGCACGCCGTCCAGCAGAACATCCCCGCCGGTACGAGGCAGCAGGCCGTTGGCCGCACGAAGAAGGGTGGACTTTCCGCAGCCGTTGGGGCCGATCACTGCCAGCACCTCGCCGGGGCGGAAGTCCAGACTGATGCCCTCCAGCACCGGGCGGCCGGGATAGCCCGCCCGGAGGTTTCTCAGCTCAATCACAGCCCGCCGCCCCCTCTCCGCTGCTTCAGCAGCAGCCAGATAAAGAAGGGCCCCCCTGTCAGGGACAGCACCACCCCCAGGGGCAGCTCAAAGGGGGCGAAGATGAGCCGGGAGGCCAGGTCGCAGACCGTCAGCAGCAGCCCGCCCCCCAGGGCGGAGGACAGGAGCAGGGGGAAGCTGTCCTCCCCCAGCAGCCGGCGCATGATGTGGGGCACCAGCAGGCCCACAAAGCCCAGCAGTCCGGCAAAGCTCACTGCCGCCCCCGCCAGGGCGGCCGCCACCATGAGCAGGGCCAGCCGCAGCCATTTGGCGGGCAGGCCCAGACTCTGGGCGGTCTCCCGGCCCAGGAGGAGCAGGTCCAGCTCGTTGGACAGGGACAGCGCGATCAGCAGGGCAATCAAAATGACCCAGAAGGCCGGGGCCAGCCGGGCCATGGACAGGTTTTTCACCCCGCCCACCCGGAAATCGGTGTAGCCGCTGAGGGCGTCGGGCACAAAGGTGACCACCGCGTCAATGCCCGCGCCGAACATGCTGGACATGGCTACTCCCGCCAGCACCAGAGTGATTCGGGCGGCCCCCGCCCGCTCGGCGATGAACAGCACCAGCAGCACCCCAACCAGCGCCCCCAGAAAGGCGGCCAAGGGGGTCCACCGCACCGCGCCGGGGGCCAGGGCGCAGCACAGGGCGGTGGCCAGCCCCGCCCCGGAGTTGACCCCAATCACGTTGGGGGCGGCCAGGGGGTTGTTCAGCACGCCCTGGATGATGACCCCGGCGCAGGCCAGAGCCGCCCCCGCCAGCAGACAGCCGCACAGCCGGGGCAGGCGGGCATAGAGGACGATGGAGGCCGTTGTGCCGCTCCCCCGGCCCAGCAGGGCGGCGATGACCTCCCCAGGCGGGATGGACACCGCTCCGAAGGCCAGACTGGCCACGCCGGACAGAGCCAGCAGTCCGGCCAGCAGGGCGATCAGCCCGGCCCGGCCCTTATTCCCCACAGAGGATGTCCGCAAGCTGCTCATAGGCGTCCCCCCACAGGGCGTTGGGCTTCAGGCTGAACATCCGCCGCTCCAGGGTGTGGAACCGCCCCCCCTCCACCGCGCTGAGGGAGGCCCAGGCGGGGTTGGACAGGAGGGTCTCCTCCAGGTTGGCCTGGGCCGCCGCCTCGTCGGTGCCGTGGTAGACGGCAAAGATATAGTCCGGATCGGCCTGGAGGATGGCCTCCAGGCTCAGGTCCTCCAGCAGAGCGCCGTCCTGGTCCGCGATGTTGACACAGCCCAGCTCCTTGAGCATGGGGCCCAGTACGTTGTCCTCGCTGTTTTTCACCTTCACGCTGCTCCCCGACACCTGGATGGTCAGTACCGAAGGGGCGAAGCTATGGACAGCCCTGCGCAGTATGGCCCCGTCCACCTGTTCCTGGACGGCGGTCCCGTAGGTCTCATAATTCTCCGGGTGTCCGGTGAGCTGAGTAAACAGCGCCAAAAGGTCCAGGTAGTCCTGGAAGGAGGACACGTCGAAGTAGGCGGCGGGGATGCCGGCGTTGTCGAAGGTCTCCTTCAGCTCCAGGTTGGAGGGGGACAGGCTGCTGGCGATAATCAAATCAGGCTCCGCCCCCAGCACCAGCTCCACATTGGGCTTCATAGGGGAGCCGATGTTGACCACCTTCTCCCCCAGCTCCAGGCCGTAGGACTCCCAGGCGTCGTTGGCTGTGGCGGCCAGGGTGTCCTCTCCCCCGGCCAGCGCCCACACGTCGGCAAAGCTGCCGATCATCACCGCCGCCCGCTCCGGCGGGTCGATGGAGAAGTCCTGACCCAGGGCGTCGGTGAAGGTGATTTTTCCCGACTCCGAGGGTGTGGCCGCCAGCTCAGACTGAGCGGGGGGCTGGGCCGTCTGCCTGCAGGAGGCCAGCAGAAGGGTGAGGAGCAATAGTGTGATAAAGATGCGTTGTTTCATGGTTTGTTATCCTTTTCGTAGGGCGCGACGACCCGGCGCGCCGTTTTGTTTTAGGGCGGCGTGCCCGGTGGTCACGCCCTACACGCATATCTGGTGCAATATTGGTGTAGGGGCGGACATTGTCCGCCCGCTGCTCCGGGTTTGGACTGGGCGGGGGGCTCCCCCTGCCCGCCGCAGGCGGCAAGGAGGACGGCCAGGAACAGAACAGAGGCAAATACACGTCGTCTCATTGGTGCAACATCCTTTTCTAAAATACACAGAAATATCACCATCAGCAGCAGTCCCAGTTATAGAGCACCCGGCTGAAGTCCAGCTTCTCCAAATCCGTCCGGGCAATGAAGAAATTGCACACGCCGCAGTCCCCCCAGAGGATAGAGTAGTTGTTCTCCTCGTCCCGCATGGAGTCGATCTGGAGCAGCAGGGTGTCAAAGGGGCTGTCCTCTGTCCGGGGGTCCTCCTGAGTAAAGCTGGGGTAGCCCAGCATCCAGTGGCCGCCGTTCATGCAGCCGTCGTCAGTCTCCTGGAAGAACTCGAACAGCTCGTCATAGGCGTCCTCGTCCAGAAACTCGTAGGATTCCTTCTCCCCCATGTCCACCCCCATCACCGCCTGGACCGCCGCCCGGAAGGCGTCCTCAAAGACAAAGGAACGGTCGTTGGCGAAGCTGTCCTCCCGCTCCGCATAGATGGCCAGCTCCTCCTCCAGGGGACTGACCCTGTAGTCGTTCACCAGGCCGGGAACGCCCAGTGCGGACACCTGGTCCGGGGTGACGCTCCCGTCAATTTCGGGGTGGTAGACCACCCGGTAATTCTTCTGGTCCGGGGCGTAGGCGAAATTACAGCCGAACATCTCGTCCAGCCCGATGAAAAACTGGAGCAGGCCGGTTTTGGGGAAGGGCTTGTCCATGTCCTCCGCCCCGAAGTTGATCTGAGCCAGCAGCTGCATGGGCTGGCCCTTCTCGTCCGCCGGGTAGGGCTGGCTCAGGTCCCAGTAGGGCAGTCCGCCGATTTTGCTGTCGGTCAGGCCGGGGGTCTTCCCCCGCTGGACCCGCAAGCGGTAGGCGGGGACTTTGGTCCGGGCCTGGATGTCCTCCAGCAGGGCCTCCAGAGGGACGGCCCCCTGGTAGGGCTTCTTCCGGGACACCGGCCGGGCGGATTGGACCGGGTTGTGCTCCTCAGCGAGGTAGGGGGAAAAGTCCATCTTAGCGCTCAGCCCATCCAGCAGTTCCGTATGGATCAGCTGTTTTTTCTGCGGCAGACGCACATACCGCAGCTTGGGCAGCTCGCTCAGCAGAGAACAGTCCCAAAAGTTCGTTTCCCCCGCGTCCAATTTTTTCAACAATTTACAGCTTTTCAGAAACGCATAATCCTTATGGCTAAAGCCCCAGGGGAAAATCAGGGTGTGCAGGTTGGGCAGTTCGCCAAGAATGTCGAAGGCCCCCGCCTCAATTTCCAGCCAGTCCCGGGCCAGCATACCGCCGCGCCAGAGCTGAAGCTGAGGGTCGCACTTATTGCGCCACTTCGTGATGGCTTTTACTTTCGTCAGGTCGTAAGGCTTGTCGGGAAACCCCACCGCGTCCTCGATGGCCTTCAGCAGCCAGGGGTCGATCTTTTTTATATCCACAAGCGTTCCTCCTTAAAACAGGGCGGCCCGGCCGGGCCGCCCCGCGGTTTCTGTGCTTACAGGTATTTGGCAATGATGGCGTCCCGCTCAGCGGCGTGGTCCGCCGACCACCGCTCCCAGCCCTGTCCGGCGGACGCCGCCGCCTGGCCCAGCTCCACCAGCAGGGCGGACAGGTCGGCCTCCAGAACGGTGCCCACCTCCTGGCCGAAGCGGGCCTGGCCCAGCTGGTCCGTGCCGTTGAGGAACATCTTGAAGGCGGGCTGAGGCTTCTTGTCCACCAGCTTCACGCCCCCCTGGAAGCCCATGGCCCCCGCCTGGTGGGCGGCGCAGCTGGAGGGACAGCCGGAGATACAGATTTTGGGCAGGGCCCCGTCAGGGATACCGGCCTCCCGGACGGCCTTCACCACCGTCTGGAGGACGCTCTGGCTGTCCCGGACCCCCTGCTGGCAGGTGGCCGCCCCGATGCAGGCCACGCTGTGTTCAAACTCGGTGGCGGCGCTGTCGCTGGTAGCGGCAATTACCTTCTCCGCCTCCGCGGCGGTGAGATTGATAATATACAGGGTCTCATTAGGGGCGATGCGAATCTCGGCCCCGGGGATATTTTTCAGCAGCTCATAGAGCTGGCGGGGCTTCTCCACCGGCAGCAGTCCCCCGACGGGGTGATACTTCACGGCGTACATGCCAACCTGCTTCTGGGGGATGGCCCGGGGGTGGTCCACCGTGCCGCTGTTGTCCCGGGCAATGCTGGCGGGGGCCTCCAGGTCTTTCAGCTCCAGGCCGCCCTCCGCCTTCCGGGCGGCCACGTTTTTCAGGAAGGCCTCCTTCAGGCCGTCGGGGCCCAGGGTGTCCTGCATATAGCGGGTGCGGGCCTTGGCCCGGTTCTCGTAGTTTCCGTGAGCGCAGAAGGTGTCCACCATGGCCCGGACGTAGTACAGGACCTCCCTGGGGTTCACATGCTCCTCCACCAGCACGCCCATAGAGGGCCGGGCCGCCCCCAGGCCGCCGGCGATCCGCAGGGCGAAGGTGCCGTCGGGCTGGGCCAGGAAGCCCATGTCCCGGAAGGCGCTGTGGACGCTGTCGTCCACCCCGTTGCAGAAGGCGATTTTCAGCTTGCGGGGCATCCTGATGTCCCGGCAGATGGACAGCAGATATTTGGTCACCGCCTCGGCGTAGGGAACCACGTCGAAGGCCTCGCCGGGCTGGACGCCGCTGAGGGGGCTGGACATCACGTTCCGGGGGTTGTCGCCGCCGCCCCCCTTGGTGTAGATCTCACAGCCCACCGCCTCGGCCATGAGGGCGGGCACCTGATTGGCATTCAGGTCGTGGAGCTGGATGGTTTCGCAGGTGGTCAGCTTCATCCGGCCCACCCGCTCCCGCTCCACCACCTCGGTGAGGAATTTCAGCCGCTCCAGGGTCAGCCGCCCGCCGGGCAGGCGCAGGCGGAGCATGTGTTTGGAGGCGTCCCGCTGGGCGTAGGAGCCCAGGCCGCCGGACACGCCCTTGTAGGCCTTCCGGTCGATCTCCCCCTGGTCGAAAGCGCGGATGGTCTCCTTAAAGTCCTCAATCTCTCCGCGCAAGGTATCGGTCCACTGCTTGTTCATATGGTTTTCCAGCCTTTCCCTAATTTAGTCTGTGATTCCCCGGGATGCCTCCGGCGGATTATAGATTAGTTTTCCTCATTATACCAAAAGCAAAACCGGGATACAATCCCCGAGATATATTTTTGACAGCTGTTTTTTGCACAAAACCGCCTGTCCGGACATAGGCTGAGGCGTAAAATTGTTAATATGGAGGGTCGCTTATGACTGCTTTGCCACATATTGAATATTTCCTGGGGGCCAACTCCCCCACCGGCTTTTACTCCCTGTATGACCACCTGCTCCCCCCGGAACAGGCCAGGGCTATATACATTTTAAAGGGCGGACCCGGCTGCGGCAAGTCCACCCTGATGCGTAAGGTGGCCGCCTGGGCCCAGGAGGCCGGACTGGAGACCGAGTACATTTTATGCTCCGGTGACCCGGATTCCCTGGATGCTGTCGTCTTCCCCGATAAGGCCGCCGCTATTGTGGATGGGACAGCGCCCCATGTGGTGGTTCCGTAAGTACATTGCGGGGGGGGTGTTCCTTTTCTTGAAAGAAAAGGAACCGAAAAGAACTTTGGCGAAAAACTCCGTTTTTCTTCCAAATTTATCTTAGAATTTCCAGAAAACTTTGACCTCCTGCCGGCCTGTAGCTGGGTTCTTCTCTCCGATCTCGATTCGGTCAACCAATCCAACGACCAACTCCCGGGGGACCGTTTCCAGCTTTAAGAGCTCCTGGGCCCGCTCCATCAGGTCGGCCTGTTCCTCTGGATGTTCCCTTTCCGCCAACTCCTCCTGGATAGAAGTAAGCCGCCGCTCCAGGCGGCTTTTTTCATCTAGAAAGGTCTGGTTCAGTTCCACGAACTGTCCCTCGCTGAGGATACCGGCCACCCTGTCTAAGTACAGCGTTTTCAGCGCCTGGCTGCGCTTCTCCAGTTGAGTTGTCAGGCTTTTTTGTTCCTGCTCCAGCGCCTCCCGTCGGGTATCCTTCTGGGGCTGGAGGTCTGTGGGGTCCAGTTGGTAGTAAGTTTGGACGTAGTACCGGATGCGTTCGGAGATCAGGTCGATGAGCTGGTCCAGCCGCACCGAGTGCCGGGTACACAGCTTCTGGTTTCCGCTGTCGGCGTACAGCTTGCACCGCAGATAAGCCCGCTTTCCGTTGGAGCACTTGCTCATGGTAGAACCGCAGTCAGCGCACTTCACCAGTCCGGACAACAGATGGGCATCGCCAGCGCCGTCCGTTCTGGTACGCAGCCTCAAGCCTCGCTGGACCGCTTCAAAGGTCGCCCGGTCGATGATCGCTTCGTGGGTGCCCTCCACCCGATACCACTCGCTCTCCGGGGTATCGATGACCACCTTGGACTTGTAGCTGACCTTCCGCCGCCGCCCCTGGATCATCACACCTGTGTACATCTCATTTGCCAAGATTCTACCCACCGTCACCTTGTTCCACAGTCCGAAGTCGTTCTTGATAGGGTGGTTGCAGCTCCAGCCCTGCTCCGCCTTGTAGCGGGTAGGGTTGGGGATTCCCTGCTGGTTCAGAAGATAGGCGATGTTTTGCCGCCCGTGCCCCTCCAGGGACCACTGGTAGATCTGCCGCACCACCTCCGCCGCCTCCGGATCTGGAATGATGTGGTTCTTGTCCGCCGGGTCCTTTCGGTAGCCGTAGATGGGAAAGCCGCCGATGTATTTGCCCTCTTTCCGCTTCAGGTCGAACACCATGCGGACGTTTTCCGACAGGTCCTCCAGATACCACTCGTTCACCAGACCGTTGATCTGCCGGGCCTTCTTGTTGCCCTTGACCTCCGTGTCGGCGTTGTCTGCCACCGCGATGAACCGGATGCCCCAGATAGGGAACAGGCCGTGGATGTATTTCTCTACCAGCTCCATATCCCGGGTAAAGCGGGATTGAGATTTGCAGAGAATAATCTGGAATTTCTTCTGCTTGGCGGCCTCGATCATGCGGTTGAAATCGGGGCGCTGGCTGTCTACCCCGGAATAGTCCTCATCGCTAAAAATCGAGTAAATATCCCACCCGTGGTCGATGGCATAGCGGGTCAGCAGCGACTTCTGGTTCTGGATGCTCTCGGATTCAGGCTGCTGCTTGTCCTCGTCCTCCTTGCTCAGTCGTGTATAGATCGCGCAAAGGATTTGTTACACCTCCTTCAAGGTGTAACTGCTCGGTATCATCATACCTCATGGGCAGCTACAAGGCAAAAAAATATTTTAAATGCCTTTGCCGATAAAACGACAAAGGCATCATTTGTGGAGTTCTTTTGTGAGCCATGTAGTAATCGTTCGATAAATCAATTGTTCGTCTGCTTTGGTTATCGCCATGTGATGCTCGCTCAAAATCAAAATCGGGTCTTTCATCAAAATCGCCTCCAGCAAGATTTATGAACCCGATCCCTCAAACATACCAAAAATATTTTCAAAGTGAAGAGGGACAACACACTTGGTGTTATCCCTCTTCACAACCATTCACGGCAAATAAGATTCAGAAGAGCTTTTTGTTCATTTGGAACCTCGCCGCTTATGACTTGCTCCAAAAGTCCGTTCAGTACTCTCCCGACCTCCGGACCTGGGGTAACACCGGCGGCGATCACGTCCCGGCCATTTACCGCTAAATCTTTTAAGCTGAAACACTGTCCCTGGGCGACAATCTCCTCCGCCTTGGCCTTCATATCCTCCAGTTCAGTAAGTCGATTCTTCACCAGTTCATAAGCCTGTCCCATACCATCCGCCCGTTTGACCTCCAGGAGCTGAAAAAATGTCTCCGGCCCCAGGCGGCTCAGCCATTTGCAGATGGACCGCTCCCGGTTTGGAATCTGGACGTCGTGGTACTCCACCAGAGTAACCACCCGCTCCCGGGTTCTGTTGTCAAATTTCAGCCCCCGGAGCATCTCATCAGCCAGTTTGGCACTAACAGCTGGATGACCATAAAAGTGGTCAATCCCCTTCTCATCAGTAGATTTGCAGCTCGGCTTGCCGATGTCATGGAGGAGCATGGTCAGCCGCAGGATCAAATCAGCGGGAGTGGCCTCCACCGCGTGGATGGTGTGCTCCCAGCCGCCCCAGCAGTGCCAGGGGTTATTTTGCTCCAAAGTGACCAGCGTCCCCAACTGAGGCCAGAACTGGCAGAACACATCCGGATACTGCCGCAGAATTTCGCTTACATTCGCTCCCACCAGCAGCTTGCACAACTCCACATTGATCCGCTCCGCCGCCACGTGCTCCAGCATGTGGCGGTTTTCGTGGATGGCCTGGGCGGTCCTTTTCTCAATCCCATAACCAAGCACAGCGGCAAACCGCAGCGCCCGCATAACTCGCAGGCCGTCCTCCCGGAAGCGGTGGGCAGGCTCCCCCACACAACGAATCAACCCAGCCTCAATATCCGCCCCGCCGCCGAAGGGGTCCCGCAGACTGCCGTCCAGCCCCATGGCGATGGCGTTCATGGTAAAATCCCGGCGGGCCAGGTCGGCCTCCAGGCTGGAAACAAATTCCACATAATCCGGCCGGCGGCTGTCGGAGTATGGCCCCTCGGTGCGGTAGGTGGTGATCTCATAAGGCTCGCCGTCCTCCAGAACAGTGACAGTGCCGTGCTTCAGCCCGGTCTCAATGATCCGGCGTCCGGCAAAGCACTTCTCTGTTTCCTCCGGACGGGCGGAGGTGCAGATATCCCAGTCGTGGGGTTCCACCCTCCGGAGCAGATCCCGCACGCAGCCGCCCACCAGGTATGCCTCATGGCCGGCATCGGTAAGCGTTTGGAGGATTTTCTGCGCTCCAGTGGGAATCTCAAATTTCATCCCGCACCACCCTCTCGTTGACCTCCATCTGGAACGCCTCGATTCGGGCCAGGTCAGGCGCCTCCGGGAGGGATGTATGTTCTCTGGCGTAGTCAAGCCGCTTTTCCAAGCCATTGAGCAGGTCATAAAAGGCGGAGTTAAAGGTATGATTCTCTTTCTGGTAACGCCCGTTCCGGATATCCATCAGCAGGTCGTGGTCCGCCGCCCGGCAGGTGACGATCTCCTCCTTCTCCAAAATATCCAGGCACATGAGATAGAGCCGCACCAGGTGCATAGCGTGCTTGTTCAGGTGGACGTCGTCCTTTTTCTTATTTCTGTGGTGGATTTTATCATAGTTTCGGGTGATCTCCACCAGCTCGCTGACCATACCGGTGAGGGTGCGCAGGGGCACCTGCTCCATGCGGATATCCGCCACCACCTGGGGGCTGCCCTCCACATCGGCCACGGACAGCCTGATCTGCTCCGGGGTGAAGCTGCGGTAGCGCTCTGGAAAAGTAAAAATAGTATTCTCGCAGGAGCCCATGATGTGCCGTTCCTTGGCCTCGGCGGGGTAGGCATCGTGGGCCAGTGCGTTCTCCAGGCGGCGCAGCTGCTGGTTGGCGTAGCCGCCGAAAGAGACAGCCGCCCGGCGGGAGAGGAACATCTTCCGCTGGTCAATGAGTTGTTTTCCGACGGGCGTCAGCACCAGATAGTGCTCCGGCTTGCAGCCCAGCAGCTCAATGGTATTGGGGTTGCAGCTGATCAGCAACGTGAGCAGCTTGTTGAAGGCGTACACCGTGGTATCCGTCTCTGTATCCACCACCTGCTCAAATTGACCCATACCCAGCAGGTCTGCTTTGCTGTTCAAAGTACAGCCCCGGATGTCGATGTCGGAGCCCTCCACGTTGGTGCCATAGGCGTGGCTGCCCCCATAGGTGAGGAAAATAATATTCTTCCCGAGACATGGGTCAGTTTTTAAAAAATTGTACTCTGGCCGTTCAAGTAGATTCAATGTATTTTCCTCCATGATCTCAAAGATGCTCTAATATATCCTCCAAAATTTCTTGCAGCCGTCCCTCTCCCCTGAAGGAGCATTTGACGACTAATCCCTCACTGCGAAAGAAATACGGATTACCATTCATCTACTGAATCAGACTGGCCAACCGCTGTTCTGGAGGCTGCGAGAGATCAATGTGGATATCTTTAATATCCACCAGTGTTGAGGGATCAATATCCCATACATCTATTTCCCGCATTTTCTTCAGGTGTTCTTCTAAAGTCATTCCGCATGTCTCCCGTCGAATAAGGATGGAATGATTATAGCAGAACCACACGTTTTCTACAACGATTTAAGAACACTTTAAGTTTAGTTTTATATATCTGATCTCATTGCGGCAAGCAGTTCGTTTTGCAGGGCAAGGCAATATTCCTCCAAAAGTCTATCATCAATCGCATGTAGGATAATACCGTAGGGTGGAAAATGATAGTTGCATTCAGATACAATAGATCTCTTGCGAAATTAAGCAAAGCGGTCAAAGTTGCAGATACCAGCAATCAAGGAAAAGCGGAGAGCAAAGCGCTTTTTCTGGATGCTGACCCTGCGGCCAAAGTCAGCATTTTCGCAAAGAGCCAGAGCAGCTTTACGCAGAACGTTCAAGTTGAGCGGGGACATATTACTTCTGCATATGAAGACAGGAAAGCGTTGGATGGAAGAAAAAGCTGGAAACGAGAGGTGGACGATACTGTAATTTACGCATGAATGACTGAATCTTATGAGCGATTGCTCTGATAACGCCATGGCCGAGAATTTCTTCTCTATCCTCAAAACAGAATGTATCTACCGCCAAAAAATCAAGACTTTCCAGCAGGCTAACCATCTCATTGACGATTTCATTTATTTCTGCAACCATGAGCGCATCCAGTTAAAAACTGGAGTGGCGCCGCTTGAACGGCGCCACTCCGCTTAAACTTCTTTTTCTTACCCAAGGCTCTTTTTGTGCTGTCCGCACAATATGGGGCGGTTCAGACAAGGGAGACTTCTTTTTTAGGCTTACGACAGCAAAATCCGGTCGTTGTCCAGATCCTCGCCCACCCGGGCCTTGAATCGCTCCAACAGGTCGTTGACGGTCATATTCTTCCGCTCCTCCCCCTGGACATCCAGAACGATCCGCCCGCTGTCCATCATCAGGGTGCGGCTGCCCAGCTCCAGGGCCTGGTGCATGTTGTGGGTGACCATCATGGTGGTGATTTTGTGCTCCGCCACCACCTCCCGGGTGATTTTCAGCACCTTCTCCGCCGTGCCCGGGTCCAGGGCGGCTGTGTGCTCGTCCAGCAGGAGGATTTTCGGGGGCACCATAGTGGACATGAGCAGGGTGAGGGCCTGGCGCTGCCCGCCGGACAGCAGCCCCACAGGCTGCCCCATCCGGTCCTCCAGTCCCATGTCCAGCCGGGCCAGCTGGTCCCGGAAAAAGGCCCGGTCGGCCTTACCGGTGCGGCTGAAATAGGCGTGCTGGTGCTTGGCGGTGCGCAGATAGGCCAGGGCCAGATTTTCCTCAATGGTCATGTGGGGGGCGGTGCCCTTCATAGGGTCCTGAAAGAGCCGCCCCAGCTCCCGGCTGCGCCGGTACTCGGGCTTAAAGGTGATATCCTCCCCGTCCAGCACAATGGACCCCCGGTCCGGGAAAAACACCCCGGCGATGGCGTGGAACAGGGTGGACTTACCCGCGCCGTTGGAGCCCACCACGGTGACGAAGTCCCCGGGGGCCAGGTGGAGGGAAACCCCGTCCAGCGCCTTTTTCTCGTTGACGGTGCCTGGATTGAAGGTCTTGGTAATACCGTTCAGCTTCAGCATTTCGCGCCCTCCTTCCGCCGGGCCAGCTTCTGCCGCTGGATGGCGATGAGCTTCCGGCCCTGAGGCATGGCAATGGCTACCGCCACAATGAGGGCGGACACCAGCTTAAAGCACTCGGTGGGCACATTGGCCGCCAGGGCCACGGCGATGATGATGCGGTAGATGCAGGAGCCCGCAATCACGCCCACAATGCGCAGGCCGATGGAGAACCGGCCGAACATGGTCTCTCCAATAATGAGGGAGGCCAGGGCCACCGTCACCATGCCGGTGCCCAGGTTGATGTCACAGCTCTTGTTCACCAGTCCGGTGAGACAGCCGGCCAGCCCGGTAAGGGAGTTGGCCACGCACAGCCCCACGGTGATGGTGAAGGCGGGGTTGATGGAGGAGGCCCGGACCATGTCGGCGTTGTCCCCGGTGGCCCGGATGGACAGGCCCAGCCGGGTGCGGAAGAACAGGGCCGTCAGCACCGCCACAACCGCCAGGATGGCCGACAGCACGATCAGGGTACTCCATCCCGTCCAGAACTCATTCCCGCTCAGTCCCTTGGTCAGGGACAGAAGGGTGTCTGTTCCAAAGATGGACAGGTTGGAGGACCAGCCCATCACCGCCAGATTGACGGTATACAGCCCCGTGTTGACGATAATACCGGCCAGGATGCTCTCCACCCCCAGTTTGGTCTGGAGGAAGGCGGTCACAAAGCCGGACAGCACCCCCGCCAGCATGGCGGCGGGGAGGGCCAGGAAGGGGTGGCCCGCCAGGGTGACGGTGGCCCCCACGGCAAAGCCCAGGGTGTAGCAGCCGTCGGTGGACAGGTCTGCGATGTTCAGGATGGAAAAGCTGATGAACAGGGCCAGGGCCACCAGGGAGTAGATGGCCCCCATCTCCAGAGCGGTGCGCAGGGTTTCAACGGATAACAGCATGGTATGTGCCTCCTAGAAAGTTTTGCTGGAGCCCCCCCTCAGTCAGCCTGCGGCTGACAGCTCCCCCATAAAGGGGGAGCCAGGGGAGGGCGCCCCAAAGCCTCCCCCTTTATGGGGGAGGTGGCATTTGCGGAGCAAATGACGGAGGGGGGGCGGGAATCAGAAGCCCTGCTTGGTCGTCGTCTCGATGACATTGATGCCCAGCGTGGAAAAGGCGGACTTGAGCTGGTCCAGGTCCATGCCGATGGCGGCGCAGGTCTCGGTGTTGATGACGGCGTTCTCGGCGGTCATGATCTGCACCGGGGTGGCAGCGGGGTCAGC
>OFHO01001255.1_pt1 | contig 19199 bp, 34 predicted proteins | sample 1521531 | NCBI WGS metagenome assembly OFHO01 (sample SAMEA3504124, study PRJEB24116) | mouse gut metagenome | biome: mouse gut; feature: mouse-associated habitat; material: faeces | place: Denmark | collected 2011
ACGGAGCATGGAGGCTGTGCGGGCCGCCGTCGGTGAGATCGTGCCCCTGGATCGGGTGGCGGTCATCGTGGGGGAGAGTCCCGAGCGGGCCCGCAACGAGATACGGGCGGCCTGCCGCCGGCTCGCCACGCGGGAGCCCTGGCGCGACCTCGATGCCGCGGTGTTCCGGGGGCTTGTGGACGGCCTCATCGACACGGTGTTCGGGCTTGGGCCCCTCGACGCTCTCATCCGGGACGAGTCGGTGACCGAGATCATGGTCAACGGGTCCCGCAGCGTGTTCGTCGAGCGCGACGGCCGCCTGATCCCCTCTGAGGTGTCCTTCGAGAGCGACGAGCAGGTGCGGGCTCTCATCGATCGCATCCTCGGTCCGCTTGGCCGGCGCATCGACGAATCGTCGCCACTGGTCAGCGCCCGGCTACCCCAAGGCCATCGGGTCCATGCCGTCGTGCCGCCCTTGTCCATCGACGGCCCCTGCCTCACGATCCGCTCCTTCACGCGTCGGGCCATGACGTTGGGCGACTTGCGCGCTCGTGGCTCTTTCGACGGCTCCGTGGAGCGCTTCCTCGTCTGGGCGGTGCTCGCACGGAAGTCCCTGGCGGTGGCCGGCGGCACGGGGAGCGGCAAGACGACGCTGCTGAATGCCCTGTCCCACCATATTTCCCACGAGGAGCGCGTCATCACCATCGAGGACGCCGCGGAGCTGAAGTTCGATGGCCATCCCCATGTGGTGAGGCTTGAGGCGCGGCCGCCCAATGCAGAGGGCACGGGCGAGGTCACCATCCGTGAATTGGTGGTCAACGCCCTGCGCATGCGTCCCGATCGCATCATCGTGGGGGAATGCCGCTCCGAGGAGGCCATCGACATGCTTCAGGCCATGAACACGGGGCACGAGGGTTCGCTCACCACGCTTCATGCGAACTCGCCCCGCGAGGCGGTGGATCGCCTTGTGACCATGGTGCGCTTCGGGGTCGATCTGCCCCTCGACGCTATCGAGGCCCAGATCGGCAACGCCTTCGATCTCGTGGTGCAGACGGCCCGGCGTCCCGGCGGCGAGCGATGCGTATCGGAGATCGCCTCCATGGCCTTCGACTTCGAGCGGCGCCGGTGCATGCTGACGCCGCTCTACCGGCGGGAGGCGGGCCAGTCTGAGGGCCGCTGGCTTGGTTGGCCGCCCTGGATCGAGGAGCTTGTCTGGACGGGCATTGCCGATAAGAAGGAGGTGAAGGCATGGATCCGCTCACTGGATATACGGTTGTCGGCGTAGCAGCCTCGGGTGTGGCGGGATTTCTGCTCGGGCGCGACTGGCTCGGGCGCAGGGATCGGCGCCTGCGGGCCCGGGCGCTGCTCGCTGCCGACGGCGCGGGGTCTGCTTCGTGGCTGGAATGGCGGCTTCGCCACGGCGTCTTGCCGTTCAGGCCCCTGGCCCGAGGGCTCTTGCGCCATGGAGCGCCGGCCCGGTGGGCCGACGGCGCGGTGATCCTCTGCCGAGCCCACGGTATCGACGCTGCGCCAGAGGCGGTGGCATCGTGCGCCTTGGCCTTTGCCACGGGATCTGTGGTCCTGGGGTGGGTTCTGACCGGTTCCCCGGTTTTCGGGGCGGCCGTGGCCGGAGGCGCCGCCGTCGTTGCGGGCGGTGTCGCCCGGGCCGATGCCGAACGGCGCCAGAATGCCCTGCGCGACGAGGTGCCCGATGCCCTCCGATCGCTCGGAGTGTGCTTCCGGGCCGGGCTCTCGCTCATGCAGACCCTGCGGCAGACAGGCACCGAGATGAAGGGCCCGCTGGGGGCACTGTTCCTCTCCTCGGCGCGCATTTTGGAGACCGGCGGCGTGGCAAGCGAGGCCCTTGCGGTCTTCCGTCGTCGCAGCGACGTGTCCGAGCTGGCCTTCGTGGCCGTCGCCCTCGATGTGCAGCACACTTGTGGTGGCAGCCTCGCCCCGGTGCTCGACGCCGCTCGGGAATCGGTGGAAGGGGAAATCGAGCTGGCGCGCTCACTGCGGGTCCAGACGGCCCAGGCGAAGCTTTCGGCTCGCATCGTCACGGCGATGCCCTTCGTGCTCGCCGCGCTGTTCTCCCTCATGAGCCCGGGCTTTTTGGGGCCGTTCGTGGAAAGCGTCCCCGGCATGGCTCTACTGGCCATGGCCCTGGCCATGCAGGCGGCCGGGGTGCTCATGGTTCAACGGATGCTCGATGTTGACGGGAGGTGAGGTTCGTGGATTGGGTCAACGGAGTCTACGGGGCCGGTGCGCTGCTCTCGGCCGGAGCGGCCGGTTGGTGCCTGTGGCGGTGCGGGTGCGTCTGGCAGCGCCGAGCCCGCCATCGGGCCGCTGTCCGTCCGGACGGCAGCCAATCTCTGCGTCGCGAGGGGCGGAGGAAGGCCGAGTCTGTGGACGAGCGCATCGTCGCCTATGCGGCCTATCTGTCGCAGCGCATGGACAGCCCGCTTGCTGTGCCCTGGACGCCGGCGTTCCTGCGCGATCGCCCCAGCACCCAGAGCGCCGCGACTGCCGGCATGGCGGGACGGTTGACCGATGGGGGCTGCTGGGAGGCCCGGGTGCGGCTGGCCGTCGGGGGCCTGCTGGCAGGATTGCTGGCTGGCGGAGCGATCTCGGTCGAGCTGGGCTGCTGCCTGGCAGCCACCGGAGCGCTGACGGGGTGGCAGGCGCTGCCCTGGGCCCTGCGCCACCGCGCTCGGTGCCGGGCGGAGGCTATGGAGCGCGATCTCTCCGAGATGCTCGATGTGGTGGCTCTCGGCATGCGCAGCGGCATGTCCTTCGATCGCAGCCTCGAGCTGTACACGGGGCATTTCAGCACGATGCTCGCCGACGCGCTTGCCGATGCCCACCGCCAGTGGTCCTGCGGCCTGGCATCGCGCGACGAGGCCCTGCGCGCCGTCGCCGCCTCCTACGACTCGCCGCTCTTCGAGCGGGTGGTGGAGAACGTCGTCCGCTCCCTGCGGTTCGGCGCCACGTTGGCTGACAACTTGGAGGACGCGGCGCGGGAGGCCCGCAGCGGGTACAAGGCCCGCAAGCAGGAGCAGGTGGCGAAGGCCCCGGTGAAGATGATGGTGCCCACGGGCGTACTCATCTTGCCGGCCATGCTCATACTCGTGCTCGGCCCCGTGCTGCTGGAACTGGCGGGAGGCTTCTGATGGGCCCCCGAGACAACAAACGACATGATGGTAAACGACATACCGAGAGAAGGGACATGACCGATGAAGCTTTGGAATACCGCGACGTGTCGCATAAGGCGTCTCAAGAAAACGGTGGACGAGGAAACGCGGGCCCTGTGCGCGAGCCTGCACGGAAAGTTGGCGAGCACTCGGGGCCAGGGCACCACGGAGTACGCCATCCTCGTCGGCGTGCATATGAGTGAATGATAGCTAATCAATGCCGCGCAGACGGATAGTTAGTTTTATCTGGCGGTTCTTTCTTGCTTGGTCTAGCTCCTCATATTCGATCTTCTCAATGAAGCGTTTGAGGGCGTTGTTTTTCGCCTCCGCGCTTACGTCATCGTTCCTTAAAATCCCCAAGGCCTCGCGGGTTGTGAACGCGATCTCTTCGGGGTCAATGTCCCTTGCGTAAAGCTCATCGAGTCTTTCGCGCAATTGCCTGATCATTTCATCCGATGCCTCCCTGCGTTCCTTGAACTCGTACACGGTTATCGCGTCGGCGTTGAAAAGCTCGATGAGTTTATCCAGCTTCTTAGCCTCGTCAGCCAAGGTGCGCTCTATTGCCTCGATCTCCGCTGGGTCAGTCCCACACTGCACAATCCCCGTTTCAAGGTCGTTGGCAACCTCTTCCAAAGCGTCGCACAAGCAGTCCATCACGTAGTCAAGCCTGATGCTTTTGCACTGGCATTCAGTGTAGTATGCGTGATGAAGGCGGTCGTAAGGCTTACGCTGCTTGTTCCTGACCGTCTGCCTGATGAGAGCGCGTCCGCACTTGCCGCAAACGATCAGCCCAGCCATCGGATTCTTGATGGCCTTGTCCCGTTTCACGGGAACGCCCTCGAATGCTCGCTTGTTCGCAAGCTCCCACACCTCTTCGCTGACGAGAGGTTCGTGGTTGCCGATCTTCATGATGTAGCTGCCCTCTTCGCTCACTATGGTCTTCTTGATGAACTTCAGGCCATCGCGGGACACCACGCGCTGCCTCCTGTAGCCGTATCGAACCATGCCCTTGTACACGGGGTTTGATAGGATAGTTCCGATTCTTGATGCCGTCCACAAGGAGCCGAAGCGGGTTGGTATGCCGGAATCGTTGAGGCGTCTGGCAATCGCTCCCTTGTTCAACCCTTCGGATGCGAGCTCGAATATCAGCTTTGCCGTGGGTGCCTCCCTTGGATTTGGGACGATAGCGGCCTTGTACGGTACCTTGTCATACCCGTAGGGCGGTTTCGAGCCTTGGTAGTTCCCATCATTCGCAGACCTTATATTTCCATCGTGCAGACGCTCGCATATATGGTCTAGCTCGATATTCGAGTGGAACATCTTCGTTTTTAGCTGCTCCCTGTCGTCCCCGATATTTGGGTCGTAATCGCGTTTTGGCGTAATGACCATCGTGTTGGTGTATTGGAGGGACGACAGAATAAGCCCGTAGTCCATCGGGTCTCCTCGTCCAAGACGGTCGATGGCATGGACAAGAACGCCGAGGCAGAGGGGGTCGGTGATGTGTTCCAGTACCTTCTTGAACTCATCGCGCTCCTCAATGCTCTCACCGCTCACAAGCTCGCGGTAGATTGCCCCTATCTTCATATTTCGCCTCGCAGCTAATTCGGTAAGCGTTTTCTCGTGCGAGGCGAGAGTGTTGAACTTGCCGTATTTTTCCTTCTCGATGTCCGCACGAGAGCGGCGCAGGTACATGATGAAATATCCCTCTTTAGGGCGTGTCATGATAAAATGCTCCTTAACAACTGGAAGCGAAAGGCGAGTGCCCGCATTCGCGTTCCTATGGTCTGGAATAGCTTTCGGTTTGTCTGCGAAGCCTCGCGCAGGGTTGCCGCCCTTATGCGCGGGGCTTTTTACTTCAATAGGTCGTCAACGGCGTTGCCAAGCTGCACCTCCTCGCTGTGCCTCTCCCAAGTTCCATCACCCATCATGTCCTTAGACAGGACGGCGAGGCCCACGTTCGCAAGCTCCGCGTAGACCTGCTCCAGGGGAGTCTCATGCGTGATGCCCGTGGCGGGGTCTGTCATCAGCAGGCTCTTGACGGTCTCGATGGCGTCAACGTGTTTGTCGGAAAGCTCTATCTCGAATCGGAGCGTTTTGGGCATGATGGCTCCTACTTGTAGGTCACGAGAACGTGATAGCCGATAGCCTTGCTGCTGACGCCTTGTCCAGGGTCGCACTCGAACTTTACGTCAAGCACTTGCAGACCAGCGGCCTGCATGGCAGAAAGGATTTCGTTTGCCTGGGTGTTGAACTTGGCGTCGCCACCCATTGCCATGGTATTCCCTGCGCTCCCGAAGCACACGAACATGGCCACGTGAATGTAGCCGTCCTGTTCTGGAATCTGCTTCAAGATGTCCTTGGCTGTGTCCTGCGCCACGTTGGCGCGAACCGACTTCATAAAACCCATGGTTTTCCTTTCCCTAGAACCTGTAGTTAAACGGCGCGAAAGTCCATATCACCTTGCCAAGCACCGAAACGTCCCTGCCCTCGTCCTTGCTGTAGTCGAACGTGATTGGCTGAATCGTGGGGTCATAGGAGTTGGGCAACAGGCGTATGCCATCTTCTAACACCTCGATGGCTTTTACTGTTGCAGTCTCGTTGTCGATGCTCACGGCATATGGGTCGTGGTCATTGGTCGGCTCGGTTTCGTTAAAGTCAACGACGACGAAGAAGCCATCATAGATGCCTCCGGCGTTGAAGGAGTTGCCTTTTATTTGGAGGACTCCCAAGCGGTGCCCTGGATGCTCGTTGACTATCTTCGACGGCACCAAGTAAGTGTCTTCGGTATCAATCATTTCAATGGGCGTTCCCGCTGCAATGAGACCATAGAAGGGTATTTCTATCCAATTCTCCCTACGTGAGTCAATGTGAGAATCATGGTCGGGATTGAGGAAATCTGACAAGCGCAGATTGTAGACAGAGGCAATCTTAGCAATTCGTTCTATATCTGGGGCGTTACTGCCTTTCATCCAGTTATATACAGCCTGCTTCGTTGCTCCAATTTTATCTGCAAAAGCCTTGGGGCTTCCTTCATGTTCGACCAGAGCGATTATCTTTTGCTGCACGTTTTTCCGAACTTCTGCCATGTCTACCTCCTTTCTCTTTCCAGTGTAGCTAAAAATGCTTAAAAAGTAAAGAAATCCTGATTGACAGTACAGAAATAATGTACTATTGTGGGTAAAGTAAACCTATACCGAAGGGAGGTGCAGTAAAGATGGTTTACCAAAGGATTCGGGAATATCTCGAAGAAAACGGTATCAAGCAGGCGGTTGTTGCAAAGAAGTCGGGCATGACCAAACAGGCGTTGTCTGACTCGCTTTGCGGCAAGCGCAACCTCACTGCAGAGGAGTATTTCTCGATTTGCCACGCACTGAATGTTGATGTCAACACATTCGATCTGGCAAAGGCTGGCTAAGAAAGGAGGAAGAAATGCCAGACAAGAAGCACCGTTTGGTGCTGACGAGCGAAGAGCTTTCATCGGTAAAGGACGCACTTTTCAAGTTCGTTACCAACGGCTGCGAGAAGCCCTATCTCTACAACAGCAGCCAGATGGAGGCGTTGCCAGCCGTCGCCGATGTCCTGCTCAACCACTTCGGGGGCTGAAATGGGAGCGGCGCCGCCTGATTCGGTCGTCTTCGAGAAGGGGACGCGCGAGATCAGGTGCAAGAACGGAATCGTCACCGTGATCGCCCCAAGGGACATCACACTTGGCGAGATACAGAACGGATTGGAAAGGATGGTAAGAGATGCAGCAGAGAAGCGCGCCGCCGCCCAATGCGCAGGGTAGGCAGGTTTCCATGCCACCGAGAAAGGCAACGCGTCCCCAGATGGTTGGTCGCCGCAGGGACGCGCATAAGCCTGTGAGACGCAAACCCGCTCACACCGAGGATTATACCAGCGCGAAGGACTGCTTGAAAGTAGCCGCCTTCGTACTCGCGTGCTTCGCCGTCATGTACGCACTCATCTTCGTGTACGGAAGCTTTCGTTGGGGATAGATGCTATGAGGCCCGTCCCATCGCCGCACACTCGGACGAATCTGACCAAGACGGGGGAGCGCATCAACAACGGGCGCAGGCTGATCGAGCGCACCGCCCGATGGATGGAGGGCAACAAAGCAGCCTTCTTCGCGATCTACAAGTACGTCAAGGCCATGCAATCGGAGGAGAGCTATGGCCGCGTGCGCGACAGGGTTGCTTCATGGTGCGTCGATAACCTCTTCAAGGTCGGAGACGACGATTTCAGGTTCAGCAACGACTTCTGGGCCGGCATCAGCCGCTACCTCGTCATGTACGACGAATCGCTGCTGGACGCCCCGATCACCTTCCGAGATTCGGACATCGACTGCTACGGGATGCACCCCGTCAGCTATCTCCCGACAACACACCGAAAGGACGTTTAGACATGATTAGAACCATCAAGCCGCAGGACGCCACTGCTGGCTGCAAGAAGATGCTCACCACCGAGGGCGTCAGCCTCGTCGCAGATGCGCTTGGCGAGGTGAAAGACCCCATCGACTTCGCTTTCATGCAAGGGCTCCTCGCTGGCCTCAACTTCCCGACCATCCCCAATAGCGCGGACGTGTACGGCTCCGACATCCCCGACTACGCCTGCAACGCGCTCGTCAACGTCAGGAAGGAGATTATGCGCCAGGCCATCGCCGACGGCCACGTGAACGTGACCATCATCGATCTCGGCCGCAAGGACGACGCCGATGACGAGCCCGATGCTGCGGAGGGGGATGCCGAATGAAGGAATGGAGGCACGCGGGCCTCGACTGCGGGTTGATCAACGGCAGGCACGGCAGCACGAAGGGCTACGTGGCCGTGCGCCAGGGTCACCCGCTCCACGGGAAGACGGAGGAGCAGATCGCAGTCGAATGTGGCCCCAAGCTCCCCCGTGCCAAGTATGCGGGAGACCTGCACGAGGATGGCAGATGGTGGCTCGGGTTCACCATCGCCCCCGCGAGGGTCAGCCCTCCCGAAGACGAATGCCGCCAGGAAATCGACTTCATTGCCGACCGAATGGCGTTGATCGGGAGTGACCAACGATGAGCATTCAATCAAATCTCATGCTGCTCTCGATGTCCGCGAAGTTCAAGGTCACCAGCGCGAGCGAGAACACCTACCAGGTTGCGTTTCGGAACGACCATGACGATTACACCCTGCAAGCCGTATACGAGGACGGCAAGTGGAGCTACTTCATGAGAGGCATCTACAACAGCGGCATCGACTACGCAGAAATCGACATCGACAAGCTGAACGAACTCATTGCGTTCGCCAAATCGCTGGAAGGCGGTGACAACAAGTGAGTCTGAATACCATGAAAATCAACGAGCTGCGCGAATACGCCAAGGGGCGCGGAATCGACATCAAGGGCCTCCGCTCCAAGGACGACATCAAGGCGGCTATCGAAGCTGCCGAGGCTGTTGCAGACGAGCATGAGGACGAGTCCGTTGTTGTCGAGGCAGAAATCATCGAGGACGAGCCTGTTAAGGCCGGGGAGCTTGCCGTGAGTTTTAGCCCTGGCGTCCTCTCCGCGAACTTCTCCGCGCTCGAAGCCTACGTTGACGGCATCATAGAGACCTACAAGGACTGGGAGCCCTCTGCCGACAGCCAGGAGGACGTGAAGCAATGCGCTACGCATCGCAAGTACCTCAACGGACTCGCCAAGCAGATTGACGAGCGGCGCAAGGCCGTGAAGAACGAGTACCTGCGGCCCCTCAACTCATTCGAGGCAGACTGCAACCGCATCCGAGACAAGGTGAAGGATGTGTCCACGCGCCTCAACGATGTGGAGAAGGAAGCTGACGAGGCCCGCAAGACGCAGAAGGAAGATGAGCTGCGCGAGCATTACGAGAGCTATGCGGGTCTTCTGGCGGAGGTCGTTCCCTACGACAAGATTGCCGACCCCAAGTGGCTCAACAAGACGCCAACCCTGGAGAAGGCGAAAATCGAGCTTGAGGAGAAGGTGGACAAGGTAGCCGCCGACTGGGAGACGTTGAAGCGTCTGAACCTGGAGTTCTTCGAGCAGGCCGAAATCCAGTTCTTCAACACGCTCGACCTCGGGCAGGCGACGGCCTATGCCGATAAGCTGGCCGAGGATGCCCGAAAGATCGAGGCCATGAAGGCCGAAATGGGACAGTACGCAGAGCCTGCGGAAGACGAGGTTCCCATCGACGCCTACGACGACGCGCGGATATATCCAGCCGACGAGGGCTGCTGCGAGCCCTTCGACCCCATGACGATGGAGCAGGAGCATCGACCGATGCAGCCGATTCCCGCGCAGCCCCAGCCCTTGCGGCCCATCAGTGCCCCAGCAAGCACTCCTGTGGCCGCTTCTGGCAGCGTGTCGCAGCAGATAGCGGCAATCATGGCTACTTATCCCGAATCGAAGCAGCAGAACGTCCTGGAGGCCCTACGCGCCTCGCAGCAGCCGACGAACCAGCCCGTCAAGCCCTACGTAATGATCATCGACGGTGCGACGGCGGAGCAGTGCAGCGTGATCGGTAAGTTCTGCGGCCTCGTCGGCGTGACTGGAACCTTCAAGCAGGGTGCCCTCATGGATGTGGCGCATCGCGTCGCCCAGCAGGAAGCGGCCCAGAGGCAGGTGTTCCAGTATGGAGCCTAACGACAGCATCCTGCAAAAGCTCCTGGACATCCAGAGCAAGTTGAAGGTGGAGAAGGGCACCTATAACAAGTTCGGCAAGTTCTACTACCGCTCGAAAGAGGACATCCTGGAAGCTGCGAAGCCGATGTGCCACGAGCGCGGCTTGACGCTTATCTGCGATGACGAGGTGCGCTGCCTGGACAACGGATGGGTGTACGTGACCACCACTGTGACCCTCACGGATGTTCTCACTGGGGAGTGCGTGACCGCAAAGGCGTCGGCACGCGAGCCAGACTCCAAGCCGAAGATGGACAGCTCGCAGGTATCTGGAAGCGCGGCCTCCTATGCGGGAAAGCGTGCGCTCGGCAACCTCTTCGCCCTCGACGATACCAAGGACGCCGACGGCTACGAGGAAAACCCCAACACCAAGAAGAACCGCCAGCAGGGAAGCCCTCCAGCATCGGGACAGCCCTTCGTAGGTGCTTGCACGGCCTGTGGAATCCAGTACCAGTTCCAAAGCCCAGAGCAGGCGGCTAACTGCGTCTGCCAGTGCGGGAACCGAGTGTTCGAGGCCGTCTGATGAGAGGGACGCTTTACGAGTGCATAGCTTACCTGACCGAATGCGACCCACAGAAGCAGTACGAGGTCAAGGAGGTCAAGAAGAGGCGCAGCCTGACGCAGAACGCCTACTACTGGGCAATGCTCAACAAGCTGGCGCGAAAGCTGCACATGGGCGACACCGAGGTGCATCTGAATATGCTCCGCGAATACGGAGTGTGTGAGGTGATGAGCCTAAGCATGAGCGTCCCAGCAGGCGACTACTTCAAGTATTTCGACGATTTGGGAGTTGACTTCATAGACGGCGAGGAACGGCGCACGTTGAAGGTCTACAAAGGCTCCTCCCGCATGGACTCATCAGAGTTCAGCCGCCTCATAGAGGGGATGCGCGAGGAGTGCGAAGCGCAGGGAATCGACGTTGCAACACCCGAAGAGATAGCACGTATGAGCTTTATCGAGCCAGAAAGGAACGACTATGGCTGCGGATATTAACCGAGTGACAATCAGCGGGAACATGACCCGCGACCCCGAAGTGCGGTCAACCGCTTCGGGTATGACCGTTTTGAGCTTTGGTGTCGCCGTGAACGGCAGCGTCAAGAACAACCAGACGGGGGAGCGGAAAGACCGCGCAAACTTCGTTGACTGCACCATGTTCGGCAAGCGTGCAGAGAGCGTCAGCCAGTACCTATCGAAGGGCACGAAGGTTTTCATCGACGGCTCTCTTCGGTTCTCCCAGTGGGAGGACAAGAACGGAAACAAGCGCAGCAAGCTGGAGGTCATCGTTGATGACATCGTGTTCACGGGCAACCGAAACAACGACCAGCAGGGCGGCTATCAGCAACCGCAGCAGTATAGCGGCCAGTATCAGCAGCCCCAGCCCTACCAGGAGCCGCAGCAGTACGCTCCTCCCCAGCAGTATGCGCCTCCGCAGCAGGCGCAACCCTATCAGCAGCAGGGCGGCTACCAACAGCCAATGCAGTACGCCCCGCAGCCTTCCCAGCCCGTTCAGCAGCAGATGCCAGTCGTTGACGCAAGCACGAGCGTATACGACGAAGACATCCCGTTCTAAGGAGGTTCCGAATGAGCGAACCCATGGATAAGCAGCAAATCGAGACCATACTAGACCTTCACCGCAAGTGGCTCTACGACGAGCCAGGTGGCGAACGTGCCAATCTGCGGGGTGCCAATCTGGAGGGTGCCAATCTGGAGGGTGCCAATCTGTGGGGTGCCAATCTGGAGGGTGCCCTTAACGCAAGTCTGGTCTTCGCCCAGACTTGCGTGTGTCCTCAAAAGGGAGCGTTTATCGGCTTCAAGAAGGCCTATTACGGTGATTGCGGTGAGCCCTGCATCGTCGAGCTGGAGATTCCTGCCGATGCCAAGCGCAGCAACGCGTCTGGGCGCAAGTGCCGCGCCTCTAAGGCTCGCGTGGTCGAAATCACCGACCTTGAAGGGAGTCCAATTGATGGCGCACAGCGCGTTTTCTCTGGACACGACAATAGCTTTACATACAGCAACGGCGTGACCGTTGAGCCCACGGAGCCGTTCGATGAAGACCGTTGGGATGAGTGCGCTCCTGGCATCCACTTCTTCATTACGCGTGAAGAGGCGGTGGCTTGGTAATGTTCACTCCATTTACATGGTTCACGCAGTTCACGGAGATATACGTGACCATTGAGGATTTGGAGCAGCGTGCCGCGTTCGCTTTGGCCGTCATCGACTATGGCGCACGCGGCATCGAGCCTGACCTTCCATATCCTCTAAGTACGTTCTTCGCCAGCATCAGGGGCGACATCGACAACTCTGTGAAATCGCGTACCCAGAACACGGGAGGGAGACCTAGGAAACAGCAAGTTTCCCAGACTACGATATTCGACGAAACGAATGGTTCCGACACTACGGAAACAGGTGGTTTCGACGAATCTGAACAGGGGGTTTCTAATCCTAATGCGCGAGACGGAAACCCCGCCCTATATAGTCCTAATCTTAGTCCTAGTCTTAGTCCTAAACCTAAACCTAGTCCTAAAGGTAATGGGGCGGGCAAGCCGCCATACGATGCCATTATCGCCTACCTGAACGAGAAAGCTGGCACGGGATTCAAGGCCTCTGCCAAGGCGACGCAATCACTAATCAACGGCAGATGGCGCGAGGGCTACACGCTCGAAGACTTCAGGGCCGTCATCGACGCGAGGGTATCCGCCTGGAAGAACAACCCCGAAATGAGCGAGTACCTTCGGCCCAGCACCCTCTTCTCCGCCTCTAAATTCGAGGGCTATCTGGAGGCCGCGAAGAAGAAGGGAAAGGCGGTGAGCAACTATGCCAAGTACGACGGATAACGCCCATGTCTGCGAATTCTGCGGCAGGCCCCTTGAGTTCAAAGAGCTTCCAAAGCCCTTTGTGGCTAAAGGAAGGGACGATGGCAGAAAAGGCAAGCCGTTCGGCTTCTACCTTGATTGCCAGTGCGCGGATTCGGTGAGGCACCGCCAGGAGATCGAGAGAGCCGAGGAGGCGAGTCGCAGGGAGGAGGAGCGAGAGGATTTCTACAGGCGTCTGGAGCGAGCTGGCGTGAAGAAGCGTTACGAGAAGGCCGACCACGAGCTTGAGCCAGAGAACACGCAGAAGGTTCTCGAAGGGAAGTCCCTCTACATATGCGGAGAGTTCGGAACGGGCAAAACGCACCTTGCGAGCGCGATAGCCCGAAAGCTGATCTGGAGGCGCAAGCGCGTGAGGATGCTCACTGGCATCGACATCACCATGATGCTCCAGGCAACCTACGGCTCGTCGGAGAGCGAGGCGGATGTTCTCGCAAGGCTCGCTAATGTGCCCATCCTGATTATCGACGACATGGGAAAGGAGCCGCCGAGCGATTGGGTTCTGTCGCGCCTCTTCGCGGTCATCAACGCCCGCTACGACAAAATGCTTCCTACCATCATCACGACCAACTACGAGAAGAGCGCGTTGGTCGAGCGCATGGGCAAGCACGGAGACCACGACACGGCCGAGGCAATGGTCTCGCGCATCTGCGAAATGTGCGAGCTTATCAAGCTGACTGGCGAGGACAGGAGGCTGTCATGAGCTTCACGCCCCCCGCCTCCCAACTGCGCGGCCTCTCCCTCGATGTCGCTGATCTTTACGGAAAGCCTCATATCGGTGCGCACTACGAGGGCAAATCGATCAAGTCTCACAAGAGGGACGGCGATTCCGCGTGCCTCGTCTGCGGAAAGGTCGTCCAGAGCGTTCATCACGTCCCCCCGCTGTCGAAGGGCCATGAATTCACGTTGAGGACTCCCAACGGCGTCTTCGAGCTAAGGCCGTCGCTGTTCGCCCTATGCGGAAGCGGGACGACTGGATGCCACAACGACTTCCACGGCGGAGCCAGGTTCGTCCCCGAATGGGTATGGCACACCGACGCCGATGCGGAGGCTTGGTGGAGAGGCGAAATACTCCGGAGATTCAAGCCGCACAGCCCGATGCTCTACGCTTTCGGGTTCTGGCGCATCCATGACAGGAAGACGGGAAAGCACATCGAGGTGAACAGGATATGAGGAAGAGAGAATTAACGGCAGAATTAACGGCTCGCCTCGAAGCCGCAAATCAGACCATCGAATTGCTGCGAGCGAAGCTGTGCGGCGACGATCACGAATACGTGAAGGTCGGGGAGAGCGTCTTGAATGCTGGCAACCATGTTGAAATCGAAACCGTCTTTGTTTGCACGCGGTGCGGGAAACGGAAAGTTGGGAGGTGGTAGAAAGATGAACCCTGGGAAACGCTTCGAGCAGAAGTTCAGGGATTCTTTCGAACCCCATGCCTACGTGCTGCGCATCCCAGACAACGTGTATATGTGCGGAAACCGCTTGATGGGAAACGAGAGCGAGGCTGATTTTCTGGTGGTGACGGGCACCGACGCGTATCTGATCGAGTGCAAAGCGACGTGCGGGGAATCGTTACAGTTTCGCAGCGTCAAGGAACATCAGGAGGTATCGCTCGTTGAGTTCGACGACATAGGCGAGCGGTCGCATGGATTCTTGGCCGTGGAGTTCTACGACAAGGAGGGCTATCACAAGCCCCACCGTATGTTCCTGTTGCCTATCGGCGAGTGGATGCGCTATAAGGCCGATTCTGGCCGAAAGTCCATGCCCATCAAGGCGTTCGAGGAAATGGGCGTCGAGCTTGCCTACAAGAAAGGGGCCTATGCGTTCGAAGGGAGGTGGTTCAGATGAGGATGAAGATGACACGCGAGCAGAAGGTTGCGCATCGCTTCCTCTCATCGTTCGACATGGTTGACAGCCGCCTCTCCTCAAGCCTCATCGCGCTGGAGCGGGCCGAATCGGCGCGAAGTTCAATCACTGGCTCCATCGAGGGCATGGGCCTAAGCGGTAGCCAGGGCGACAAGATGTGCAATGCGCTTGTGCGCATTGAAGAGTCCATTGACGACATCAGGAGCCTGTCCGACGTCTATGCAGCCCAGTTCAAAGAAATAGAGGACTTCATCAGCGATGTTCAGCGCATCGATCAGCAGGCTGGCAAAGTGCTTCGACATATCTACATAGACCGCATTTCCGTGAAGGAGGTCGCCGACGAGGACGATATGCAATGCACTAAGAAGACCGTCTACGAGCATTTGAAGCGGGGCCTTGAGATAGCTTTCGCGCTTCTTGCAAAGGAGGTCGAGCCATGTCTATGAGCGACTACGAGATTCGATGCGACCCTGCTGCCGAATGGGACTGGCACTGCGAACGCCAGGAGCAGGCCTACAAGGCTTTTATTGCCGACAAGACCTGTGAGGACTGCGGAAACTGCGATGTTCCAGATGACAGGTTCAAGAACCCTGAGCTGATCGGCTATTGCCGAGTTTGGGGAGAGTTCGTGAGTCTGGACGACACTCCCAAGGAGATAGATTGTGAGAGGTTCTACGAATGAAGATAAACGTTACCAACTTGATCGACGAGTGCCCTCCCTGCAAGGACGCTGCGGTTACCATCGAGCATGACATCAAGACGAACGACCATGGCGAAGAGAAATACGTGAACTTGGTCATGGACTGCGAGCATTCGGGAGTCTGCGCCAAGAAGGGCTGCAACGCCTATAGCGCCATCGCATCCAAGGTTGCCGTATCGCCTATTGAGATCATGGGCCTTGAGGACGCCTTGAGAGGTGCCGTCGAAATGGCGCATATCTCGCGCCCAGGCGAGGAAGAGGAGACCCTTCGGGCCCTCTCCTGTCTGATTCCCGCAGGAATCGGCGTTCATGATGCACAACTCATCGCGCGGAAGCTTGCCTGCTACGGAAATGTTGATACCTGGCTTGACGCCAGAGACGAGAAAAAGGAGTTCGAACATGGCGAAGAATAAGCGCAAGAAGAGCCAAATTTGCAGCAACGGCAACATGATGGTCTATTGCCACTACGATAAGGAGTTGAAGCAGGTTCGAGATTGCTACCCCTGTGCCGAGTGCGACCCTTGCGCGTCGTGCCGAAAGGACGTTTGCCCATTCGCGAAGGAGGTGCGGTAATGCAGAAGGCGAGGAGCTTCTTCACCGCGCTCATTGCAGTGATTCTCTACATCGCAGTGGTCGCTGTCATTGTCCTGCTCTCCGCCGCCCTGTGCAGCTTCCTCCTGAACGTGATCGCGAGGTGCTGGACATGGGCGTAGAGAAATGCGATGCGGCCATCATGCGCACCCTTCTCCGCGACAAGTTCAGCGACACGAGGAGGTATGCGCTTGCCGAGGAGGTTGGCGACAGGACGGGGTATCAGCATCGTCGGCTTGATATGGTCGTCGTTGACGTTTTTCGCTCGAATGGCTACAGCCTTGAGGGCATCGAGATAAAGGTGAGCAAAGCGGATTTGAGGCGAGAGCTTCAGGACTCGTCCAAACACAACATCTTCTTCGATGATCTTGACTACTACAGCCTCGCGGCTCCGAGCGACATCATAGACAAAGACCTTATCCCGAAGCACTGGGGCATATATGCTGCCAAGTTCAAAGATGGGGAATGGACGCTTAGGACGGTCAGGAAGCCTTGCAGCCTGCATGACATCGGAAGCCCTGGAATAAGCCGCCCGTTCTTCGCCTGCTTGGCGCGTGCGCTGTCCTGCCAGTCCCCGACGGAAAAGATGCTCCACAGCGAACGACAGAAGGGCATACAGGAGGGAATCGAGAAGCAGAAGAGACACGCCGATTATCTGCTCCGCGAGGCAGAGAGCAACTTCGAGGAGCTGAAAGCGTATCGGAAGCTTTTAGAAGGGTGCAACTTGTGGGGTGCTGATTCCATCGAAAGGGGAATCGAGCGATTCAAGGCGTTCGACGAGGCCAGACTTGATTGGCTTCCATCGAGTCTCGATGATCTGATAAAAACTGCCACGAGGGTGAGGGACAGCTTGCCAGAGGCGTTGAGAAAGTGAAGAAAGACCCCACGCAAAGCGGGGTCTTTTCCTTGCAGGTCTATAGGGCCTTTCCGAGGCTCCTGAACAACTGTATGAAATCGTCGTCTCTCATAACCTCATCCGAGAGGAACACTCGGAAGAAGGCATCTTTTCCGTCCTCGTGCGATGCGCAGATGGTCTTCACCGGCTTCCCCATCAGGTAGGCAAGGACGAATGAAGGGCTGTCGAAATCGTACGTTTCCTTGCGGTACAGGGTTTCGCCGTTCGGGGCTACGATTTCTAGTCCTCCATAGAAGTATACCCCCGAGGCTTGCAGGTCTTTGAGCGTTGCCATCATGCAGCCTCCTGGCTCTTGATCATCCATCGCAGGGCAGAGAGGGCATTCGGTGTGAGCTGGCGTTGCCAAGTGCCGTTCTTCGGTGACCATCGGAACCCGTTCCTCTTCAAGACGGCTCTGATGTCATCGTCTGGCTTGCCGTCGAACATGAGCTGTAGCCGCATCAGCTCGACGTTCTCAATCACCATCACGGACTCGCCCATGAACTCTACCTGGCGTTTGGTCGTCTCCCTGCTCTTCTGGGCCTCAAGCTGATCGATTCGCTTCTTGACGGAGCGGATGTTCTGGTTGTTGTTGGAGAGGGAATATGGCGCGAACGGTGCCCGACGCCCCTCCTTGCGAGCCTTGGCGTTCTCCGCCTTCATGGCCTCCTGCCTCTTGGTCAATGTATCAAGCTTGGCGCGTAGCTTCTCGATGGCGTTGTCGTCGTCGCTCTTGATGGTCTCTGCCGAGGTGCCGATCTTGCGTATGCGCTCTTTGAGCGTTTCGATCTTCTCGATCTCCTTGTAGTGGCTGTCCCACGCCTGGTTCTGCTTTCTCTTCTTGGCCACGGGGAAGTTTCCGCCACCAGAAATGAGGATGCTCGGGCACATGGAGTCGATGCGATACTTCTTGTTGTACCACTCGGCCAGTTTCCTTGCGTAGCGGTCGGCCAGCTTATAGGCCTCCTCTGCCCTCTCTGGATTTCGCTTCGCCGCTTCATCTGCGATGCTCCATGCCTCATCGACCTCGCCCTGGTAGTCCGATGCGTCGCTGCGGAACGCGCCCATGTGGTTCATGTTCCAGGCCGTTCGGGCCCGCTCTTCGCTCAGTGGATAGTACGTCTTTTCCATAGAGGGGCCTCCTAGCAGTAAGTCGGGATGGAGTCGTTTTCGCGGATGGGCATGACGACCATCCGCGCCAGTGTTTGCAGGTGCTTGATGTCGCACCAGAATAGGGCTGGCTTCGTGGGGCTTTGCAGGCATATGCGCATGGTATACGCTTGCTTCCCCGCTATGGTGCTGACCAGTTTGCAGGCCTTTTTCAGATACTTGGGGTTCACGGCGACGGCCTCGGTGGTCGTTGGCTCGTGCTCGTCGGGGATGAGCTTTTGCCATTCAGGGAAGCTTCCCTCAACGTCGCGCAACTTTATGATCGCCCTGTGGTATTCCTTGCTCTGCTCAAGGTATTCCGTGGATTCTGCATGGTTGCGCTTGCCAGCGTAAGCCATCATGGTCTCCGTGTCGATGATCAGATAATCGTCCGATTCCTTCAGCTGGTCTGCGAGCGCGCTGGCATCGACGGTAAGCGATGCCTCGCCGTTTCCCTGTCTTTTGCCCTCGATGACGGCAAGCCCATAGGCGTCGGTCGCAACGAGGCGGTACGCGCCTGGGATGAGTTCGATCTTGATGGCTGTGATGATGCGCCTGGGGGAATTCTTGCTAGCCCAGGGGGCGATGGCTCTTACAGCCTTGGGGTTGATAGTTGCTCTCATGGCTCCTCCTAGCAAACGGTCAGCTCGACGATGGAGCTGTCTTCGGGGCTGTTGTGGCTCGACATGATGATGTGCTTATCCAACGCCTCATCGACGGTGACATCGCCCTTGCCGAGTTCCTTCACCTTCGCTATGGTCACGTCGGGGTTGCTGTTGATGTATTCGCGTACTGTCATGGTTCATTCCTCATAAATATGGGGGCTATCGTCAGATAACCCCCCGTTTCGTCATTGATGTAACCTCTGGTTTTGCTAGGCCAGTTGGTAGGCTGGCTTGCCTCCCTCGACCCTGCGCGACCTTACGGCGTCGCGCCCTGCCGCTCTTCCCGCCTCTCGGCTGTGCTCGCTGCCAAAGATCGCCCGCTGGCGACGAGGCTGTTTCAGGCTCATGTTGTTGTAGTAGTCATCGACATCCTTGGGACAGACGAGCATAAGGGCTTGGCATTGTTTTGCCAACTCGTCCTCGACGCCCTGCGTGAAGCCCCGAACGAAGTTCTCGTAGGCGTCCTTGTCTGTGTAGTAACGGTTCTCGTGCTCCTTACCGAGTTTGTTGCCGACGGCGTAAAGGTGCTCGAATACCATCAACGCCGCCTTGGCGTCGCATTCGTAGCCGATGAATGTGATAAAGGTCTTGCGCCTGCTGCTCGTTTCTGTGAAGCGTTGCCGCTGGATT